>TARA_R110000868_G_scaffold304437_14_pt1 | contig 42463 bp, 33 predicted proteins | sample TARA_R110000868 | Tara Oceans TARA_R110000868 (sample SAMEA4397489) | marine metagenome | biome: Polar Biome; feature: [SRF] surface water layer (ENVO:00010504); material: water (ENVO:00002006), including particulate matter (ENVO:01000060) such as... | depth 5 m | reverse complement strand
GTCGCCAATGCATACTTCTTAACCTACGATGTTTTTCTTCCTGAACTTGTTGCATTCAAGACTCAAGCAGAGGAGATTATCGGAAATATTGAGAAGCGTGAATAATAAACTTCTGGTTAGAATATTTGTCTAAAAGCAGTTTTAACCCTTTCCAACTCACTATCTCCAATCTGGAAATGGAAAGTAGCTCTAAGCGTTTTTGGTCCAAACGGAACTACATGAATATCTTTTTTGGCTAGTTTTTTTTGAGCTGAAACAGCATCTTCTTCCAGTAAATCAAAAATTACAATATTGGTTTCAACCGAATCTAAGTCGATGGAGAGTTTCGAGCATTCGGAAACTGTTTTAGCAAACTCTTTAGCTCTATGATGATCTTCTTTCATCAACTCCCAATTATTATCTAAAGCGTACTCCGCCGCCGCCGCAAGCAATCCAATCTGGCGCATCCCTCCTCCCCACATTTTTCGGTATCGACGAGCTTTGGCAATTCGTTCTTTTGATGATAGTAACATTGACCCGACTGGGGCTCCTAATCCTTTACTGAAACAAACTGAAATGGTGTCTGCAATTTGCCCAAAAAACTTTGGAGCAATTCCTGTGGCTGTCATTGCATTCCAAATTCTTGCCCCATCTAAATGAACTAGCAACGCATTTTCATATGCAAAAGCTCTTATCGCGCTCAGTTCTTCCTCCGAGTAACAGCTCCCGCCACCTTTGTTTGTTGTATTTTCTAGACAAACTACTTTCGTTTTAGCTTCCCAATCGAACGCTCCTTTAATCTGATTCTCTAATTCAGTAACACTCAATTTCCCATTCTTTCCTATTAATGGTTTAATCTGAACGCCTGATAAAAAGGCTGCTCCGCCAGTTTCATAATTATAAATATGCCCTTTTTCATCAATTAGAATTTCATCTCCAGATTCTGTCAACACCTTGATTCCCAATTGGTTACTCATTACTCCACTTGGTACAAATAAACCTGATTCCATTCCAAACATAGCAGCTACTTTTTTCTGAAAGGCATTTACTGTAGGGTCCTCTTCAAATACATCATCTCCAACAATAGCTCCTATCATTGCATTTAACATTTCGGGAGTTGGCTTGGTAACGGTATCACTTCTTAAATCTATCATCTTTGTGCTTTTCTTTTTCATTGGGATGGAATATACTCAAAGACTAAAGAGTAGTAATTAAAAAATCGTTTTCGAATCAAGATTATCAATTGGCAATCATCCATTATCCGCAAATTTTCTTCAATCTTAATAAAAGAATGAACTCTGCTGCAATAAACATTAATACTTTTGAGTAGCAATAAATACGATATCATAATAGCCGGTGGTGGACTATCTGGTTTAAGCCTTGCTTGGTATTTAGCTAAAGGTGATTACAAAGGCGAGGTGTTAGTTGTTGATTCTACTTTTGCCCCAAGAAATAGTAAGACTTGGTGCTTTTGGAGCAAGGAAAAACCTCCCTTTCATGAAATCGTCTATAAAAAATGGCGGAAGACATTCTTCTCTGCATTAGATTTTGACGCTTTCTTATACATGCAAAATCATAGTTATTTTTGTGTTCGAGAAAGTGACTTTAAAGAATATGTACTTACTGAACTTAAAGAGAGAAAGAACTTTCATTTGCTAGAAGAAAGTATTCTGGACTTTTCATCCAACCAAATGAAAGCAGTACTAGTAACTAAATCTAGCGATACTTATCTAGCTGACTATATTTTCCAAAGTATTTTCAACCCTATTTCAGAAAATCAAAAACAACCTAAATATCCACTGATCCAACATTTTCAAGGACTCGAAATCAAAACAAATATTCCTGTTTTTGATCCCGAGACCTTCACAATTATGGATTTTGATGAAGATTTCACTGATGGTATAGCTTTTATTTACGTACTTCCCTTTCGGCAAAATAGAGCTTTGGTTGAATACACTGTCTTTTCTACAACTCCTTTCAAAAAGAAGAAAGAGTATCGAAAAAAGATTAAAGCTTACTTAATGGATAGGTACAATTTATCGAGAGAAGATTATGAAATTAGGAGAAAAGAATATGGGGAAATCCCCATGGAAGACCGTGAATACAATCCGACTTATGCACCAAAAATAGTTAATATTGGCACTGTTGGTGGACTTACTAAACCCAGTACAGGATATACTTTCACACGAATTCAAGATTATTCCAAAAAACTAGCTGAGTCAATAATTAAAGGTGAAGAAGTACTTTTACCAACACAATCTGAATCCCGATATCGATATTATGACCTTTTGCTTTTACACATAATGCATACTTCTTCTAAAGAAAGTCTTCGAGTTTTTAGAGAGCTTTTTAAAAATAATTCTCTTGATAATATTTTCGACTTTCTTTCTGAGGATACTAGTTTTTCGGAAGATTTAAAGATAATGAGTAGCGTACCTTATACCCCATTCTTAAAAGCTATTTCAAAGAATTTATAATCAACGTTCCTTTCTTTATCAAAAATTCATAGAAAGCTATTACTCTATGTTAACTATTATAGGAAACAGTTTCGGAGGGAGTATGAAGGCTTTAATTATATACATGAGTAATCATGGAACAACGGAAAAAATTGTAGATAGATTAAGTTCTTTACTTGGATATAATACTTCTACTATCATAAACCTTCGAAATCAAGAAGTTCCTAACTTAGAAGATTTTGATACTATTATTATTGGTGGATCGGTTCATGCCGGGAAAATCCAAAAGAAATTACGACTCTTTTGTTCATCTAAACTAGAGGAATTAGTCACCAAAAAAATAGGACTATTTTTATGCTATATGGATGATAAAAATAGGTATGAAGAATTTCTAAACTCTTTCCCTGGAGAACTTATTGATCATGCTAAGGCAAGTGGTTTTTTTGGAGGCGAATTACTGTTTGAAAAAATGAATTTTATTGAAAAAGCTGTTGCTAAAAAAGTAAGCAAACATAAAGAATCTGTTTCTCGAATAAACTCACAAGCGATCAATCATTTTGCTATTCAAATAACCGGGTAAATTACTTTTTTACTTATAAGGCATAGTTTTTATTTAAAATTGGAATAGTTTTATTACCTTTCAAAATCGGGTTCAACAGTCCTCGTAAAACAAAATTCGGGTAACCATGAGAAAAAAAATAACTAATTATTCCTTATTAGCTTTATTAGTGGCAAGCTTCTTAACACCATCTTGTGCTTCAATTTTTAAGGGATCAAGTGCAGATGTTAGGGTAAATTCAAATCCTGCAGGTGCAGATATATTTATTAATGGAATAGATAGAGGTGTAACTCCTCAAACCTTATCATTAAAGAGAAACCAAGACTATGTACTCACTTTTAAGAAAGAGGGTTATGAAGATGTTAATTTCGAAGTAGCAAAGAAATTTGATATTGGAACTGCTGTTGTTGGTAATATTTTCTCGTGGGGTCTAATTGGGCTTATTGTCGATATTGGTACCGGAGCTGCATATTCTTTAACTCCTGCTGATGTTGAAGCAAACTTAGGAAGTATGCAACAAGCTGGTATTATTGATGCAAATGCTAATCTTGAGAATGGCGATATATTTGTATTTATGCTCACATCAGATCAATGGGAAGAAATAAAAGCTGGTAAGTAAATTACTTTTTCGTTTTGAAGCCCAGTTATTAAAAATTGCTGAGCTTTTTTATTTTGTCCCCTATTTAAATAATAATTTGTTATTTAAATAACCCTTAATACATATTATTTATGGCTTACAACGAGTTACTTGCAGAACGTATACTCAATGTTTTAGATCAAAAATCTGTCGATTACATCTCGAAAAAAATGTTTGGAGGTATATGTTTTATGGTTAATGATAAAATGTGTTTTGGCGTTATTAAAGATGATTTAATGGCAAGAGTTGGTGAAGAAGCTGAAATAACCTATCAAAATGATGAGGGTGTTCGACCAATGGATTTTACAACGAAAAGAATGAAAGGCTATTTGTATGTAAATCAAATGGCTCTTGATAAAGATCATGATCTTGAACTTTGGGTTCAACGCTGCCTTAATTTCAATCCAAAAGCCAAATCCAGCAAAAAAAGAAAATAGAAATAATTTTTATGAATCCTTTTGCCCCAATTACCATCTACTTGTTGAACATCAACTAAATTAATTAAATTATGAGCACAACAACTTCTTGCCAATGTACCAATTGTGATTGCACACAATGTGATTGTGGAAATTGTAAAACCAATAATTGTACCTGTGTAAATTGTGATTGCACTAAATGTGACTGCTGCAAATAATGAAAAAAGACACTCAAGATATTTGGGACTCAATGAAAGAGTCCCTTTTCTTCTTTATTCTGAAAAGAGTTAAAGACGAAGATACCTCAAAGGATATCTTGCAAGAAGTCTTTATCAAAGTTCATCTAAATCTGGAAAACTTAAGAGACCTTTCGAAAGTACAATCTTGGGTTTTTCAGATTACTAGAAATCAAGTAGCTGAATATTTTAGAAAGTCAGATCGGCAGGTTTCGCTAAGCGAATTCAACGAGAAAAATCTATCTGATGATTTTGAACACTCAGAAATTGACTTCTGTTGTTTTGAAAACCTTATTGATGAACTTCCCGAGAAGTATAGCGAAGTTCTCACTTTGATAAATGTAGAAGGGAAAAAACAAAAGGAGGCTGCAAAACAGCTTCATCTAAGTCTACCAAATATAAAGTCTAGAGTACACCGAGCTAAAGAAATGCTTAAACAGCAATTTATAGACTGCTGTCAATTTTCACTCAATGAAAAAGGATTGCTTGTTGGTGAACAGAATTGCCAGCGATGTAATTGTGCTACTTGATGTATAAATATTGAGATAAAAAAGCCATAACCGCGGTTTCTGCTCTAAGTCTATTTTTACCTAACGAAACGAACTCCCCTCCTTTTTTCTGATTTAATGCTACTTCTCTTGAAGAAAAACCTCCTTCAGGACCAACTAGTAAAACGGTTTGTTCTTTTACCAACGGTTTGGGTTGATTTGACACTTCAATTTCTTCGTGTGCCATTATATATTCAGAGTCATGGTAATGATTAAATACCTCATCCAATGAGTTCAGAACAACTAATTTAGGAAGCCAGAATCTACCACATTGTTTAAACGCGCTTACAATTTGTGTAAATAAACGCTCTTCATTTAATTTCGAACGCTCCGAGTGATCAGCATTAAACAAACAGATTTCCCATGCATCAAGTTCTACTGTTTTTTCGATAGCAAATTCTAATCGATCCCTTTTTTTGATAACTCCTAACGCTAAGACTTTTCTTTTGGATGGAATATCTTCTACCGACTTTTCGATTACTTTACTGATTACAGTTCGTTTATTTATTTCCGTAATCTCTGCTTTAAACCTACTTCCCTCACCATCTGCGACAAGAATATGATCACCCACCTTATGACGAAGCACTTTACTGATATGCAACGCTTCTTGATCTTTAATTTCCACCGACTGCTCTACATTGAAATCTGATTTAGGAGCGTAGAAAATGTTATTCATTTAAATATTTTTGAATTAATAACATATTAAAACAAATAAAGCCATACTGAGCCTTGTTTCAATATCGATAAAGTTAAATAATAAGGTGATAAAAATTAGTGAACTTCTGAAGGTAAGTTTTTAGATGAAAGGAAAAGTTAAATAAACTACAAACTGATCCTTTTGAGGATACTTCCGAAGGACCTTGTTGGATAAAATACGAGAGATATACACTTGAGTACACAAGAAATCAATACCCAATTAGTTCCTTCGCTTTCGCTCTGGTTGACTTTAAAAAAATTACTATCGAGTATTTACTTAGATACAGCCTTTAAATAGGCACCGGGTTCAAATGCAGTTTCTCCAGTTTCAAACATTAATTCGAGATAAGGCTCACACATCCTGCAATTATTACTGCAAAAGTCCATTGCTTGAAGTTCAGAAACTTCTGTTATCTCTTCCTGCTCTGCATATTCTTTAATTTCAGTAAATGTCTTGTTATGACATATACATCGATTGACTAACAGGTTACTCATGGTTGTTTGAAGTGCTTACCAAGTTTAAGTCCTTGGCCCTGATAATTGCTATCAATCTCGGTTCCATAAATGAACTCAGGTAGTTCAGTATTCGGCTCAAACTGCATACTAAACAAAGTCTGACCATCTTCTATCATAAACGGAACATCATGAGAACGGACTTCCAACACAGCTCTAGCTCCTTTATCGTCAATACTTCCACCAAAACCACTATCAAAGAACCCCGCGTAATGCGTTCTAAGCTCTCCTGATCCGGTATCATATGCCATCATTTCACAAGCTAAATGAGCAGGAACTCGAATTCGTTCTTTGGAAGCGAAAATATAAAAGGCTTCTGGTTCAAGGATAAATTTAGCATCAGGTCTGGCATAGATAGGTTCCCAGAATTCATCTACTTCATAGTGATTGATATTTTCCAGATCGATAAAGTTCACATGCTTTTTGCCTTTATATCCAATAATCTCTCCTTTCTTGCCCTTAAGCTGAACACTCATGAAAAGACCTTTATTCACTTTAATTTGATCCATCGAAACAGGATTCACATTCTCATCAAATAACAAAGGGTCTGTAGCGTGAATTCGTAATAAATCCTGATCAGGAACTACTTCAAATCCATGCCGAACACGAAGTTGATTCAATCGCTGACCCGTTTTCACTTTTATAGAAAATGATTTAGGTACTACTTCTAAATATAAATTTCCTTGATAACCTGGCGTTACTTCCTCAAACCTATGTGAATAATCTGTAATTACCCGTGTGAAAACATCCAGACGACCGGTAGAACTTTTAGGATTTGCTTTCGCCGAGAGATTTTCTAACGAGTGAAGTTGAACTTCACCATGATTTGCTTGACCGTTTTTGTAGCCTTGATTTATGGAATAATGAGATTTTGGGAGATTCAGTTTCTCCAACAAAGGAATAATGTATACACAATTTTCTTCGAGAACAGCTCCCTCTTTTAACGAAAATGAATACTGCTTTAACTGTTCAATTTTTTCCTCAACCGTTTCATTTTCGGGAAGAAAACTACACCGTACTCGATAGGCAATTTCTCCTAAACGGAGATCCAATGAATTAGGCTGAAATTGATCGTCCAGAATAGGATAATCAGGGTGAGCATCTAAAATTCCAAGTTCTCTAAGAACTCTGAGTTTTTGAACTGGAATAACTCCTTTGGTACGTAAGTGAACTTCTTTTGCAGTGGTAGTCATTAATCGCTTGTCTTCAATTTGCTTGGAAGATACTAAGGTAGAAGCTTTGAGCAAAGTTCGAGTTAGATGTTTAGGTTTTCGATTGGACTTTTAACTTCTTGCAAGCTTTGCGAGGGAGTCGGCAAAGCACGACCGAAGCAATCCCCATAAGATTGCTAAGCTCGCAAAAGACGATCTTTTTTTGCATGATGAGACTTTAAATACTCCAAAAATATGTGCAGACCATTTAATAAGAATGCAGCGTATTTTTGCTATAATTTTTAAGAGTAAGAGTATGTTTGTACTTTGTTATTAAATCGCTTCTATTCATCATAGCCAATTAATTTGTAGGAATATGAGGAATAAAAGTTAAACATGTAATTGGGATATGAGGAACAGAGTTCTTCATATGCCATTGTTGGGGGCACATTTTGAGAAACATTGCGTTACAAAATCAAACAGATAAATGACAGAAAAAATAATCAGACCAAATTGGCTAAAGATTTTGATTGGAGTCTTTACTACATGGACTATGTTCTTGATTACTATGGCAATATTTCTAATTGTCGTATGGATAATTCAGATTAAAATTTTAGACATAGAAATTTCAGGTATACCTGCATTGATAATTTTATTAGCTGAGTTAATAGTATCCATCTATATATCGTATAGATTAACAAAATGGCAAAATAGTTACATGGATAAAAAATCACTTCGATTTAATTACATCATACTGATAATATTGATAATACTATCTTTTATTTTCATACCTGCTCCGATGACTTATATGATTTTCTAAACTATATCAAATTGATTTTTGTAGCACATATAATGAAAAAGGCACTTATAATATTATTGACAGTATTTCTAACTCAACTGACTTTTGGACAAAGTATGGATGAGTTATTGAAAATGTGGAATTCGGAAACTGTGAGAATCGGAGACAGTGAAAAAGAGAGAATTGATTCCGAAATAAAAGATCTAAAACCAATTGAAAAAGTACTCATAAGTACAAGTTACTCTAATGGTAAATTGAAAATTTATAGTCATAATCAATCAATTAGAAAACTTGACAAAACTTACACTCTGTCTGACACAACTTTTTCCGAAAGCTACTATTTCATGGGACGTTGGCCATTATACGTTGAAATAGAACATTCAAATCAAAAGTCACCTGATAAGTTCTACTTTGACAAGACAAACTTGATGCTTTGGATTGACTCAAATCAAGATGAATTCACAGTCGAAAATGAAAAGTGCAGTAAATGGTGGTGGAATTTAGCCGAATCTATGGATAAACTAATGATGATAGCTAACTCTGAATCCGGGCAAGTAAATGAAGATGAAATAAAATTACCTGACCCACCACCAATGTCAAAAGAAGATTCTCTGAAAATGATTGAACTAAAAAAACAATTTGATGAATTAATGAAAACTGTTCCTGATAGTTTAAAAAAATAAAATACGTGCTACAACAAAGCCTAAAAAACATAGCCCAAACCTACCTTACCGTTGCTACGTTTCTTAGGCGAAACGTTGGAGAAGAATTCGCTTCGCTCTTCTTCTCCAACGTGCCGGGCTAAGTTCAAAAGTTGCGAAGCAACTCATCCCTACCCTCACTAAATTCAATGGGTAAAACCAACTGTACTTAACCCAGCTCATTAGTAGTAATTAAGAAATATTTATATGAAAAAAATATTACCTCTAATATTCATCGGATTACTTCTTAACAGTTGTACAAGTAATAAAACGGAACTAGTACTTCTCGGTACTGTACACCAACCAATTCAAAATTTCACGCCTGATAGTCTTTATAATATCTTGGTAAGGATTAAACCTGATTTGATTCTTTTCGAAGTGGACTCTTCCTTTTTCACAAGCGATTTTGAGTTTAACCTAACTTGGGAAAGCAATGAAAATATTGCCACTGTTAACTATATGGCGAACTTTGACGTGGACGTTAGACCATATGAATTCACTGGAAGAAATGAATATCGGAGAGAAATTGGAGCTCGACCAACAGATGCCAAAGCAATAGAATTGCTAGACAGCCTTTACAGAAATAACCTATTAGACTCTTCGAACAGAAAAATCTACCAAACCTTTCTTAAAGTAACTGATTCTCTTAATTCGTTTGCCTACTTAGGTGCAAAGGCTTTTAATAATTCCAAAACGGATGAAATTGCTCGACTCAGACAACAGTATCAATACCAGGAAGTCTTACAGATAATAACCGAGTACCCTATTTTTTCTACCACTTATTTTTTAAAAAATGATGGTGATAGTATTAGTTATGCTGATGGTTATAAAAGAGCGTCTGAATTCTGGGATTTAAGAAACCAAACAATGGCAAAGAATATATTGTATTTCGTAAATCAATATAAGGGAAGTAGAATTGTTGTTTTAAACGGATATTTTCATAGATATTATTTGAAATCCTTAATAGAACCTAAACAGGATGAGTTGGGTTTCATTCTTAAAGAATTTCATGAATATTGAATTCCACTCCCAAAAAATTACACTGAATACTTGAAATAAGCCTTTTGAAAAGAAAATATGAGGCAGGATTCAATGCTTCTTGCAACTGCGGCTCATACTCATTTTAGGTAGTCTTAGGAGAGGAATTCATCTCGCTCCTCTTCTCTTACGCCTCTTTCAGAAATCCCTCGATTAAATCTTCTGGGTGACTGGTAGGAACAACAGGGAAATCAAACCAAGTATCCAGTTCTTCTTTGAACCCTGTTTTATTTAGATAGTCATTTAAAGCGAGGTTTAAGCCCTTCGTATATTTCGGATGATCCGTCCCTTCAGGATCTTCATGCCTTAAATCATTCTGTGCAAATCCTTCAAAAACAGGTCCAGTTATCTTTATTCCAAACGCTTCTGGATTTTTACCAATTGGACTATGAACCGTAGTTGTGAATTGATGCCAGAAAGCAGATTGAATACAATTTTTCTGGAATAACTGTCTAACTACTTCCAAGGAATCAATAGTTTCTTGCTGAGTTTCGGTTGGGAAGCCGTACATAAGGTATGCATGAACTAAAATTCCATGTTGAGAAAAATTATGCGTTACTCTGGTCACCTGAGCAATATCAACGCCCTTTTTCATCTTAGCCAATAAACGATCTGAAGCTACTTCTAATCCACCTGTAACGGCTATACATCCTGATTTTGCCATTAATTCACATAGCTCAAAAGTAAAGGTCTTTTCGAATCGTATGTTTGTCCACCAAGTGATATCTAGCTTTCTTTTTATTAATTCCTTTGATAAAGCCTTCAACATTTTTGGTGGTGCAGCTTCATCAACAAAATGAAAACCTGAAATTCCTGTGTCTTTGATGATCTTTTCAATTTTATCGGCCAACTTCTCTGCAGTGGTAAGTTGGTAATTACCAATGTAATCTAAGCTAACATCACAAAACGAACATTGCCGCCAATAACATCCGTGCGAAATCGTCAATTTATTCCATCTTTTATCTGTCCACATACGATGCATTGGATTTACGACATCCAAAAAAGACACATATTTATTGAACGGTAGTCCTACATAATTAGGCGCTGGTAAGTGTTCATGATGATAAATAGTATTTGGGATATTATTCTTAAACACTACCTGATGATTCTCTAGCACAAAAGTTCGTTCGAGCTCATTGATATCAACATCACCGTCTAAATACTGAATCATTTTAAGCAAAGGACCTTCCCCATCATCCAACGAAATAAAATCTACGATTTCAAAAATTCTTGGATCTTCCAGACTTCGAAGCTCGGTATTGCAATATCCTCCTCCAAAAGCGACGTGGATATCAGGGTAAAACTGTTTGATAAATTGAGCACATCGTAAAGCGGCGAATAAATTCCCTGGAAATGGGATCGTAAAGCCGATTAAGTTTGGAGCATGGGTTTCAATTTGATCTTCCAGAATATTCAACATCTCATCTTCGATAAGAGTCGGCTGATAGGTCAGGAATTCATCAATTTGATCAAAGCTACTTGCTGAAGTTCCAATTTGCTCGGCATACTTTGTGAATGCAAAAAACTCATCCACATTTGCTTGAATGAAATCTCCTATTTCTTCTACAAAAAGGGTTGAATAATGCTTTGCTTTGTCAATTACGCCGATCTCACCTTCTTCCCATTTAATCTCCGTATTCACATTCACCAAACGATGACCCATTGGTAAGAAATCAGGTTCTAAAATTTGATACGCCGTTTCAAGATCATTTTTTTGAAGAAATCCAATTACCAAGTCTACTCTTGAAATATATCGTTCTTTTATTTCTTTAAGGTCCGGGAAATGATCATTCCCCAATTCCTCTGCTTCTTGAAAAATAGTACGTAAAAAATCACTCGTGAAAATGGAAGTGAATAGCTCGATACTTAAATCACAATGTGAAACTGAAACCTCGTGTTCTTCCAGAAATCCTTTGAGATAGGAAGTTGCCGGATATGCTGTATTAAGCTGAGTGAAAGGTGGAGTAACTAAAAGTAGTTTGGTTCGCATCGTGTAAATATACCGCTCTTTTATACGATGAAAAACATGATTTTAATATCTCTTTCTCGTTTCGCAGCTATGATTTAAAACCCTATCTATACTTTCTTATCTTTGTGACTTATGAATGAATATTTTAAGTCGGTTATTTTAGAAAGTACGGGTGCTTCTTCTTTAAATGAAAAAAAGATCATCCAAGAATTGTGGAGCGGATACGGAAAAATCATCCGAGTTGAATTGGAGAATGCTTCCGTAGAAAGTGTAGTTGTGAAACACATTCAATTATCCGAAAACAAAAATCACCCTCGTGGATGGAATACCGATATCGGTCATCGAAGAAAGCTAAAATCGTATAAAGTAGAAACTACTTGGTATGATCGATACAGTAAAAAAAGTACTGCTCGCCTTCCCCACTGCTTGGCCATTGAGAAACAAGATGATGAGGTTCTAATTGTACTGGAAGATTTGGATGAAGCGGGTTTTCCGTTGCGAAAAAGAAGTATAAAATGGGATGAAATAGTTTCCTGCTTGAGATGGTTAGCAAAATTTCATGCAAGTTATCTGGGTAAGATTCCTGAAGGACTTTGGGAAGTCGGAAGTTATTGGCATTTGGAAACTCGTCCACAGGAATTAGAAGCATTGAACGATCAAAAGTTAAAGGAAGTAGCTTCTTTTATCGATTCAACGCTGAATAACTGTACATTCAAAACCTTTGTTCACGGAGATGCTAAACTTGCTAATTTTTGTTTTGCCAAAGATGGTCAAGTTGCTGGAGTAGATTTTCAGTATGTAGGCGGTGGTTGTGGAATGAAAGATGTGGCATATTTCATAGGAAGTTGTTTAAACGAAAAAGATTGTGAACGGTTGGAAACACAAATCTTAGACACCTATTTTGAATGTTTACAAAATGAATTTGATAAACCGAATGAAGCCTTAGAAGCTGAATGGAGATCTTTATACAGAGTTGCTTGGGCAGATTTTCATCGTTTTTTAAAAGGTTGGAGCCCATTTCATTGGAAGATTAATAGTTATAGTGAACGTGTCACCGCAGAAGTAATTAAAAGTTTATAGAAATGGATTTGTTAAAACTCACAGAAATAGCAATTAAAGCAGCAAAGGACGCTGGTCAACATATAAAAAAGTATATGGACGAGGATGTCGCTTTTGAAAAAAAAGAAGGCGGAACTAACTATGCATCTCAGGTGGTTACAAAAGTTGATAAAGAATGCGAGGATATCATCCTCTCTAACCTGCTTCCCTCCTGCGAAAAATATGATCTGGCATTGTTAACAGAAGAAACCGAAGATGATAAAAGTAGATTCGAAAAAGACTTTTTTTGGTGTATTGATCCCATTGACGGGACATTGAATTTCATCAATAAGGAACCAGGTTTTTCTGTTTCGATCGCGATGATTGCGAAAGATGGTACACCTCAGATTGGTGTAGTTTACGATCCCACCACAGATAATTTATATCATGCTGCTAAAGGAAATGGCGTGTTTAAAAATGGAAGCCCCTGGGATCTCCATAATGAAAATAATTATCTCACTTATGTAACCGACAAAAAACTGAAAGACACTCCACGTTTACCAGAAATGAAAGAGCTCATTCAAAAGCACGTCGAAGAATTAGGTTTGCAAGGATTCGAAGAACTATCAGGTGGTGCATCGGTTATGAATGCCATACGAGTTTTAGAAAATGGTCCCGCTTGTATGATCAAATTCCCCAAAAAAGAAACCGGAGGCGGAAGTATCTGGGACTTTGCCTCAACCGCCTGTATCTTCCAAGAATTGGGATTGTTCGCTACAAATTTTGATGGTGGAAAACTGGATTTGAACAGACCTGATAGTACGTTTATGCATCACCAAGGCATCTTTTATAGTAACTTAGTGATAGATAAGTAATTAGTAATTGCTGATGTTTGTACTTTATCAGCAATTGGCTTTACTTCTTGTCGTTCCCATAGATAATATGAATTTAAAATGTAATGTAGTTATGGAAGCTGGAGCCTGCCTTTGTCGGCAGACAGGCTTCCAGACTGCATTCCCGAGCAAGAGCATGGAAACAAGAAAAAACCTAACTAAATTTAATGGGAAAAACGACTGAACTTAGGACGGGATAGTTATCAATAAGCTAAAAATATATCTACCAATTTAACTTGTTAGTTGTAAAAGAGAAATCTAACAATTCAGAAATCAAGGAAATTGCTTCTGAATTCGGATTGAATTACGCAGAATATAAATTGGATTAAACTATAATAAAACCAATTACCAGCAAAACCAATCGGCAATGCGAGTAGTGGGTGAATACTTTTAATATGATTAGGAACATGGATCAATCAAAACTCAAGAACTTATTTGTTGGACTGGTATTAGTACTTTTCATTGGATGTGAAGAGGGTCCTATTGGACCAACTGGCTTAAATAGTTTAGTGAACATTAGTAATGAAGTTGCAGGAACGAACTGCGAGAACGGTGGCGTTGAAGTTCAAGTTGGAATAGACAACAACTCAAATGGATCATTACAAAGTGATGAAGTTTTAAGCATAAGCTATGTTTGTAATGGTGATGATGGCAACACTAGCTTAACATCTGTAACAACTGAACCAACAGGAAAAAACTGTACTAATGGTGGAATAAAGATTGATTCAGGGGTAGACATCAACAGAAATGGAACGCTTGATGATACAGAAATAACTGCAACAGCCTATGTTTGCAACGGAATTGACGGAAATAACAGTATTACAAAGATCACTAGTGAAGCCGCAGGAACTAATTGCGAGAATGGAGGGCTTAAAATTTACACGGGAATTGATAGTAATTCTGACGGAACTCTAGATGATTCAGAAATCACAGCTACTGCTTATGTATGTAACGGAATTAGCGGAAATGATGGCCTAATCAGAACCACTAATGAACCAGCAGGAACAAACTGCGAGAACGGTGGACTTAAAATTGACACAGGAGTTGATAGTAATTCTAATGGAACTTTAGATGATTCGGAAATCACAGCTACTGCTTATACCTGTAATGGTGTAAATGGAAATGTTAGTTTAGTCAACATTACAGATGTAGTTAATGGTTCTAGTTGCGAAAATGGTGGTATCAAAATTGAGTCTGGTTTAGATAATGATGGAGATCTTACTTTAGACACAGAAGAGATTCAAATTACTAGGTATGTCTGTAATGGAATAAATGGCATCATCAACGAAGAAATTCAAATAAAAGTAGTAGATGGGATAGGATCAGCAGCAAACACATCAAGTTCAACCCCAGTTGTTGTCTCTGGTTCTACATCTTTTAAAATATCAAATTTTGCCAATGTAGACTCTGTTGTATTTGTTTCTGACCCTTATGTTTCAAACACCTCAAATTTTGCACTTTTGGAACTCTATAATATTACGAATAATGTAGTAATTGCAAATAGTCTGATCAGGACAAATAGTTTATTCGCTGATAAAGTTCAGATCAAAACAGACAACATTTTTAGTGACTTACCTACTAATGAAGTGACTTTAGGAATTAGGTTTAGTTCAGAAATTAATGGTGAGTTTTCATCAAGTGGAATACCATTTATTTTCCTATATAAAAGCAGTAATTAAATCTGAAATAAACGAATTGGCGTTAAAAGGTCCCCTCGTTCCGAACGTCCTCCTTCGGGAAATTGTGCTGAACTAGATTCAGTATGTAGTCAAGAGGTTCTAAAAAGACTGAAATCGTATACAGCTAAAAAGATTATGCAATCGCTAAATGAAGAGGTCGAACACAATATATATCCTTATGCAAGATTCCATTTCCTTGCTTATGATACCATTCCCCTTCGATGAGATTATTTAGAGTAGTAACGGATTATTATGTAGGACTCTACCAATCACCCTAAAATTGCAGCTAGATTAGCTTTGTACTTCTTCCCTATTGGGATTTCATGATCTTCGATAAAAATTCTGTTCCCTTCTATACTTTTGATATGTTTTACTGCCACCGCAAAGGATTTATGAATCTGAATAAAATCTTCAGCTTGGAAAGAATTTATAAGTTCAGAGATTTTCTCCCGAATAGTAAGCGTGTCATTCTTAGTAATAACTTTGGTGTAATTCCCAGAAGCTTCTAAAAATAGAATCGAGTCAATCTCAACTTGGGTATACTTCTTATTCTCTCTTAGAAAAATGGTCTTCGGTATTTCCGTTAGTTTTTCAGAAGGAATCGCAGTTACTCTTTTTGAAGAACCAACTGCTTTATTAACGGCTTTCAGAAATCGTTCAAAACTAAATGGTTTAAGTAGATAATCTGAAATATTGAGTTCATAGCCTTCTAAAGCATATTCTGCATAGGCCGTACTAACAATCACTTTGGGAGGATTCGGAAGTGTTCTCAGAAATTCAAACCCTTTCAGTTTCGGCATATTTAAATCCAGAAAGATTAAGTCAACGTTATGTTCACTTAGGTATTCGAATGCTTCAAGCGCATCATAACAGTTCTTTTTCAACTCCATATTAGGGAGCATGTCGCAATAATCTTTTATCACTTCGTGTGCCAAATATTCGTCGTCTATAATTAAATAGTTTATCATAGGAACTTAATTGATAAATGAACTTTATATATACCATCTGCATTAGAGGTAGAAAGAAAATGCTTCTTAGGATACATTAACTCCAACCTACGTTTTAGGTTTTTCAACCCGATACCCTGCTCTTCTGATGCCTCAGTATCGTAATTATTTTCGATTGAAAAATTGAGAATCTGCTGATTAGCAATCATATTGAGTTTGATGTAAGCCCCTTCTTTTAATTTTTCAACACCATGTTTAAAAGCATTTTCGAGAAGTATGATAAATAATAAAGGCATAATCTGATATCCTTCTTCTTGGATATCCAAGATAAATGAAATATCTATTTCTTTATGATACCGCATCTTATGTAGCTCGATATAATTCTGCAGATACTCTACCTCCTGCTCTAGAATTACCCAATCCTTTTGGCCTTCATAAATACTGTAGCGCATCATATCCGAAAGCTTTAAAATCATCTCTCTTGCTTTATCAGAGTCTTTACCTACTAGAGCATACAGATTATTTAATGTGTTAAAAAAGAAATGAGGATTAACCTGACTTTTCAAGTGCAGAAGCTCAGTTTTAGCCTTTTCATGTTTTAGCTGCATGACTGATCTGATTTTCCAAATCACCCATGGAATAGTAACTACTAAGGTAAAAATGAGCATACCAATAACCGAAATCACCTCCAGGTCATACCCATCTTCTATTCCTTCTGAAATCACCATCATAAAAAACAGTATGAAGTACCCCAGAATTATAAAAAGTAGTCCGCGCTTTTTTATAAATGTAATCATACCTAAAAATAGTCATGTATTCCCCTTCAACCAAAGATGTTGATGTACTGGCGATTTCGAAGTTTAAACGTCTTAATTAGTGTGATGAAGTTACTTCATCAATGTAAATCGGGTTTATAAACTTCGGTAGATGTTGTTTATCCCAATTCTTTTCTAAGGCAAAGCTCATGGGTTAGATTAGTTCAAAAAACGAATTCAAGTCTATGAACAATCTTACTATTACTAACCTTTCCAAAACTTATTCAAACGGAGTACAAGCTCTGAGTAACGTTTCACTTGAAGTTCCAACTGGAATGTTTGGACTTCTGGGACCCAATGGCGCCGGGAAGTCGACATTGATGCGAACCATCGCTACGTTGCAAGACCCAGATGAGGGATCTATAACTTTGAGGGGCTTAAATGTTTTGAAGGATAAGATGGAAGTTCGACGATTACTGGGGTATCTGCCCCAGGAATTCGGCGTTTATCCTAGGATTTCGGCCGAAATACTACTCGACCATTTGGCCATTCTTAAAGGCATCACTAATCGAAAGCAACGAAAAGAGATAGTCGAAGTTTTACTTCATAAGACAAACCTGTATGAAGTCCGCAAAAAGAATCTCGGAGGATATTCAGGAGGTATGAAACAACGCTTTGGAATAGCTCAGGCTTTACTTTCTAACCCCAAGCTAATCATTGTTGACGAACCTACGGCAGGGCTTGATCCTACGGAGCGAAATCGGTTTCACAATCTATTGAGTGAACTGGGTGAAAAGACCATTGTAATTCTGTCTACTCACATTGTTGAGGATGTAAAGGAGCTTTGTACCAACATGGCGATTATCAATAAAGGGAGAGTGCTTTTACAAGGGAATCCGAGTAAATGCATTGAAAATATTAGTGGGAAAATCTATAGCAAGACTCTTAACAAAGATAAACTCGCAGCTTACAAAGAGAACTATACGGTAATTTCCGAACGATTATTTCAAGGAAAGCCCATCATTCACATCTTAAGTGATAGTGAACCCGGTAACGGCTTTGAGCCAGTAGAAGCTGAACTCAGTGATGTCTATTTCTCACATATTTTCGGTGGGCTCTGAACCGCTCCTAATCATCACTGAACTCCTTATTCCAGAATTTAAACTCATTTCTTATGCTCTACGAAATATTCAAATTTGAAATCAATTATCGGCTCCGTCGCCCCGATACCTACCTATACTTTATCATTCTTTTCTTCTCTTCCATCTTCGCTGTTGACTTCATTTTTGAAGGTGAACTTGGTCCGCTAATGAAAAATGCTCCCTTTGTTATTGCCAGAACCATGGGAATTGCCTCCGCTTTGTTCATGATGGTTCCCTCTATGATTATGGGTGTAGCCATTTTGAGAGATTTCGATCATCAAATGGAATCTCTGATATTTGTAAATCCAATCAAAAAAAGAGACTACTTACTTGGCCGATTTTTGGGTTCCTTCGTTATACTGGTATTTGTTTTTAGCGGGTTACTTTGGGGTATGATTGTAGGCAACTTCATGCCTTGGCATGATTCAGATGTCATGCTTCCGTTCAACTTCTGGCATTATGTACAGCCTTTTCTATTCCTTGTATTGCCTACTTTATTTTATGGTGGTGCCATCTTCTTTGTTACTGGAGCACTCAGCCGAAAATTGCTAGTAGTATATACTCAAGGATTTTTCTTTTTGATGATGTATTTACTAGCAATGAATCTTGCCAAAGGAACAGATGACCTTTTCCTCACTGCTCTTTTTGAACCTTTTACGTTTCAAACGGTGAGAATTTCTACCGGTATTTGGACAGTCCTTGAACGCAATTCACTAATGATTCCAATGGAAGGTGTCTTGCTGTATAATCGACTACTATGGCTTGGCATTGGAGTCTTAGCCCTGGTAATTGGGTATTTTGGTTTCAGCTTTAAGGTGGTAAAAGGAACTCTTTCTAAAAAAAAGATCAACGCTTCTTCAGAGTTTGAGGATACCTCCAATCCAAGTCTTGAACTTGGTGCTATTCCCTTTTCCACACCCGATCGAGGCATTTCCTCTTTTATAATTCAGTTTTTTCAGCATGCTATTTTTAGTGTAAAATCTATTGTAAAGGAAGTTTCTTTTTGGGCTATTGTACTTTGTGGGACAGGAATTCTGTTCCTCAACTCATTCAATCTAGCCACTACGTATGGAGTTGATAATTACCCGACTACCTATATCATTGTTGGGGAATTAGTTGAGCTTACTTTCATTTTCTTTCTAGCCATCATCCTGTTTTATTCAGGAGAATTGATTTGGAAAGAGCGTGATATAAAAATTAACTCACTTTACGATGCCTTACCTATGTCTGATTGGATAAACTTAGCGGGTAAGTTTATGGGGCTCATGCTAGTTATTGTACTTCTCTTCTTTACAATGATTGGTGCCGGTATACTATTCCAAGTGACGAAAGACTATTATGAATTTGAACTAACCGTGTATTTAGCAGGCTTTTTTGTTGAGATATTTCCATTCCTCTTCCTTTTGAGTATGATTTGTTTCCTATTTCAGGTTCTTGTTAACCACAAGTTTATAGCACAACTGGTAATCATCATAACTCTTGCACTCTTTACCATTGGGCTTCAACTCATGGGTATAGACCACGACTTATTAACGTTGGGAGGTTCACCCATAACTAGCTATTCTGATATGAATGGATATGGTCATTTTCTTAAACCTCATCTTTGGTTCAAAGTCTATTGGGGTGCTATTTCTCTTCTCTTGTTTTTAGTCTCTGTTCTTTTTTCAGTGAGAGGTACTGAAACAGGGCTCAAAACTAGATGGAAGCAAGTCCATTTCACCAAGCCATTAAAACGATTCGGGGCAATAGCACTGCTTATTTTCACCTTATCAGGAAGCTATATTTTCTACAATACCAATATCCTCAACTCATATACTTCCAAAAAAACGCAGGAAACGTATCGGGCTGAGTATGAGCAGCTATTGAAACCCCTTCAACATCTCCCCCAACCCAAAATCGTTAATGTAACCCTCTCACTGGATATGTATCCTTATGAACGTAATTATTCATTGAAGGGACATTATGTGTTAGCAAACAAAAGTGATGGGCCAATTAATGAAATTTATATTCAGAAATTCCCTACCGATGAAATCACATTAACATCACTTTCCATTAAAGAAGGTTCAATAATTGACAGTACTTATAACAAGTTTGGGTTTTCAACTCTAATATTAGATCATCCAATTCAACCAAGAGATTCTGTAACCTTGGATTTTCATCAAACCTATACCAGCAACGGATTCGCTGAGCAGCCGAATACTTATGTTGTTTACAACGGTACGGTAATTGACAATTATCACTTCCCAACCATAGGATATAATGAAGACATTGAACTGCAAGAAGAAGATATTCGTGCCAAATATGGTCTGACTCCAAAAGTAAGAACTGCGGATATTGAGGATCCTAATTGGCTTACTGATGGGAAATCTAACGGTGATGGAGAAGAAATTAATTTTGAGATAGTAGTGAGTACCGACTCTAGCCAAACTGCTGTTGCACCCGGTTATCTACAAAAAACTTGGTTAGTTGGAAATCGAACATACTTTCATTATAAAATGGATAAACAGATGTCGAATTTCTATCCAGTAGTTTCCGCTCGTTATAAAGTTATGCAAGAAGAATGGATTCCAACTAGCACTAATCTGGAGCAACCTGTTGATCTCGAAATCTATTATCACCCCGGACACGAGTTCAATCTGGATCGCATGATGAATGGTATGAAACGTTCACTGGCTTATTACAGCGAACACTTTAGCCCTTATCAGTACCAAGTGATGAAAATTGTAGAGTCGCCCGTTTATAGTGAACGAGCACAATCATTTCCTAGCATGGTCCCCTTTTCAGAGGGAATTGGGTTTATCATGGATATTACTGAAGATAATGCTGTAGACATGCCTTTTTATATCACCGCGCATGAAATGGCTCACCAATGGTGGGGAGATCAGATTAATCCTGCTCATGTACAAGGACAAACTATGATTTCAGAAACATTAGCGCAGTATTCAGCTTTGATGGTTTTCGGAAAAGAGTATTCTCAAACTAAAGAGACACAGCTTTTAAAATGGAATTTGAGGCAATATTTAAAACACCGTTCTCGTGAAGATATTCAAGAAATGCCACTGGCTTTGGTCGAATCTGGACAAGAGTATGTGTATTACAGAAAGGGACTAATTGCTATGAATGCTTTTCAACATTATGTCTCTGAGGATAGTGTAAACAAAGCACTACAACGATTTATAACAGATTGGAATAGCTTAGATGGACTTAAAAAGATGAACACCGAAAACTATCCAACTACCAAAAACTTAATGCCTTATTTCAGAGATGTTACTCCTGATAGTTTACAATATCTCATTGAAGATTTATTTGAAACGATCACAATCTATGATAATAAAATCACACAAGCAGACTATGAGCAGCTTTCAGAAAATCAATACAAAGTAGTTGTTACAATTGATTTCAATAAATCGAAAACAGACAGTCTAGGTACCGACAAACCCACTGACCTAAACGACTGGATTGAGTTGGGAATCTACACAGAGGTTGGTAACGGGGAAGATAGTCTTATCAACTTAGAAAAGTACAAGATCAAGGAACAGCAGAAGGTGATAGAACTGATTGTTTCTCAAAAGCCTGTTAAAGTAGTGGTTGACCCACACCTTCTCTTGATAGATAAAGATATTAACGACAATGAACGGTTATTTACCCAAAATAAACCATCAAATTGAGTACCTACATTTCCCCACCTTTTTCAGTGTTATCCCTGCGGAGACAAGGAGCTAGATTTCGGTAGAAGTATCGGACGTTGATCTAGTTCTAGATTCCTTCCTTCGCAGGAATGACTAGGTTTGAAGTTATTGATATAGGTAACTAGATGACGAATGCAATTTGTATAAATGCCTCCTAACCAAATCGACGTTTGGTATTATTGGTGGAAAAAGTACATAATGAAAGCTGGAGCTTCCAGAGTTCATACTGAATCTAGTTCAGTACAGGTTTCCGTAGCATGAGCATGGGAACGAGATAGATGAAATAAACGAGAAAGTCAGAATATCATAAGCCTTAAGTGGCTTAACACCTCCCTCCTACCAAAAATAAAAACTGACTATTTGACCAGAGAATTGTTTTGGGTACAATTTTCGATATAATCCGTCCATGAGCAAAAATAAAAATGTTACCTTTGGTTGGGCTGTTAAAAACATCATCTGGCCAAGAAGAAAAACCCTCTTTATCGGCCTCCTACTTATTATTATTAGTAGACCCGCAGGCTTAGTACTCCCGGCAGCTACCAAATACTTGTTAGATGATGCTGTTCCAAACAAAGACTTTGAGATGCTTAAACTCATAGTTATTGTCATTGTGATTTCTCTGATTGTACAAGCTGTCTCCTCTTTTTTACTGACCCGAATCTTGAGTGTAGAAGCTCAGTTTCTCATTTCAGAATTAAGGGTGAAAGTTCAAAAGAAAATCTTATCCCTGCCCATCAACTTCTTCGACAATAATAAATCAGGAGCATTAGTATCCAGAATTATGACAGATGTGGAAGGCGTTCGAAATCTTGTAGGTACTGGACTCGTTCAATTGATCGGAGGAAGTCTAACTTCTATTCTTGCTTTGATTCTGTTGCTACAAATTAGTCCAACTATGACCATCTTCACCTTAATTCCGGTTGGATTGTTTGCATTTATTGCTTTAAAAGCCTTTGGTAGAATTAGACCCATCTTCAGGGAGCGCGGAAAATTGAATGCGGAAGTAACGGGTCGCTTGACAGAAACACTTAATGGAGTGCGAGTTATCAAAGGCTTTAATGCAGAAGAGTCAGAGAACACCACATTTGAGGCAGGTGCTAAAAGATTATTTGAGAATGTGAAGTCCAGTTTAACAGCCACTGCCCTAGTTACCAGTTCAGGGACTTTCCTTATTGGCTTAGCCAGTGCTGGTATTTTGGGAATGGGTGGTTATTATATGATTCAAGATAATCTAACTTCTGGTGAATTGATTTCTTTCATCTCATTACTTGCCTTTATGATTGCTCCTATTGTTCAGATGAGCAATATTGGGAGCCAATTAACCGAAGCTTTTGCAGGACTTGATCGGACTGAAGAAATCATGAAAATGGATCCTGAAGATCTGCTAGATGAACGCCCCAATATGCTAGAAAAAGTAGATGGAAACATTGAGTTTAATAATGTCTCCTTTGCATACGAAGAAGACAAAGAAGTCTTAAAAGAGATTTCCTTTAAAGCACCTCCGGGATCCGTAACTGCGTTAGTTGGAAGCTCGGGTTCTGGGAAAACAACGACAGCTAGTTTGGCTGCTTCTTTTCTGAATACTAAAAAAGGGTTGATCACCATAGATGGTCATGATATTTCTAAAGTGAACCTTTCAAGCTATCGAAAGCATTTAGGTGTAGTACTTCAAGATGACTTCTTATTTGAAGGCACCATCAGAGAAAACATTCTTTTCCCCCGACCTAATGCAACCAACTCGGAATTACAAGATGCGGTAACAGGTGCTTATGTAAATGAATTTACCGACCGCTTTGAAGATGGACTAGAAACTGTGATTGGAGAACGTGGAGTAAAATTATCTGGTGGACAAAAACAGAGGATTTCCATCGCGAGAGCCTTACTAGCGAATCCCAAAGTAATCATCTTAGATGAAGCTACTTCCAATTTAGATACCGAAAGCGAGACTTATATTCAGAAAAGTTTGGATGGCTTGATGAAAGATAGAACTACTTTTGTGATTGCCCACAGACTAAGCACAATCCGAAAAGCTGATCAAATTTTGGTGATTGAAGATGGACGAATTGTAGAGCGTGGTACTCATGATGAATTGATTCTAAAAGAAGGTAGATATTTTGAGCTTTATACCTATCAAAGTAGGATTTAGAGAGTCGTAGAGACAATAATATCCGGAAACTCATCCATCGTTAGAAGGAATGAAGAAACAATTGCTTCTGAACAATACTTCGATCATTCATATATATAACGTAATTCATTGTCATATTGGAAAAAACGAAAAACGGGTCATCCCTGTAGATTAGGTAATTCGTTGACAGATATCTAAAGCATTATAAAGGCAACGGGCGTTGTTCACATTCTAGATTCCCATCTTCGTTAGAATGACTAAACTTTGTGGTAAATTGATTTTCAAACCTTACCCTATCTTTCTTAACTACATATAAGTCATTCCTGCAAAGGCAGAAATCTAGAGTTTGATAAAAAGAAAAAACCGTCAAATAACTACCAGACATCTACAGGATGTGACAAAGAATGGAATCAGAGTTTAACAAAACAAAGTAAAATAAAATCAATACTTTTATTCTGATAAGTTTATTGTAGTGAAGCTAATTCAATAAAAAATAGACTCAAATTTTATGATAGATATTAAGGGTAAAAATGCATTTATAACGGGCTCAAGCCGAGGTATTGGTCAACAAATAGCTCTGGGTTTAGCAAATCTGGGATGCAATGTGATTGTACACGGTAGGACTCAGGAAAGCAGTTTAAAAACTATTGAACTTTTACGGAATTATGATGTAAATATATACCAAATTTTTGGGGAATTATCAGAAGAAAAATCTGTAAATAGTGTTATAGAACAAGTTCGAAATTTAAATATTCAAATTGATATTCTGTACAACAATGCCGCGCTAATGACCCCCTACTACACCGAGTATTGGTCACACAGTTGGGAAGATTGGATGCTTACCATGAAGACCAATGTATTTTCGGTGTACTCTCTCTGTAAAGCGTTTATTCCACCTATGATTGAAAATGGATTTGGAAGGGTTATTAACCTGACTTCTGGAATTAATGGAGAACCTGAACTTGCTCCTTATAGTGCTTCAAAATGGGCTATAAATAAATTAACGGATGATTTAGCTGTGAAACTCAATGATACGGGCGTTAGAATTAACACTCTTGATCCCGGTTGGTTGAAAACAGATTTGGGTGGGGAATATGCAGATCATGAAGTCGAAGCTGTTTTACCGGGCGCTTTAGCTCCGGTTTTAATCGAAAATGATGGACCGAATGGAAAAGAGTTTTCAGCCATAAACCAGAGTTTTAAATAATCATGCCTTCCCAAAAAAACCTCATGCTTAGTTCAGAACCTTTCAAAGCCTTTGATAAGGAATTAACTAAGGAACGAGCTTTGGCAAAAGAGCTACTCTTCGACTTCAATTCCCTTCGACCAAACGAGTATGCAAAAAGAAGTGAGCTTCTAAAAAGGTTATTGGGTAAAACCCCTAAATCTTTTTTGGTTGAACAACCTTTTCATTGTGATTACGGATACAATATCGAAATTGGGAATAAGTTCTACGCTAATGTTCACCTTACTATATTGGATTCAGCAAAAGTCGTGATTGGTGAAAATGTCTTTATTGGTCCTAATGTGGGAATTTATACCGTTTCTCACCCTATTCATTCTGAACCTCGAAATCAATTTTTCGAAATTGCTAAACCTATTACCATCGAAAATAATGTTTGGATAGGCGGCTCTGTGGTAATAAATCCAGGTATAGAAATTGGCAGAAATTCGATCATTGGTTCAGGAAGTGTAGTTACCAAAAATATCCCAGAAAATGTTATCGCCGTAGGAAATCCTTGTAAAGTACTTAGATCTATTACTGAAAAGGATAAAACTGATTTCAATAATATTCAGCGAACTAATTAATATTTTATCTAACTAAAATATTCTACTATGAATTGAGTTAGTTACCCATCCATTAAAAATATTTGAAATGAAAAAGATTCTATTTGTAATAATATTTACTCTCTTTATTACGAGCTGTTCTTCCAATGACTCATCTGAGAGTATTATTGAAGGAGATTTTTCTGGAACTTTCTCTAGGGTTCAAGGTAATGCTAGGTATGCAACTGCTGAGGTTTCGATAACTTTTAGTAACGGAACGTTTGAAGGAGTTAGTAATATTAATGATTACCCCGCAATTTGTAATGGCACTTTCGAAATTGTGAAAGATGAAATTATATTTTCAAATGATTGTGCTTTCACTGCTGATTTTGATTGGACCTACATTTTAGATGGCACTTTTGATTACCAGTTAAATGGGTCGGAGCTAAGAATTTCAAAAGTCTATAACTCAACATCTAGTGATACCTATATTCTTTCAGATGCTAACTAGGTTACTCTTTGTTATCATTTCAATGATTTCGCCTTCTTCTATTTTCTGAGAATAATTAATTTAAAGAATCCGAACTGACTTATTTTTTTAAGATTTTTCCATTAATCCCTTTATTCTTGCAAATTTTTGTAATTCGTGGAGCCAGAAACTCAATTAAGTCAAAAAACTGGTTTTTTTCCTTTACATTACAACGCACAAAAAAATTATTGTCTCTTGATTGAGATATTTCTAAGCAAATATTACTAACAACGAAATCAACTTTAGAATGAAGTTATACCTTAAAACCATTTTTAAAATGGTTCTGCTTCTCTCCTTTCTTCTTCAAACGGGGCATTTATATGCACAAAGTGATCCATCTGGTGAGTCTTATCCTACTCGGACATTTGCTATCACTAATGCACATATTATTCAGTCTCCTGGAAAGGTTATTGAAAATGGAACCGTCATATTATCAAACGGATTGATAACTGCTATAGGCACTAATGTATCAATCCCTGATAATGCTGAAGTAATTGACGGAACCGATTTATTCGTTTATCCCGGATTTATAGATGGGATGTCGAATACAGGTGCTGCTCGACCCACTCAAATTGAACGACCTGATAACATCTTTACACCAAATCCTCCAAATGATTACGCGGGAATTACTCCTGAATATAGTGTAATCGATCAAATTGATGTATCTGAAAACAGTATTGAGGGTTTAAGGAAACTTGGATTTACAATATCTCATACCGTGCCTTATGGACGAATGCTACCAGGTTCAGGTTCATTAATACTTCTTTCAAAAAGAGACACTAAGGATGAGCTAGTCCTAAAACAAAACGTGTCCATGTTTACTCAATTTTCTGGAGCTCCAGGTGCGTATCCTGGAAATACACTTGGGATTATGGCAAAGTTCAGAAATCTTTATAAAAACGCTGAGTTAACAAAGCAACATGAAGTGCTGTACGCTGATAACCCAACTGGAATACAAAGACCAACTCAAGATCAGGTTTTACAAGCTTTTTATCCTGTGATTGATCAAAAGAAACCCATTTTCTATCACACTAACTCAATGCTAGAAGCTCGAAGAGCTATGAAGTTAAAAGAAGAATTAAATTTCAATCTCGTACTCAGTGATTTAGAAGAAGCTTGGTTTTTAACTAATGATTTAAAGGGATCTGGAGTCAGTGTTATGATGTCACTTAATCTTCCTGATGCTCCTAAAGAAACCAAAAGTAAAGATAAGTTAGATGAGACCGATCATTTAGAAGAACGCAGAATGGTAGCCTACAATCAATCGTTATCACAGTTTTCTGAATTGGCTGAAGCTGGAATCCCATTCGGGTTTTCAACAATGGGCACTTCACAAAGTAAAATTAAGTCTAATCTTGTAACCTTAGTCGACTCTGGGATGACAGAAGATGTTGCACTTGCTGCGTTAACAACTAACCCTGCTAAAATTCTTGGTATCGACAAAATTGCGGGTTCACTAGAAACTGGAAAATTAGCGAATGCGGTTGTTTCTACAGGTTCGTATTTCGGAAAAGAATCTAAAGTAAAATATGTATTTATTGATGGAGACAAATACGAGTTCGACACCGACAAAAAAGCTGTAGCAACATCAATTGAAGGAATGGAACCTTTAATTGGTACTTGGAATTATGAGATTATTTCTCCGCAGGGAGATCGAACTGGACAGATGATTTTTAAAATCGAATCTGGATCATTAACAGGTGTTTTAACAAGCAGTTCTGGAAATCCTGATACTGATATAAATAATATTTCATTTGAAGATGGGAAATTGAGCTTTGACTTTGCTTTTGGGGCTGGAGGGCAATCTTTAGAAGTTTTAGTAAATGGAGATGTAACTGAGAATGAGTTTCTAGGAGAAGCATCAATTGCTGCTTTCAATGCTGTAATACCAATGAATGCTACTAAGGAGCCTAATTAAAATGAAAGGAATTACGATGAAAAAAATTAGTTTGCTGACTGCCATTATTCTTATGGCAGTTAATGTAGTGCATGCTCAAGTTAATAAAGGCGATGTTATTATCAAGAATGGAACGGTGCTTACAATTACCAATGGTACACTTGAAAATACTGACGTTCTTGTGCAAAATGGTGAAATTACCAAAATTGGTTCAAATATAACCACACCAAGAGGTGTTATTGAAATTGACGCAACTGGGAAATTTGTAATGCCTGGCATTATCGATGCACATTCTCATATTGCAGGTACTTCTATTAACGAAGGAACCAGCCAAGTAACTTCCGAAGTTCAAATGGGTGATGTCGTAGATCCCCTTGACCTTTCGATTTACAGAGCTCTAGCTGGTGGTGTAACTTCTATTCATTTACTTCATGGCTCCGCAAATGTAATTGGTGGAGAAAGTGAAACACTAAAACTTCGATATGGAGTAACTGATCCTCAGGATATGATGTTTGAAGATGCACCGCGTACTATCAAATTTGCTCTTGGTGAAAACCCAACAAGAGGTGGTCGTGCAAGAGGAATTCAACCTCAAAGTCGCATGGGTGTTGAAGCAATGCTTCGAAATTCATTCAGTGATGCTCAAATTTATAAAGCTAAATGGGAAGCTTACAATGCCGATAAAAGCAAGCGGAAAGTAGCACCTGAATACGACCGAAGAATGGAAACTTTGGTTGACATTCTAAATGGTGAAGTTTTAGTTCACTGCCATTCTTATAGAGCGGATGAAATCTACATGCTTCTAAAAGTGTTTACAGATTTTGGGATTGAAAAACTCACCTTCCAACACGCCAATGAAGCATTTAAAGTAGCGCCTGAACTCGCTGAATTTGGAGCCAGTGCTTCGGTATTCTCTGACTGGTGGGCATATAAACTTGAAGTATATTACTCAACCGCATATAACGCTACAATTCTTACTAGAAATGGAGTTACAACTTCAATAAACTCAGATTCTGGTGAACTTATTAGGCATCTTTTTCATGAAGCTGCAAAAACACAAAAATATGGTGGTTTAAGTGATGAAGAAGCACTATCACTCATCACAATTAACCCTGCAAAACAACTTGGTGTTGATGATAGAGTTGGATCTATTGAAACTGGAAAGGATGGCGATATCGCAATTTTTGAAGGTCATCCCCTATCATCTTACGCCATTCCAATAATGACTTTTGTCGACGGAGTGAAATATTTTGATAGAGCTACTGATGCAAAAGATCAAAGATTATATGTTGATCCAGAATCAACCATCGAAGATATCCAAATTTTTGACGCCGACGAACAGCACAAATGCATGCAAGATGCTGAAGTACTTAATCTTTACGAGTTTCTAAATAATAAATAGGTATAACTATGAAAAAGTTTTTAACCCTGATTTTTTTCATTGCCACTCTCCCTGTAGTGGCTATTGGTCAACAATCTAGTGATGTAATTCAACAGGAAAGAGTTTCCCGATTTGCTCTCACCAATGCTAAGATATACACCGTAACAAATGGTGTTATTGAAAACGGAACCATTATAATAAACAATGGAATAATTGAAGCTGTAGGAGCAAATATAACTATACCTTCAGGTGTTTCTATTGTCGATTATAAAGGTGGTGAAATTTATCCTGGAATGATCGATTCTGGCACCCAACTAGGTCTAGTAGAAATCAATAGTATTGATGAGGCACAAGACACCGATGAGTTTGGGGCAATCACTCCACAAATGGACGCTCTTACTGCTGTAAATCCAAATTCCGTATCTATTCCCGTAACTCGAGTTAGTGGAGTTACAACGGCTCTTACCATGCCAAGTGGTGGTCTTCTTCCCGGTACTGCAGCAACTATTAATTTATTCGGATACACACCCGATCAAATGTTTACTGGCTCAAAAGGAATTGTACTTAATTTTCCTAACAGTCAACGTCGCAGACGTCAAACTCAAGATCAAGCAGATAAAGCTCGTGAAAAAGCCTTGGAAGATTTAAATAATGCTTTTGATAAAGCAGAGCTTTTTGCAAGTATTGAAAACTCTACTGAAGCCCGGTATTATCCAGAAATGAAAGCCTTAGCTGAAGTTGTAAATGGAAATATGATGATGTATATCGAAGTAAATGCAGCGAAAGATATTCTAAGTGCTATTGAGTGGGTTCAAGAGCGAGAATACAAAAAAATAGTATTTACTGGTGTTGCGGAAGGTTGGAGGGTTGCGAGTGAAATTGCTGATGCTGGAATTCCAGTTATAGCTGGGTCCGTTCTTTCCACTCCTACTAGACAATCAGATGCTTATGATGCAGCATATATGAATCCAGGTATCATGCAACAAGCCGGTGTTAAGGTAGCGCTTAGTAGCGGAGACACTGAGAACTCTCGTAATTTACCCTATAATGCAGCCTTTGCTGCCGCGTATGGAATGGGACGAGAGGAAGCGCTAAAAGCAATTACAATTAATGCAGCAGAAATTATGGGATTAGGCGACCAAATTGGTTCTATTGAAGTAGGGAAAAAAGCTAATTTATTTGTCGCTACAGGAGATCCTTTTGAAACTAAGACTCAGATTATAGATGTATATATCGATGGCTATCAAATTCCTATGACTAGCCGTCAAATTGAACTATATGAAGAGTTTCTAAATCGTACTCCAGGGCTTCAAAAGAATCCTATTATTGGCAATAACTGATATTTAGAATAAACCATCTTTCACTGAAATAATAGGGTTTATTTGGGAGCTGAATTTCCATTCTCCAAGTTAGAACCATTTGGTATTTATTACAGCAAAAAGGCGAGATAATATCTCGCCTTTTTTAAAACCTTTCATTAAAAAAAATTTTAACTCTTCGCCATCCCAAGAATAGTTTCCCACTCTTCTTTTCGAACTGGAGTTATAGACAATCTACCGAGCCTGAATAACTCCATGTCCTCGAGAGATTTTTCTGCCTTTAGAGCATCTCTTGTGACTGGGCTTTCAAATTTTTCTATGAATTTTAAATCTACATTAATCCATCGAGGTTCTTCTTCCGAACTTTTTGGATCAAAATAATTTGATTTTGGATCAAACTGAAGCGCATCAGGGTAAGGTTCACTGCTAACTTCTGCTATTCCAACAATAGATGGTGGTTTTTGATTAGAGTGATAGTACAACACTCCATCCCCAACCTTCATTTCATCACGCATCGAATTTCTTGCTGCATAATTTCTTACACCATCCCAAGGTGTTTCTCCATCTTTTTTAAGATCATCTATGCTATATTTTTCTGGTTCAGATTTACAAAGCCAGTATTTCTTCATGATTAGTAATATTTTAATTACGAATTAGAAACAAAATCTAATCGTACTAATTCGAAATTCTTAATTGTTATACTTCTTTACGTACCACAAAATGGTCTCTTCTAACATTCCATCAAAATCTGGAGAAGGTTCCCAATTCAAATCTCTTTTAATTTTAGATGCATCGATTGCATAGCGGAAATCATGACCTAATCTATCAGTAACGAAAGTGATCAGATTTTTATAATCACCATCAGGGGCTTTACCTACTTTATTATTTAATATTTCACAAATCTTATGAACTAAATCAAGGTTTTTCCATTCGTTATTCCCTCCAATATTGTAGGTCTCTCCTGCTTTCCCTGTTAGGAACGCAGTTTCAAGTGCGCTACAATGATCTCGTACAAATAACCAATCCCGAACATTTTGTCCCTTTCCATAAACTGGAATAGGTTTATGTTGAACAGCATTTCTAATTACGGTTGGAATCAATTTCTCATCATGTTGATGAGGTCCATAATTGTTTGAACAATTTGTAGTAACCAAGTTCATTCCATACGTTTGAAAGTACGCTCTTACAATCATATCACTAGCAGCTTTAGAAGCAGAATATGGTGAATTTGGAGCATATGGAGTTGTTTCAGTGAATAGTCCATCATCTTCAAGCTCGCCATATACTTCATCAGTAGAGACATGTAGAAAACGATTATTCTTCCACTTTTCTTCATCAGACTTCCAAAGTTGACGACATTCTTCCAAAATATTAAACGTCCCAACAATGTTAGATTGAATGAAAGGTTCTGGCCCAGTTATTGAATTATCTACATGAGATTCTGCCGCTAAATGAAAAACTCCATCTGGTTTAAAACTTTTTACCACATCTTGTACCGCATTTCTATCAACCAAATCAATCTTTTTGAAATGATACCGATCTGAATTTTTCAAAGGATCAAGAAAGCTACGATCTGATGCGTAACTAAGTTTATCAAGATTGAAAATTTGCCATTCTGGATGTTTATTAAATAAATAAAGTATAAGGTTGGAACCTATAAATCCTGCTCCGCCTGTAATAATTATCTTCATGGAAAAATGTCTTCGTCTTTTAATGATGAAAATAGTGGTTGTTTACGATCCTTTTCAGATAAAATAGGTCTAGAAACATCCCAATTTATTCTGATTAGAGGGTCATCCCATCGAATTCCCCTTTCTGAATCTTTGTGATAATAGTTGGTACACTTATAGTGAACAATTGCTTCGTTTGAAAGTACTGAAAAGCCATGTGCAAATCCTTCAGGAATATACATCTGACGATGATTCTCACCACTTAGTTTAACTGCAACATAGTTTCCAAAAGTAGGTGAAGACTTTCGTACGTCAACTGCTACATCCAAAATTGTACCCTTTATACACTGTACCAACTTTGCCTGAGGATTCTCCAATTGATAATGTAAGCCTCGTATAGTCCCTTCAAATGATTTTGAAATATTATCTTGAACAAAATTATCATTGATATCGTGTTTATTCAAAATATCTGTTCTAAAGGATTCTAAAAAAAATCCTCTATCATCTTCAAACACTAGTGGCTCAATAATTTTGACTGCGGGAATTCTCGCATCTTTAATTTTCATTTGCTAAATAGTATTAATTAATTTCTGTAATCCTTCCTGCCAACTTTTGATTTCTATATTGGAGATGGTACTAATTTTTTTTGTGCTTAGCTTAGAAAAAGATGGTCTTTTCGCTTTCGTTTTAAATTCATCCGAATCGACTGCCTTCACATTTACTTTGATTCCTTTCAATCTAAAAATCTCTTTCGCAAAATAATACCATGTCGTAATTCCTTCAGAACTTAAATGAAAAATCCCCGTTTCATTTTCTTTTAGAAGCAAATAGCTTTGCTCCACTACTTGATCTGCAAATGTCGGGCTTCCATATTGATCGTTTACAACACTTAATTGATCTCTTTCAGTACTAAGTCGAATCATTGTCTTAACAAAGTTATTCCCAAATTGACCACAAAGCCAAGAAACCCTTAAAATTAAGAACTCGCAACCCGATTCAAGAATTGTTATTTCACCCCTTCTTTTTGTAGCGCCATATACATTTATAGGGTTTGTAATAAAATCTTCAGGATAGCCTTCTGGAACTTTTTCCTGATCTTCTTTTGACCCAGAAAAAACATAATCAGTGGAATAGTGAACAAGTTTTACTCCTACTTCTTTACAAACTGTACAAATATGAGATAATGCTTTTGAATTAACTTGCTCGGCAAGCTCCAATTCATCTTCTGCCTGATCAACTTTTGTATATGCCGCACAATTGATTAAAACATCAGGACTATCTGTTTTCACAATATTCCTAATGCTTTCAACTTCTAAAATATTTAACTCTTCTGAAGAATAAGCAGAATAATCGATCCTATTTTTCTTACAAAATTGAACCCATTCTTTCCCTAGTTGTCCTCCTGCCCCGGTAATTAAGAGTTTCATTAATCACCCTGCACTAATTTATTTGCATGCTTATATGATTCTGGAGTTCCAGCGTCGGTCCACCAACCCTCTAATACTGAGCTCTTCATTTCTCCTTGTCGGATATAGTAATTGTTTACATCAGTAATTTCGAGTTCTCCTCTTCCTGATGGTTTTAAGGTTTTGATACACTTAAAAACAGTAGAATCGTAAAAATAGATTCCTGTTACTGCAAAATTTGATTTTGGCTTTTCTGGTTTTTCTTCAATCGAAATCACATTTTCACCATCTAGTTCTGCTACACCATATCGCTGGGGATCATGAACTTCTTGAATCAAAATTTGTGCCCCTTTCCCTCTAAAATTATCAACAGCTTTTTCTAAGGAAGCTTCAAAAATATTATCCCCAAGTATTACAACTACAGGCTCTGTTCCTGCAAAATTTTCTGCTAATCCTAAAGCTTGGGCAATCCCTCCTGCTTCATCCTGAACCTTATACGTAAACTTACATCCAAAATCTTTTCCTGAACCCAATAAATTCACTACTGCACCCATATGATCAGTGCCCGTTACGATTAGAATTTCTTCTATTCCAACTTCTAAAAATTTTTCTATCGGGTGATAAATCATTGGTTTACTACCGACTGGTAATAAATGTTTGTTAGTTACTTTTGTAAGTGGGTATAAACGTGAGCCAGTACCGCCGGCAAGAATTATTCCTTTCATAATAAAAATCTGGTTTATCTGTTTTTACGTAAGGTATAACTGAATGATTTAAACTTCATAATTTTTCGATAAAAGATGCTCCTGATCCGATGAAACTTCTATTTATTAGCATGAATTTTCATGATACAAAAACTACTTAATATTATTAGATGTTAGGAATTATTAATCATCATTATAAATACCTCATAATCGTTCTTTAAGCATCAATAGGCAATCTTTTTGCGTATTTTATTGATTGTATGAATATGATAAAACATATTACAGTTTTACTTCTTTTATTTGCAGGGACAAATAGTTCAGTTGCTCAGGACAAAATATGGACTGGAGCTGTTGATTCATCTTGGCACACAACTGGAAACTGGAGCCCTTCTGGAGTTCCAACTTCAGGGCAAACCGTTGGAATGAGAGGAAATACTAATCCTCGACCAGTAATTACTTCTAATGTAACTATTAGGTCAGTAACGATTAATGCTTGGTATTCTAATCCTGGAGATCAACTTCGAATTCGTAATAATGCAACTCTTACCATTACGGATGATTTAATTATAAATGGTGCAGGTAAGCTTCAAATTATCAATGGTCATGTTGAAATGACAGCTACCTCTTCTGGTCAAAATAATTTTGATGTTAATTCAGCCGAATCTGAAATCAACATCACAAACGGAAGTTTTACGGCTGGAACTGGTTCAGAAGATGTTGATGTAGAGATCATTGGGACTTTTAATGCTGGAAACGGAACCGTTACAGTAAATGGAGATTTCGATATATCTAATAGCGATACTTTTAATGCTGAAAATGGAACAGTAGTAATAAATGGCAATACAACCATAAATGGCACGTACAATGGCAATGATGGATCTTCTACTTTTAATGGTGATGTAGATATACGAAGTGGTGGGATACTTAATCTTGATTCGGGTACGATTAACTTTAACGGTCCTACTTATGTTGGTAATAGTGGATATACCTATTTTGGAACAGGTACCGTTTTTATAAATGACGATGTTAGCGTGAGTAGTGGCGGTTATTTTAATGTCCAAGATGCAAGCGTAACTGTAACTGGAAACGCCAACTTTTCTAGTAATGGTAATATGAGCGTGGATAACGGTAGTATTAACATTGGGGGTAATGCGTCACTTAGTAGCGGAGGTCAAATTGATTTAAATTCTGGAAGCTTAAATGTTGGAGGAAATGCTTCTTTTACAGCAGGTGGAACCGTAAATGCAGGAAATGCAACGGTAACTCTCGAAGGTGATTTCACAATAAATAATAATTCTAACTTCAACTCAGATTCAAGTACGGTTGTATTTAGTGGTGATTCAACACAGACTGTAAATGCAGGTAGTGATGTCACTTTTTACAACGTACAGGTAGACTCTGGCTCTGTGTTAAATACCGATGGAGGTAGTGGTAATACTATTATTATTCAAGGCAACTTAACCGTTGATGATGGTGGTGGTGTTGCGGTTGAAGAAGATGATCAACTGGAAGTTCAAGGTGAAGTTAGTGGTGGAGGTTCTGGCAACGTTCAAAGCCCAGCCCCATATGCCATATCAGCTACAGCGCCCACTTTTACTTCTGTGGTTATTACTTTTAACAAAGCCATGACTGAAAGTCTTGCGGAAACTATTGGGAATTATTCTATCAAAAGAGTAAGTAATGCAGCAACTATCACTGTTTCTAGCGCAACCTTAAATACAGAAAGTAATAGTAAACAAGTAACTTTAGTAATTTCTACAATTCTAGAAGATGTTCAATATGAAATAACGATGAACAGCCTTCAAAGCACTGATGGTGGAAATATTTCGACCAATCATAAAAAACGATTTACAAAAGTTGGTCCTATTACATTTTATAGTATTACTTCTGGAAACTGGGCTTCAAATAACACATGGTCCAGAACAGCACATGATGGTGTGGCTGCAACCTCCAATCCTGGAAATACGAATGGTGCCACTGTTATCATCGGAGACAGTGACATAGTTACTATTTCTAGTAGCACTTCGATAATTGGGCAAACTTCTGTAGAAGTAAAAGCATCTTCAAAACTGGTTGTCGGTTCTGGTGGAACGCTTACTACAGGACCTAAAACTATTACAGGCTTAGGAACATTTGAAGTTACTACAGGGACTCTTCAGATTGGTTCAACTGGTGGAATTAGTGCTTCTGGTGCAACCGGGAATATTCGTACAACAACTCGTACTTTTGGAACTTCAGGCAGCTATACCTATAACGGTAGTTCAGCGCAAATAACCGGTACGGGACTTCCTTCCACTGTAAATAGTTTAAGAATTAATAACGCCTCTGGTGTTACCATTGATGCTGATCTTGAAGTTTCAGGCACTCTTTATCTAACAAGTGGATCATTTACCATAAAATCTGGAAATAACCTGATTGCAAATACTAAATCCATTAGTTCTGGTGATTTGATCATGAAACATACCATGACTGGTTCTTTAGGTTGGAGGCTACTCTCCTCTCCAATCGAAACCGATTATGATGATTTTTTAGATGGAATTACTACTCAAGGGTATTCAGGTTCGTCTCTTGGTAATGCTGCTTTAGATAGTTTACAACCAAATGTTTTGTACTATGATGAAACGTATGAAGGAACTGATAATCAACGCTGGAGAGCGCCTGCAAGTGCAGCAACTTCGTTAGCTCCCGGTAGAGGTCTGTATACATTTATTTTTGGAAATATTGCCGCTGATTCTAGATATAACAATACATTTCCAAGAACTTTATCTGCACAAGGACAAGAAAATGAAGGTCCGGTTGATCTTAATGTCACTTACACTTCGGAAGCTGATTCAGGTTGGAATTTAGTGGGTAATCCATATGCCGCAACTATTGACTGGGACGATGCAAATTGGACGAAAACTAATATTGACGCTACTATTTATATGTGGGATTATGCAACCAGCGAATATAAAACATGGAATGGAACTACGGGCGATCTTCCATCTAATGGTCTAATTTCTCCTTTTCAAGGTTTTTGGATAAAAGCTAATGATGCTTCTCCTTCTCTAATTGTTGAAGAGAATGCAAAAACTACGGGTGGTGCTTTTGTAGGTAAAGCTAATTCGAAGAATAGTTCCCATCATCCTATGTTTTCAATAACATTAGCTGATGATAAGATAAAATCTTCGGCTCATCTCATGTTTTCAGATGATGCAAAACTAGGTAAAGACAGAGAAGACGCCTATAAACTCCTACCGATATCAGGTATTGGAGACTATATCGAGCTTAGTACAATTTCGAGTAAAGGAGATAAATTTTCAATCAACAACCTTCCAAGAAATTTCGGTATTCCTATTGAAATTCCATTATCTATCGATGCTTTTAAAGATGGTTACTCCATTTCAAAAGCATTGAACTTTGAAATTTCTTCTATGGAAAATATCCCCTTAGGTTGGAGAATTTTCTTAAGAGATTCACAAACTGGAACCATGATTGAGCTGAATGAAAGCTCTATTTATCCATTCGAATTTGTAGGTGCTTATGGTAAAGTAGCCCCAAATCATAAAGTGATGAGTAAACCCCAGATAACTAGTAAGGCATCACCACAATCAGCACGATTCTCGATTATTATTGAACCAGGTGAAGATGCAAACGGTCTCCCTGATTCTTTTGAATTATCTCAGAACTACCCTAATCCTTTTAATCCTTCTACCAATATTGAGTTTTCTCTTCCTATTCAAAGTCAGGTAAGTCTAATTGTTTATGATTTACTTGGAAGACAAGTAGCTCTGCTAGAAAATGGTGAGTTGGAAGCTGGCATTCATACTTATCGTTGGGATGCCAGTAATCTAGCTAGTGGAATATATATCTATCGACTAGTGAGTGATCAAAAAGTGGTTACCAAAAAGATGACGCTCATTAAATAACTACGTCTCTTAGACTCAATCTGTTAGAGCTTTTTTATGGGTGTTAGAATTGGCTAATTTAAAGCTTAAGGTTAGTTCATTTAGCTATATTATCCCGTTGTTGTTCTGAAACCTATTTTCAGTGATTATCGGGCAAAAAAATAATATAAAGCCAGTTTTTCTAGTACTATTCATCTTACTTTGTATAGTTCCTGAAATTACTATGGCTCAATTGTCTGGGTTTGAATACCGTAAAAAATTAACGGTTGATAATACCGAAGTTGGTGGAACCACTACGTTAACTAATTTCCCTATTCTTTTAAGTATCAACGATTCAGATTTAGCTACAGAAGCAAATTCTGGGTTTGTCTCTTCGAGCAACGGATTTGATATTGCCTTTACTTCCTCAGATGGAACGACTCAACTCGATCATGAGCTAATTGATTACACAGCAACAACCGGAGAACTTTTAGCTTGGGTTCGCTTCCCGTCTTTATCTGCTATTTCCGATACTGATTTTTTTATCTATTTCGGTAATAGTTCAATAACTACTGATCAATCTTCAAATGGCACTTGGTCAAGTAATTTTACTGGAGTCTATCATCTTGATTCAGATTATACCGATGCGACATCGAACAGTAATAATTGTACAAATAATGGAACTACGTTTAGTACTACTGCACAAATTGCAAGTTCATCAGATTTTAACGCAAACACAGATAATATAAATTGCGGGACAAATGCATCTTTACAGCCAACAAATGCTGTTACAGTATCTGCTTGGGTACGGAGTAAGGATACCAATGAAGATCAATGGTCAGCAGTTGGTGGTATTTCTTCCAACACTTCTTGGGCAAATGGTTACGGCTTATTTTTTAATAGCAATACAACCATACAATTCTATGTAGGAAATTATACTGCCAACGTAGCGACAGGAACTATTGATCCTGATGTTTGGAACTACGTTGTTGGTACGTATGATAGATTTGCTGGTGGTACCGATGAAGTGAAAATATATGTTAATGGTGGAGCACCTATCGGAACTGATAATTATTCAACAGCAATTAATTATGCAGGTGGATCTTTTACGATTGGTGGGCTAGGTGGATGGACCACAGATTGGTTGAACGGTTATATCGATGAATTTAGAGTAGCTAATACTTCTCGTTCAGCAGACTGGATAACTACCGAATACAATAACCAATCAGATCCAGCTGCTTTTTTCTCAGAAACTGAGGAGCCTCCCGTTCTTGCAAATATTGAAATCTCAGAAGCTTCTGCAACTGCAGGTGGTGCACCTAAACTCATTTCAGATACCATTAATCTATCAACACCTTTTGTTGATTCTGTAGAAAGTGCAACTATTCAAATCACAGGTAATCTTGATAGCACTGAAGATGTACTTGCTTTTTCAAACACCTCCTTAATTTCTGGGTCATATACTTCTGGAACAGGAACAATGGCATTGACAGGTAGAGCAAGTGTAGCTGATTATGAAGCTGCACTAAGGGCTGTTACTTATCAGAATACAGACGGCTCATCTCCAGATCAAACTACAAGAACTATTTCTTTTACGGTTGAAGGTTTGTTCTCTTACACAAGTAATACCGTTACAAGAAAGGTAAACATAACCACCGTCGTATCTGATCTAACTTCAGACTTTGCAAATGTAGTATTTAACTTCGATGCACAAGATGCAGATGGTAATGGTGATCCCGGAACCGGACAACCTGCAGATGGAGCTCTGGCAAACTGGATTGATGTAACCGGTAATATTACAACAACGGCCCCTTCACCAGATATCCCTACCCTGGATAATGATTTTTTTGGAGAAAGAGGTGGAATCTTATTTGATTATAACTCGGGTGATAATGGAGATCACTATCCATTGAGCGAACCTACCGTTCCACCAACCATTAATAGTGGAACATTTACAGAAAAGTCATTCGCTGCTGTATTCAGAACTACCAATAATTTATCTGGTTTACAGGTTGTCTACGAACAAGGTGGTGGTAGCAAAGGCTATCTCATTGCAATTAAAGATGGAACAGCTTACGCCTATGCGTTCAGTAATGTATGGACGGTTCAAAATAAATCCATAAATCTGGGCTCGGTACAGCCTAATACAACGTACATAATTGTTGCTAGTCATGAATCTTCAGGAAGTGATGCCACAAGTTATTGGAGAGCTTCAATTAATGGAGGAATAATTCAGGTGTTGACAGGAGCTAATGATATGGGTGGCCATGGTGGAGATCCTAATATCGGTGAAGAGGATGGTATACGAGACCCTGTTACTTTTGCTAATCCTAACACCTCTACAAGTAATTATGACGGGTATATCGGAGAAGTCATTTCTTGGAATACTGCTTTAACATCGGGACAAATTACAAGTATCTATAATTTTCTATGTGATAAATGGTGTAATACTGCCCCAGTTATTTCTTCAATAGAAGGGGCTAATATCGACTATTTAGAAGGAGATTCACCAACTATTATTACTTCTACCCTTTCGATTTCGGATAGTGATAATACCGTTCTTGACAGTGCCTTAGTTACTATTTCAAGCAATTTTGAATCTAGTGAAGATGAACTCGATTTTGTAGACACTGGAAATATTACAGGGAATTGGAATTCAACCACAGGAGAACTTCTTTTAACAGGGAACGCATTAGTTTCAGAATATGAAAGTGCAATTAGATCTATTACTTATGAGAATACCAGTGTTTCTACACCTACCTATTCTATACGTCAAATTGATATTCTCGTGTACGATTGGGATGATGAAAGTAATACACTTTCAAGAAATATAAATGTAATAAACATACCAGCACTTGCCGATATCGAAGGCTCAACATTGGCATACACTGAAGGCGATGGAGCGGTAACAATTACTTCTACGATTACTACAGGCGATCCAGGTTCATCCGATTTTGATGGTGCTTCTATCCAGATTACTGGTAATTATATTAATGGTGAAGATGTTCTAAGCTTTGTTGATGCTGGTGGAATAACAGGAAGTTGGGATGATATAACTGGCACACTTACATTATCTGGTACCGCAACTATTGCACAGTACCAAACCGCTTTACGAGCTATTACTTACGAAAATACAAGTTCTGATCCTGTTGAACTTAATAGAACGGTATCTTTTACTACAAACATTGGATCTTTAGTTAGTAATACAGAAGCAAGAACTATTAGTGTTATTGCAGTTAACTCAGCACCTATCCTTACAAATTTAGAGGTCACAGATTTAACCTATCCTCAAGAAGCAATTAACATTACGAATACTATTGAGGTGAATGATCCTGATGATACCACTATTGATAGTGCCAGAGTTATAATAACAGGTAACTTTAAGTCTAATGAAGATTCGTTATTCTACTCTACCCTTTTTGGAATTACTGGAGTTTATGATGAAACAACTGGTATTTTGGCTCTTTCGGGAAATGCTTCTTTTAGTGATTATCAAACCGCACTTAGATCGGTAGAATATTATAACTACTCAACCATTCCTACTGGCCCAGAGAGAGTTATTAGTTTCCTAGCTTACGATGATGATGAAGCTGAAAGTGATACACTTAAACGAATTCTTGAGGTTAGCGCTGTAGAATCAATATCGGATCTTAAAGTCTGGCTTCGATCAGATACTGGCATTATTACATCAGGAAGTGAAGTTGTAACTTGGCAAGATCAAAGTGGAAATGGAAATGACTTTACTGGTGTTTCTGGATCTGGTACTAGACCTACTTTCTCAGCAACAAATACTGAACTTGGAGGGGAATCAGCTATTAGTTTTATCGGTAATGGTGATTCTTTTACCGATACAGACGGTCCTGCCAATTATCTAAACGGAATGGATGAATTCACCTTATTTGTAGTTTACAAATCTGATGAAACAAGCAGTGATCAAGGGCTTTGGATCGCAGAAAAC
>TARA_R110000868_G_scaffold162439_1_pt1 | contig 42495 bp, 77 predicted proteins | sample TARA_R110000868 | Tara Oceans TARA_R110000868 (sample SAMEA4397489) | marine metagenome | biome: Polar Biome; feature: [SRF] surface water layer (ENVO:00010504); material: water (ENVO:00002006), including particulate matter (ENVO:01000060) such as... | depth 5 m | reverse complement strand
TACTTCTGCGATTATGAAGTATCGCCTCGTTAGCCAGAACAACTCATGGTCAACAATGGACTTAGCGGGTGATTTAGCATTACAAGATCCAGTTGGCGCAATCACTAATCGTATCGGTAGCTATTGGGCAACTACTAACGAGCGTCGATTGATTCAATCTGCTATGGGAATCCTTGCTGATAACGTAGCGAATGACTCTGCAGACATGCTTAAAACTGTTGCTACAGATGCGGCTGCGGCAATTACTGACGCTGAACTTGTTAGTAATGATGTTATTTTAGACGCGCAACAAACAGCAGGCGATCATCAGGCAGGTTTTGGCGCTATTGCTATGCACTCGGTTGTTTATAACCGCTTACGTAAGCAGCAGCTAATTAGCTTTATTCGTGATGCTGATAACAACACATTGTTTCAAATGTACGGCAATTTACGTGTCGTTGTTGATGATTCGTTACCAGCTGTTGCAGGAACTAACCGCATTACTTACACTACTGTATTGTTTGGTAATGGTGCTGTTGTTGCAGGCATGGGTCGAACTGCTGTTCCTAGTGAGTTAGATCGTGATCCTGAAAAGGGTAACGGTGGCGGTCAGTCTACCATCTACTCTCGCCGTGCTGATATTATTCATCCATTAGGTTTTGAATTCACTTCATCATCTATTGCGGGACAATCAGCTAATCTTGCTGAATTAGCTACAGCAGCTAACTGGAATCGAGTATGGGAGCGCAAAAGTGTACCATTAGCATTCTTGCAAACCAACGGTTAATAGGTTTCTAACCTACTAAGCTAAATGACATAAAGGGGCTTAATTGCCCCTTTATTTTAATTAAGGAAATATCATGGCTAAATCTAAAGAAGAATTAACAAGCACAGAATTTAACAATCAAGTTTGGGCTGAAATTAAAAAACTTGAAGATAATGTTATTGAATTAAAATCAACATTAAAGCCTGCTGAATTAGCAAAGCAAGCGACCTTACACGAATGCAATATGTTAGCAGCAAAGGCGCTATCAGCTAAAACAAAGGTTAACCCTAAGTTACTGGCTGAAGAAAATACCACTACTAAATAGCAAGGTAGGTTATAGCCCCTATATTGCGTAGGGGCTATGACTTACAGCTAGGGCTTTTACCCGTAGTGTTACTAAAACATCTAGGCGCGCTAAGTGTGCGATTAGCCACTGCGCCACACTTGCATTCTAATTCTCCCGTATCGTCATTAACAAAGCGCTCGAATACTATGCTTGATTTACTGCATCTAAAGTTTCTTAGTTTTCGCATTTAATCACCTTTCGTTATAGCGCAAAATTCCTCATGAAGCATACAGTTATTTATCATCATCTTGTCTTCGTAGTAATCCTCGCCTTCATCGATATTAAATTGCTTATCATCTTCATGAGGAGATACCAGTAAGTCAAATGCTGGCAATGAACTACAGCCATCAAGGATATTTAATATAGAAAACGCAACGCCCTCACATCGCTCTATTTCTGTTTTATTAGGCAGGCTGGCCCAATAACTAGAGATGGCACTAACTTGATAAAGAAACTCTTTTCTAACCTCTTCTACTGATTTTGCTTTACTCATCAATTACTCTCCTTATCTTTAATTCGTTTATCTAATCTGCGCTGATACTGCCCATGCTTATCGCAACAGTACATAGCTCGCTTGCCGCCGTAAAATACCTTGTCGCATTTTACGTAGGCGCATTCTTTCTCAGTTGATGCCATGCGTATGCTACCAACTCTGCCTTGGCGGCACCACTGATTCACTTCCGCCATATTCATCTATCTCAAATTCTGCACCGCACGGAATCTCTTTTATTTGCAAGTTGGCACACGAGCCGCTAGCTTTATCACCTAATGACTCTATGACATTAATCAGGTCTTTATCGGTACGGCATTTATCATCATTAAAGTCATAACACCCAACAACCCTACCCTTAATTTCAGTTAACTTTTCACAGGCTAAATTACTTAATGTAAACCCACCAAAACACGCATTATATGCTACTTTCATTTTCACTATCTCCGTTGGTTAATTAACTACATTGTAAGTGAATACACGTACAAGTCAACACTATTACTAAATAAAATATCATCATGCTATAATAAGTACATTAATCAAGCAGGGCTAAATCATGGCGCAAAATCTAGCTATACCCAATTCAGATAATATGGTCGTTTTAACATTCGGTGGTGCATTCCTTTCTACTGCTACAGATATTAAGGTTTACTTTGGTGGTGAGGTTTACACTAAATTATTAGACCCTACTATCGTTATTGTTGATAGTGATGATCAGCTATCATTGAACTTATCTGGCACAAGTGAAGTCGGTAAAGTATTCGTAACTATTAAGCGATTCGATGCACTAAGCGTTAACGGCACTGATATTACATCAATGGAGCTTGGTAACTTAGATCAAATCGTTATAGCTATCGGTACTCAATTAATTATTGAAGATGGTTCGATTGTCGAGAATGCTAATTCACTGGTGACTGATGAAGAATATAAGGCATTTGCGAAGATTAAAGGTTATCAAGTGCCATCAACACAGCCCGACCGTGAAGCGCAATTAGTTAACGCATACGAGTTCAATAACTTTAATAACGAAGATAAGCTACAAGGTTCTAGAGTATCACCACAGATTCAAACGGGTATGGTGCCACGCAATGGCATGGTAGCTTATGAAGAGTATGTTAACGGCAATGTGATACCACAGGAATTTAAAACAGCTCAAATGCTAACGGCTTTAGCTATTCAATCGGGCGTTGATACTAACGCAGTGCAAACAGATCTAGATTTAGCTAGCTTTTCAGTTGATGGTGTTTATTCTGAAACTTATCAGTCAGGCGCAAAAGCCCTAACGGTTGCTAAGATTCCTGCTGTAACTAGAATATTAAAACCGTACACTAAAGCAGCTTTAAATGGTGGCGGATTGTATCGTGAAAATATGGGGTATTTAGGGTAATGGCTAAGTTAATTACGGAAATAAAACTGCTTGATATGGATGAGCTAAAAACATTATTTGAATTATTTTCAGATAATATTGATTGCATCAAAGAACCGTTAAGGTCTAGATTTATTGAGTGGATTGAAGCTGAAGATAAAGGTTGGGTATCTTGGTCAGATATAGCGCCAGAGTTTATTGATAACGAATCTTGCTCGGTTCTTGTTGATGGTAAAGATGCCCTTACTGTTTGTGAGTACAATAAAATATTAAGGAAGGTTAAAGTTTTTCATAAAAAACCAAACAGAATAGAAATAGTTAATGCCAAGTCATTCTCAATTAATAATATTGGATTTGCTAATTTTGTGGAATGGTCATGAGCAGCGCAAGTATTCATGCTAAGATAAAAAAAGGTTTAGCAAAAGCTCAGTCTAAAACAGGCTCAAGCAATAGTGAGATCGTTTATCTTTTAAAGACCACAACTACAGCAGGCACACCGCTAGATCCAAGTGTGTCGACCACTATAAAAACTGAATTAAAAAACGCTATATTTAAAAACTACGATGCAAAATTAGTTGATATTAATATTCTAGCAGGTGATAGGCAGTTAGTGTGCGACAACGTAACAGTCGTTAAGCAAGGCGATATTATCGAGCAAGGCGCTAGTAAGTATTTAGTTGTTGATGTTGATATTAAAGCTCCTACGTCCGATGTGCTAGCTTATGTCCCTCAGTTAAGGTTAAAATAATGCCATTACTCGGGGTTGATAAGGTCAAAAAGGCTATGCAAGAAACTAAAGTCCGCATGAATGAAAATATTCGCGGTGTTGCTTTGTATGGTCTTGGAAAGGTGATTGAAGAGACTCCTGCTGACAAAGGTATTCATCGTAACAACTGGTTTTTAAGCGTGGGATTTCAGTCTACTTTATTCGGTCGCGGTGGCAATAGCAGCGGCAACGGCTCTTATAGAAGCTTGCAATCAATGCCTAAATGGATTCTAAACAAGAAGATATACTTTGTTAATAATGGTCCTGCTATCACTACTTTAGAATATGGTGGGTTTCCTTCACCTGTTGAAAACGGCTCTTATATTAAGAAGTCTAAAAGTTTTCAAGTGCTTTCTATTAACGGCTACAGCAAGCAAGCTCCTAATGGCTGGGTAAGAGCTAGAATAATTAAAATGCAGAACAAGGTTAGATCACTATGAGTTATTTTAAAACAAAGCAGGCATTATTAACTAAGCTTTTATCTGTACCGATAACAGGGATAACGGCTGACGATATATCGTTTGAAAATAAAACCTTCGATCCGAAAGGTAAATCTATTTGGTTGGCTTGTTATTTTATCCCTGCAACATCGGAATCATTAGGTAAAACTATTGACTCAAGTGATGAGCAAAGAGGTATATTCCAAGTCAGTGTTTTTGTTGCTCTTGATGATGGTAATTACGACAACTTACAACTTAAAGCGGTTGATGCTATTTTAACGGAATTTAGATATAATAGTGTTTTGCCGTTTGATGACATTGAAGTTTATATCTCCACATCAACAGTTAACAACGGAATAGAAAACGAATCATGGTTCAAACGTGATATATCAATAAATTATTTAACATTTAGTAACAGAGGGTAAGAAAATGGCAAATGGCATTAATGGCGGTTTATGTATGATTTATAGCGGCACCTACGCATCAAAGACTTCTATAGTCGGGCAAGGTGATGCAACAGTAACGCATGTTGGAGCTCCAATTGAGTTAAACAATAAAAGCTCAGGCGGCTGGCGTGTAAACCTTGATGGCTCAACATCAACAAAAAGCAAAGATATAGCGATTGATTTTACTGTATCTGATGATGCTTCAATACAAACGCTAATCACAGCGGCAGATAACGGCACGGTAGGAACTTATGTAATGGACTTTATTGACTATTATTACGAGGGTAGCTTTACTCCTGTGCTAAGCACGGAAACAGCTGCAAAAGACACGCCTGTTACCGCTTCTTTTGTATTTCAGTCTAGCGGTGAAATTGTTAAAACGGATATTTAAACATGCAATTTAAGCTTTGTTACAAGGCGTATGATTACAAGCCAAACTTACGCGCGATAAAGCAGTTTAAGGAGGCTACAGGTTTGGACTTGTGGTCTACTTTAACTAAATTTATCGGTGTATATTTACAATCTCGCGCTGAAAAAATAGCGATGACTGATATGCTACACAGGCTATCTGAGGTTATTGACTTCGTTGATGCTGCACAATTATTTTATTGTTTAGCAAAGCAAGATAGCTCCCTTACCATTGATGAAATAGAAGATGCAATGTTTCATGCAGGTGTACTACCAAGTGATAGAAATCATGATATGAGTGAGCCTTATCCCTTTGTCATCTACATGATCGGAATCAGCGTTAACGAGTACCACCAACAACTAGCAAAAGACGTAAAAAAGCCAGAAGCACATTCTTGACTAGTGGCAAGCAAAAAAAGAGTGTGCAGCAAGATGACTTTGATTATTTTGCTTGGTGGAAACATGCGGTAACGTCTTTTAATATATCACCCACAGAAGCTTGGAAGCTTGATTGTTGCGAGTTATCTTGCTTGATTGGTGCTGAACAAAAGTCAAATCAGGACGGTTCATTTATGATTAACGTACAAAGAAAAGCCAACGGAATGAGCGACGAAGAGGTGCTGAATAATGGCAACTGAAGAACTGATAGTTTTATTGGATGCTAAAACCGCCAAGCTTGACGCAAAGCTAAATAACACTAACGCAAAATTAAATAAATTAGGCGACTCAACAGCAAAAACCGATACAAAATTAAGTAAAATGTCTGCCACTGCTGCCGCTGTTGGCAAGGCTTTAGGTGTTGCGACTGTTGCTGTCGGTGCTTTGACTGCCGGTACTGTTGCGCTAATAAATAAAACAACTCAGTACGCTAAAGAAATTAAAATAGCATCTCAACTTTCTGGCGTTGCTGCTGAACAACTTCAGACGATGGCGTTTGCGACAAACACAGTCGGCATCAACATTCAAAAACTAGGCGACATATCAAAAGACACGCGCGAAAAAATAGGTGATTTTTTAAATACTGGTGGTGGTGGCTTTCAAGATTTTGTTGATGCTATGAAGTTAACTAAAGATGAAGCCGCACTAGTTGCTGAAGAATTTTCACACATGGCTGGACCTGATATTCTTCAAGAAATGGTTAGTAGAATGCAGGAAGCTGATGTTTCCGCTGTGCAAATGTCACACGCTCTTGAGGGTATGGCATCAGACACAACGAATTTAATTCCTTTGCTGCTTGATGGTGGTAAAGAAATGAAGAATTTGAGCGATGCTATGGATGGTGTGACAGTCCCTTTAACTGCAGAAGATCTTCAGAAGTTAGCTGATTTAGATGTAGCAATTAAACTTGCTGCTGAATCTGCGACTAACTTAGCTAACAGAACTCTTGTTGAGCTTTCTGACTGGTTTGTAAATGCTGCTAATGCTGCTTCTTTCTTTTTTGCTTCATTGAATGATGGAACTAGAGCGGATTTACAGACTGAACTGCTTGGCGTTCTTGATGATATTCAGGATATAAAGAGCGCTCTTTTAACTGGTGATGCGTATGTAAAGAAAAGGTTACAAGGGGATCTAGATGCTCTTATCGCTGAACGTGAAGCTATAATAGATGCCCTAGCGGCTTTAGATGCGAAAAATGAAGCTCCTGAAACTCAGGAAACCAAACCAAAAAACGAAGAAGGTAAAAAGCCTAGGTTATCAGGAAGTGCGGACGATATAGAAAAAAGAAAACAAGCGGTACTGGATAGCTTAAAGACAGAGCAAGAGGCACTAGAAGAAAAGTATATAGCCGAACAAGAGCTATTCAAAGATAATGCTGAGGTGCTTCTTGAGCTGCAAGAAAAGTATAACAGCGATCTGGCTGAGTTAAATAGGGATCGTAGTCTTGAAGCTATAATTGAAAGGTTTAAGACTGAAGAAGAACTTCTTTATGAGAAGCTAGAGCGTGAACGCGAAATTATCGGTGAGGATAAAGAGCTCAGGGAAGAGCTTGAGAATGAATTCATCGAGAATATGATCGCAATAGATGAAAGGCACGAAGAAGAAAAAGCAAAGATTGCAAAAAAAGCAGCGGATAAGATAGCGAAAGAAAAAGCTAAAGAAGATAAAAATATCGCTAAACAGGATGATGAAAAGGAAGCAGCTGAAGAAAAGAGAACAAAGGACAGTTTGGATTTAGCTTATCTGGTTTTTGGTGAAAATAAAGCCATAAGCGCAACAAGTGCATTTATAAACACTGCTGAAGGTGTGACAAAAGCACTATCGAAGCAGGATTATGCAGGCGCGGCACTTACAGCGGCAACAGGTGCGGTTCAAATATCATCAATATTAAGTTCCTCACCTGGCTCTACAGGAAGTACTGGTAGCATAGGTTCTTCATCAAGCCAAACTCAGGGAGATAGTATTAATCCAGATGTTGGTTCTGCTTTAGAAATTAGAGATTCAACAAGCTCAGGGACAACACAAGCTAGAATCTCATTTGCTGATGATAGCGGTGATGATATTATTGATGCTATAGCTAAGGCATTAAACAAAGGGCAATCTGAAGGGCGCTATGTATGACAATTATAACTAGCACAGCATCTCAAGTAGCTGTTGAAGGCTTATCTATAACAACGAGTAACGTTTTGATTAATCAAGTACCAACAATTACTGATGCAGGCGTGGGAGAGATTGCTTCTAATATATCAGATCCTGACCATTCTTTAAACTATACGTGCGGAACAGGAGTTGCAGATTTTATTGTAAGCTATGGCCCTCAAACTAATATCAGTTATGTAGCTATATCAGGTCACACGGCAGCAACACCAACACAAGCGACTATAGAACTTTACAATGGCAGCACTTTAATTGATAGCGTGATAATCAAACGTAATAATAATGTTATGTTTACGTTTCCTCTAATGACGTTTCAAGACCTAAAAGTAAAGTTTATTACTGTACCGAACAACTATCAAATGACAGTTAGCTATATCGCAGCAGGCGAGTATTTGACAATATTAAAAGGTGAGCAATCAGGATACTCTAGACAGTGGTTAAATAGGCACACAACACAGAGAAGCGTTTCGACATTGCAAGTCGGACCGATATCTGCAACACAAAGAAGCAAGGCTCTAAAAGGCACTTTATCACTACCGAATGAGCTATCAACTTTCGCTGAGAATGCTTGGCAAGCTTTTGTAGACTTTAGTTTTAAACAACCTTTTTTTATAAAAGAAGTCAAGAGCAAGCCAGAGTCTAGTTATATTTGCTACGACCCTGAGCACTCAGTAAAAGCACATGCTCAAACTAGAAAGCTTGACATGATAACTTTGAAATTCTCATGTTTTAACGGGTTATAATATGTCGACTTTTGAAGAAACAAGAAATCAACTAGTTCAGCGGCACTTTGAAGTTTTAGAAATAGATCTTCCTGTAGTCACGGGCGCTTGCACACTAGGCTCATCTCAGGGCTATGGCACTCCTCTAACTTGCGATCAGGAATGGACAGGCGAGTATAAAACGTATTATTTTACTAATGATAATGCACCTTTATTGCCAAGCGTAAACGGTGAGACGATATGGCGTGCAATAAAAAAGATAAACGAAAACGCTACAGAATTAAAGCCTGGTCGTGGGCTTTCTGCTCGCGGCTCTTTAAATATTACGTTTACTGATTTTAATAATCAAGATCCGAATACTTACGCGCCTGCTGTTGATGAATTAGTAAAATCACAAGGTACATATTTCGGCAAGATGGACGCTAGACAGATATTTGAAAACAGAGACACAAGATTAAAGCTGTGTCGTGTTGAAGATGACGGGACTATTGATCTTGCTAACGGTGCTGAAACTAGACACTACTTATCAAACGCATTTAGACTTAATGCTAGTTCTGGTGATTGGGTTTTAGAATGTAAAGACGTACTCTCTGTTGCTAACTTAGATGAAAAATCATGGCCCATCGCTACTAACGGATATATAAGACTAGATATAGACGAAAACACAACAGCAATACCAGTTGATGGTGAAACTGATTACTCTGATATTTTTGCAATACGAGTAGGCGAAGAGTTTTTACCTGTTATTAGTGTTACAGATAATTTGACTTCTACAGCAGTATTGACTGTTGCCACAAGGGGAGCACCAATTAACGCTCCCGCATCAGGCGTTAGATTAACTAGCACTTTAAAATCTGACCATAGCGCAGGCGATGAGATTTTTATTTGTGAGCTTTCAGACGATGAAACTATCGATTCACTTATAGCGAGAGTGCTTATTGATAGTGATGTTGATGCGTCAATAATACCATCGGGAGAGTGGGCAGCAGAGGTTTTAGAGTGGCATTCTCTTAATAAAATAAATACATTACATAGTGAGTCTGAAAGCGTTAATGATGTACTAAATAGAATATTAACCGGCTTCTTGATGGACCTATGGTTTAGTACAACTGAAAATAAAATAAAGCTATCAGCTATTAGTGTGTGGAAAGAATCAACCGCATCACTAACTGAAGGTAAAGAAATAAATTCTGGTACAATAAGCAAAAACCCTGATGATTCACTTAGGGCTTCACGTGCTTTAGTGCTTTATGATAAGCGTTTTTTATCTGATAACGATGAAGTTAAAAGCTATAAGAAAGCCGAGCAATTTTCAGACCCCAAGTTAGCTACACCGCAATTTTTCGGAAAGCATAAAGATAAACAGTTCGATAATAACTTTTTATTAAATGAGGATTCAGCGACTTTACTTACTCAGCGATACGTAAGTAGATTTAAATTTACGCCATTTATTAGACCTTGGGAGACTGAAGAAAGAGCTTTAACTTTTAAAACTGGTGACGTGGTAGATATAACTGCATCTTCTGAGCAGGATTTTAGCGGGTTATCAACAAGTAATTTACGGGCGCAAATAACAAAAATAAACCCTATTTATGACAAAGCAGGTCGCTACTATAAGGTATCATCAATGACCTATGAGGCTGCATTCAATACAGGCTCTGAGATTATTTTAAGTTCACCTTTATCTAGTGTGAATCTTTTTAATTTGGCAGGTGCTCCATCTCAAGACGTAGAGATTATATTTATTCTTGATGGTTCTTATTCTCAAGGAGCCACAGCAATAAGAGCAGGCGCTTTTTCTTTAAGCTCTAAAGTTATAATAATAATGACTAACGGTTTTGATGGACAAGCTAGCGGCGGTAATGGTGGTGACGGGCAAAGCATTGAGTATGACCAAGAATCAGGAGGCATTATTTCAACATCGCAACCAACACGAGGCGGAAATGGTGGTATAGTTTACGATGCACAAGGCGTTAACACTGATATATATTTCAGCGGTGCAACACCTTCAGTAAGTTATCCGATTGCTGATGGCTATATTAGAGCACCTAGCGGTGGTGATGGTGGGTTTAATTATTCTCAGTTTTTATCTGATTTTACGTCTGGTGATGGCGGCAATGCAGGCGATGGCAGACAAGCAGGAAGAGGCGGAAACACAGGCGCGGCTGAAGGTCCAAATACTTCAGAGGGTACTTCAGGAACTAGCGGTGAAATAGATGGCAGCGGTAACGGTTGGGGTAATGATGGCGTAGCTAATGATAGCATAGCAGGTTTGTCAGGTAGCGGAATAAAAGACAATGGTGCAACAGTGACACTTTTCGCTGATGGTGATTTAGCAGTAAGATACATAAACGGTCAAGGGGACCATTAAATGAAAGCATATAATAACAGTGTGACACTAAGAAACGATGGGGTTGATCCATCGACCTATGAAAAAGATTTAAACGCAGGTATAGGTATAAATGTAACTGTGCGTGTTGCTAGTACACCAGTTGCTGGTCTTGGTGCTACTGCTTCAATATTTGACATAGCAGATGTTCCGTTAGCTAATCCAATGAGTACAGATAATCAAGGAAACTATACATTTAAAGTAACTGACGGGCTTTATGATATTATTATCGCAGAAGGTACAGCAGACGAAGTTATATTATCATCTGTTGAAATAGTCGAGTTAATAACTCCTGATTTTATAAACAACTTATCGCTCCCTTATGTGTTTGATGATATTCCATCGGCTTTAGGGTCACCATTATTGATCGCGGGTAAGACACTATATTTAAAAAACTATAGCGCAGGCGATAGAGATTCTTCACACTGGAATGTTGTTGATTTAGCGACAGTAACAATATCAAGTAAATATACTTTACAGCACGACACATTGCCGTTGGCTTTAGTCTCTAAAAACGAAGGCTCTTACGGGGAAATAATAAAAAGACGCTATAAATTTAAAAACAAACCAGAGATTATAGCTCATCAAGGATTTAGGCAAGTTAATGTACAAAATACAATTTACGGCTTAAAAAACGCCCTCTTGGATGGTGCTGACTCAGTAGAATGTGATGTTCAAAACTCAGTTGATGGCACACCGTGGCTTTATCACGATATCAACGTATCACCACAAACCAACGGAGAGGGTGTTTTTGTAACGTTGACTGATTCGTATATTGAAACACTGAGGTATGTAGAGGCTGACGGGACTAATTTAGAAGGGGTAGGCTTAGCTAAATTATCTGACATTATTGAAGTATTAAGAGGTCATGACGGTGGTTTTTACCCTGAAATAAAAGGCACTACAGATTATACCGCAATGGTTACAGCTGTAAAAGATGCAGGACTTAGCAATAGAACAATGTGGCAGGGCTTCGAATTATCAAATCTTGTCGGTGCACTAGCTATTGATCCGATTGCCGAATATGGTTACTTAATCGGTGGCGGTGGACTATCTGTGATGACGAATGCGGTTGATGCGGTTGAAAATCTCAATGGTGTATTTTCTATACTATCCAACTTTGACAACGTACTAAACAACCCTAGTATTGTTGATTACGCAAGATCTCGAGGTGTAGATGTTGCAGTCTACACTGTAGATGATAGGGACGATTACGAGCAACTAATAAATTTAGGTGTATACAGAATAATGACAAATAGGAATTACAAATAATGGGCGCATTAAATGATTTTTCAGCAGTAATAGTAGGTTCTGGCACATTAACAGAGTATGGAACCACAGGAATTAGAGCAGAGGCGACAGGCACCGACTCAGCAAGATTCACAAGAGATTTACCAGCTATACCCGGCGTTAAATATACCTGCTCATTTACAGCAAGAATAAAAACACAAGGCGCTGGGGCTGCATTATTTGCTGCGATTGACTACCCAGCATCAGGAACATTAGCTGATAAATTAACGTTATCAGATGAGTTCGAGTCCTATCTTTTTTCTTTTGAATGTCCGGTTGATGCAGATCCGCTAGTAGATCTTGTATCTTTTAGTTTTGGATTATTTCAAAGCACTGCAGGAACTGTAGAATTTAGTGATATAAAATTAACATCAAACGAACATCAGTTAGGGTATTTTAAACGGTATTATCAGGTTCCTATTTACAACAGCGTAGGAACTTTGATTTCAGGTGGCACTATATCTGCTAATATATCGCGTGTTGGTGACGTTGTTACATTAACATCCTCGCTCGACTTTACATCAGCAGTGACAGAATCCAGCGTCTATAGTGCGGATGATTTCCTGCCTGACTGGGCTATACCAAAGAGAAAGTCAACCCAGTTTTGTGAGTTTAGTACAGGCGGTAGTTATTTTACCGCTGTTGATGTGCTGAGCAATACATCAAAACAAAAAAGAGTTGCATTATATAAGCGCGGCATAGCAACAACCATAGTTACTGATGATTTTGATAGTACAAATCAAGTTTTTAGTATTAGCTATATAGCTAAAAGCTTATACAACTAATCCACTTAACAACACCCGTATGCAAGCGCTTGATTCTCGCACAATAGAGATGATAGCGCCCGCCATCCATTAAGTTATATTGATCCCCTTTGTTTATTTCACATCCGCATTCTTTACACTTTATACCGCGAAGTCTTAATATTTTAATCTCTATTATTTATCCTTAAATTTAATATTCACACCTAAATCATTAAAGTAAAAAATCATTTGATCCATGTATTCTTTCGACTCTGCCGTATTGAATAGGCTTGTAACCTCTAAGCACTGTATAAGCTTCATTTGACTATCATAGCTATGCTTATAGTAATCTAGCTTGTTTAGTAAAAACTCTATCTTATCTGAGTGCTTAGGGCTACTTAGCAATAACGGCAAGCCTAAGCTATGCTTACAAAAGTTTTTAACATCTAGTGCGCTTCTATCGCCATAGTGTTTAGCAATCTGACCGTACCATAGGTGTTGCTGGTTGTTTGCTGATATGCTGCGCCCTTTGCCATCTTCAACCAACGAAACACGAAACTTTTTATCTAAATTCTCGTCAAGAAATTTATCAACCTCACGATAAACCTCTTGACGAGTAGATAGACTGATTAGCCTATCTTTCACTATTTAACTACCCCACAACTTGTAGCACCAGCGCCAACTTTAATATCATAGTTGTACCTATAGAAACGTTTATTGCCTTTGTTTGTGCCTTTTTCAATCTGCGGTATTCTGTAGATAATCTCAGAAATTACCTGATTTTCGACCCCTGTTATATCTTCAATTGATGTCAAGCTGTGAGTGTACGGCTCAGAATTCATAATCAAAGCCTCAACCTGTGCAACTTTTCGCTTGCGAGATTGACGAATTAACCCGAACTTTTCTTTAGTTTCAAATATAAAACCTCTCGTTACGTTAGTCACTTCGATTATATGATTAACTGAGCACTTATCTACGCACATTTTAACGACTAAACTCAAGTTTGCTTTATTATTAGCTGTCATTTCAGCATTACTCATTGTTCGAGTTGTGCGTTTATATTTATGCTTCTCTTTAGCTTTAATTTCGAATAGGCTTTTCTCGCATGGTATGCGTTTAATAGCGTTTAATCCGTGAATCATTAACATTATTTCAACCTCATTTCTAAACTATTAATTCCATCGATACCGCGATCGCTTTCTTGCAACTCATCAACGACTTCAATCGGCAGCCATGAATAATGCTTTTGTATAATAATCTGAGCGCACTTATCGCTCTTACGTAGCTCTACAGTTTTATCCGATGTATTGAGTAACGATATCATTACCTCACCGCGATAATCGCTATCAACTACACCTGCGAGCACGTCAATACCCATCTTTACAGCTAGTTTACTTCGAGGCCATATCAAGCCAACCATACCAAAAGGAATTTCCATTGCTATGCCAGTTTTTAACACCGCACGTTGACCGGGTAAAATATCTGCATCTTGAATTGTGAATAAATCTAATCCAGCAGCTTCGACACTTCCGTGAGTTGGAGTTATCGCGCTATCACATAGCTTTTTAATTTTAATACTCTCATTTAAATTCATAACACAACCACCAATAAAATATAAAATAAAATAGCCGTAACGCCCCCACTAAAAAAACTTACCGCATTACTGCGCGAATAATTACAACCATCATTCTTGCGAGTATCAACACCTTTATACCTATGCAGCTTTTCCTCTAGTGATTTAATATGCGACAGTTGATTTTTAACCTTTAACCGCAGCGCTTTAATGTCGTGCAGTTTATTATCGTTAACGCTTTGTGATTTATTCATTATATTTCCTTTTTTTATTTTCCGTCTTTCCCCGCAAATATCGTAATATGTATGATATTACTAACTTTTACGATTGTAGAAAGGCAGATTATTTCCGCTTAATTACAGTGTTAGGTTGCCATGTCATCAATCATTGCAGCCATACAAAAACTAGCGACCATCTCGTCATGTAGTCCGTTATAGTCTTCGTCGTAATCATCACCACCGCTATTATGTAATTCATAATTAAACGAGAGATCATCAAGCTCTTTTTTGCTAAATAATTCTTCTGGGCTTTTTTCTTCGTTATCGCTCCAGTCTTGGCAAATACGATTGCCAGCAATAGAACCGTGTATTCTTAAAATACCAGCAGCACATTTTAATATTTTAGCTTTTGTTTCTTCTGTTAATTCACGTTTATCCATAATTTAATCCCTAGTTGGTGTTATCAGGCGAACCTAACAACTCAAATCAGCGCGACAAAAACAGTTTGCCGCTTCGCTGTAAATCCAAACTTTATTTTGCACCTGTTTGTAAGGTTAGAAAGAATTACTCTCTATCAGCTTATGTTATTAGCTATCTGTAAAAAATCATCGCTAGATTTTTTCTGTATCTCGTCAGCTAATAAAGGGAGCTCATGTGTAAACACAGGGCGACCCATGATTTTTTCTACGTATTTATGCATATCACTAAATGAACCAATTAAAATTCCTGTGTACGCACCAACTATTGCTGCTTCATTTTTAGTCATTAATTTCTTCCTTTGTTTCGTAATTCAATTTCTAACAACACATTCATGTCATTCCTACGTCATTCGGAATTTAACAGTTCGCTACGCTCAAATCCTGTTAAATCCGCATAATAGTAAGGGTTATGTGTCTATTGCATCCATTAGTTGCTTTTGTTGTGTTGCAGTTAAAACTTCGACGAATGGCTCTAGCTTCATGAGTATTTTTACTACCTTATCCTCGCGATCTTGACATTTAACTTCTAAATTGTGAAGTTGCGCCCTTAGCAATTTGATTTGCTGCCTAAGCTCTATATTACTTGTCATAATTACTCCTCTATGAATTTCAGTGTTTACACATAACAAAACGTATAAACGGACACGTTACAGTTTGCTCATTCTTCGCGGCCTTTCACTTAGCCGCTTTACTCAAGGTTATACGCCTATCATTTCTTTTGCACTACAGTATAAATCTGCAAACTCTGGCGAGTCTGGGTAGTGATTATCTATCGCATATAGCAGCTTGTTTATTGCCGCCCTATGAAGTACGGCATCACTGTTTATGGGTACAAAATACAAGCCATTATCTAGTTTCATATGCTCAGGCGGCTTTTCTCTTATAGTTCCTTTTACACCGTCATCAGTTACAGCGTATAACAACGGCATCAAAGCCGCTCCTTCGTCGCTCGGACTCGTTACATTCTCTTCGTTCATTTCACTCTCCGTTTATGCATAGGTTATGCAGCCCTTCGGGCCTTTTCTACATAATACGGAATAGGAAAACTATCCCTACGTTTTCCAGTATACCCGCACTCTACACATCCGGCTCCGCGCTCATTGCAGCAGCTACAGCCATACTCACAACCACAAGAGCAGCCACTACAAGGTCGTGTAAATTTTCCGTCATAGCAAACTTCACCGTCCCACAAAAACCATTTATACCTTCTATCAAGTCGATCACCAGCGATCTTTTCTGCTTCTTCAATAGTAAAATATTGCATAACAATTCAATCAAAGCGGAACTCCGCTTCGCTCCGTCCGTTTATCTCTGGGTTATATTGCTTTCGCTCTAGCTAATGCAGCATTAAATTTATCAGGTGTTGTCCATATAATTATAGCCTCCTGATCTTCGTTCATTCTTTCAGTTTCAGCCAAGAAAGTTATTTGACTGTACTTATCACCTTTACGTCCTTTTATTTCTTTTGATTTTAAGCTTGCATTTAGTAACTGAAACTTTAAATCATCGTCAACCAACTCTTTAACTAAATCACCAATATCTGACATAAGTATTCCTTAATTTGGGCGCAACATAACAACAAAATCAAAATGACAAATACAGTCGGCTGCGCCTATAAAACTTGTATTTGCATCTTATTTAAAAGGTTATATTGCCTAAAATAATGTCACTGGTTTTTTAGGAAATAGCACAAAAGATTTTATTTCTTCTGGCAATTCTTCATCCCACTTAACTGCTTTACCATCAACTATCACCGCTTTGTTGTGGCACCATCTCTTTAATTCGCTATTACTAGCCTTACCTTTACGCTCCCTACTCATAAAGAAGCATACTTTATTCAGATCTATTAAAAACTTCCATGCGTTCATATTCTTGTCCTCTTTAGTGTAAACGGCAAATATAACAACTGCAATAATTTGACACGTACAGCGTGCCGCTTCGCTTAGCAAGTTTTGCAAAAGGTTATATTACTAAAACAAGTCTATTTCTTTAGTCTCGTAAAACTTATAATCAACCATTGCGCTATCTTCATCTGTTAATTGTTTAATTATTTCTTTTGCTCTATCAATGCTTACGTTATCCATGATTTCAGTCCACGCGGGGCTTATTTCATCATCAAAGTAAACCTCTAATATATACTCGATTTCCATAGTATTTCCTTAATTAATTTTAGTGGCGGTAATATAACAAAGCGTTACTCATTATCAGCCCACTTGCCAATCAAACAACCCAATACCAGCGCACTTAAAAACCCACCTAACGCAATAGGCACCCAATCAGCCATAGCCTGAAAATAACCTATATCATTAAACACTGGCGGCACGAATATATATGATATTGCAGCGAGCAGAATCGCTAGTGCCTTGTAAAAGCTTGGTAGCTCTTTAATGTCATTTATTAATGCTTTCATTTTCTAGTCCTTTTTTAATTAACAACCTAACTGCCATACTGAAATTTCCTTCACAATATTTATCAGCATACTCTTGAATTGCTTTACTGTGATTGTGAAAATCTATTAACTTCTTCATTTCGTAACCTTGTATTTAAAATATACACTAAGTATATATAGTAAATATAATATCGCAAGCATTAATCACACATAATTCAATTTATTTTCATTCATGCTAAAATGTAATTTTTGAGGTGGTTATTATGAAATTAGGCGATATATTAAAAACGGTGGGTAGCGGATTAATTCAAACGCTATTACCCGGTACAGGCTCGTTAATCGTAGCCGGGATAAATGAATTCTTACCGGGTGACAAGCAGCTACCAGAAACAGCAACGGTAGAGCAAGCTAATAGCGCTTTAAACTCATTACCACCCGAACAGCGAGCAAGTCTATTAGAGAAGGAGTTCGACGTAAAAATGGAGGCATACAACACGCTTCAAGTTATGCTTCAGGCTAACGCGCAGTCAAAGCACACTACGCGACCTAAAATAGCCTATCAAGCTTGGCAAGTTGTCGGAATAACTACAATAGCTTTTGTATTTGGTTGGCTATTTGCTGTGGTAACTGGTGATGTAGATATGATTTCTAAAATAGAAAATAGCTATATGTTTGCAGGAATGTTAATTGCACCGTTAGTTGTTTGGCTTAACGCTTACTTTGGCGTATTACGTGATGAGGCTAAAGATAAATTAAACTCAGCACAGGGCCATAAAGTTGACCCGGTAACTGGTTTAATTGGCAAGCTATTTAAAAAATAAACCATAGCGGCTAACTATCTAGCCGCGCTCCTTTAAATTCTCTAGCATTTTCAAATAAGCGCTATCATGTGTCTCTTTATATTTGGGCTGATAGTATTGTGCTTGTGTTTCTTTACTCGTTATAAAAGTCATCCCGATCGATTAATGTAACTGCATGGCTATTCTTTGGCGCGTTACCTCTCCAGATAAAAAGCACCGAACCTTTATTGTTGCAGTTAACTGGCTTTTGAGTTTCGGCATTAATAAAAGATATACGTCCATTTATAAACCTAACTTCATTGCATGACTCATAAGCTAACTTAAACCATTTAACTGAAGTGTCAGCAGGGACTAGCATGACAATAGTCTTACCTTGCGAGTGCTGAGTTATAGCTTTTTCTACCCATGGCGTAATATTTGAATACGGTGGATTGCACCAATTTGATGATAGCCACCTATGCGCCCCTAAAGAATCTTGATCCTCACCTATGAATTGACTGCATAATGAATTTTCGTTACTGGCTGCAACATCACAAATAAAATTAAACTCACTATTTAATTTATCAAATAAGCCTTTAGGTGTTTGCCACAAATCCTTAATATTAACTGGCGTAAGGCTTTTATGTTCAGTATTTTTATTTTCTCTCTCGTTATCGTAGTGACCCATTATCTGTACACCTCATTATATTTAGTTTCTGCTTTGCTAGCCTTTCCGATTACTTTCAGATACTGCTTGCCGTTTGTTAGCTTGATAATGTCACCACACAACGAATACAAAAGAACATCATTGGTTCTTGCTTGCGTAAATCTGCACGCTCTCGCAATTTTAAGTGCTCTATCTTTGATGTTTAACCGCTCATGTATGCGATTGCATAGTATGATGTTTAAAGTATCTGATTTTACCTATGCTGTACTCAAGTGCTCAAACCCTTTTGGTTCATAGTGCATCTTATCTCTCCATAACGTAAGTAAGCTTATTGCAAAAATTACCAAGACAGGCAAGATTCCCGATAAACTCAATATCACCATCGTTATTCATTACATAATATTCATCAGTTGGAAGCATAGAAGTTAAATTACCCGTGAACTCTCTGTGCATTTTATATATATCACTTTTATCATCACCAGTATTGCACATTAACTTAAGGTTTAATTCTGCACTTGATAGTGCGATTATTATTCTATTTGTATTCATCTCTTCTCTCTCCTATAGTGATTTAAAATTATTTACGCTGCTAAGCAATAGCAATGAGTGCTATCATCTTTACATTCTGTGCATCTGTACTTGTAACAGTTTTCAACTACATCTCTGCACATTTCACGCTTTTCATTTATAGCGCATTTGTGTGCGTTTCTTCTGCCAGCTAATGATAATCTTCCTACGTATTGCCTTTCTTTAAATACTTTGTTCATTCTTATATCTCCTTGCTAGTTTTTTGATACTTATCGCATTTAACTACATTTAATTTTGACAGGTCACAAACGCCAATAACCCGCATTTTTGAGAAATTCAACTTGCTGCAATCCATGTTTTTGTAAACACAGCCGCGACACATGCCACCTTTCGGCACATAAAAATAATCCTTGTTCATTCTTATATCTCCTATTGTTGTTTAAATGCTTAACTTTTTGCGTGCAAAATCAATAAATAATCCACTTGATGTTTTAGCTTCTTCTATTTTTTTCTCTAAAATTGCATTCTTTTCCTTCTCTCTGTTAAGTGCTTTTTGCATAAAATTAACTTCTTCATTTGCATCTTTAATTCTAATTCGTTTAACGTACCTATCGTGATCTTTTTTTATTTGCTCAAGAGTTAAATCAATAGCTATTTTCAATAATTTAAACTCATAATTACGAGTTCTACCTTCGTTAATTCGCCTAAGGCTCCATGTTAAGCTGTCTAGTTCATTTCTAAGCGAGTAATAAGCCTCATCTTGTTCTTTTATTTTTTCTTGTCTCTCTTCTTTTGTTAATTTCATTGTTAACTCCTATTGTTGTTTATTGTCTAACTTATTTGTTTTTAAGTCTGTAAGCATTAATACCGTCTTGAATGCTAGCGAATGACTCGGCTACTTCTTTTTTATGCTCAACTAAACATATACGCCCAGGTAATGAGCTAGGTAAAAATTCAACGGGTGTTTTGTCGTAAGTTTCATAAATACTAATAAACTCTTTTTTCTTCCAAGTCATTTCTGTCTCAGTTGAATTACAAAGCTGCTGCCATGAGCCTAATGATTTAACCGCTGCCATCGCTTGTTTATCATCTAGCTTTAACGAACCCCATGAACCAACACGTCTTATTTCTCGTATAACCTGCCCCCATGCTAAAGTCGCCTTGTCTTCTACGCTTATATCACCAGTTTGAAGGTGGCGCACGATATCAGCAGGCTTGGGGAAAAATGAACCGTGCTTTGGATCTAATGCGTGTTTACTTACGCCACTTTTAATTTCATCAATAGAAAAAGATTGTAGCGCGTTAAAGTAAAGCTGAAGTAAATTTTTGGTAACGGGCTTGTCGTACAGTTCACCAGTACCATAAAATAAAACCGCAAACTCTTTTTTATCTGAATCATCCATTTATAAAATCCTCACATGCTGAAAGATTGCCGCTAGTTTTACCTTGTGAAGAGTTATTATTCTTTAAAGGGAACAAGCCTTGATACTGGCAGTCGATAGAATTTTGAACTATCAGTAATTGCTCTGATTCATTGCCCATGTTAGAAAGTTTAATCATAGTCGCATCAGTTTTATACTTTGCAAACTTAGCTTTCTTTCTGAACTCAACCCATAAATCCCAAGCGATTACATTTAAGTTTGCAGGGTAAACAATTTCCGCTTTAGGTTTTTTCGGCTTTTTTTCAACCGTTGCAATATTTGTCATAGTTGCCGGAGCAACAACCACTTCGTCACTACAAAACTTGCGAATCATCTTACTAAGTAACCAACCTTTCGATCTATCATGCTTTGATACAAGCGCATTTAATAGCTCGTTAGCATCTTCATGCAGGTCAGCACTAATCTTTTTAAGTTTCTTCTTGGTCATTTAAGCCTCTGTAATTGTTATTGATAGTAGAATGTAATAAATAATAATAGAAAGTATTAGACAAGTCAAATGGTTTAGTCTAATATTAATTCATCAACAACGAATGAGGATTTAGAGAATGAATTCAGAAGAAATAATTATTGATGCAGTTGAGCGTAGTTTGGATTGCACTGATTGCTTACACTGTAGAAAGAATAAGCATCCTGACGATTTATCTATTAAGAACACATTTTTAGATGATAGTTGTTACCACCCAGATATTATGCAAGTAACTTATTACGGCGGCAAGCAATCAGTACAAATGCCTAGTGAATTTTTATGTAATAGGTTTGAAGAGTTTAATGATAACCAAGGAGATAGTAAGTAATGAGTGAATTGCAAGAGTTATTAACAGTAAGGCGAGATAGAAAATCAATATCTAACGACTGTAAATACCCTGATGCGCTAGATATGATTAGATGTGGAATAGGTGCTAATTATGGCGGTAAGTATTACGATGAAGTTATAAATGCTGTGTTAACACCTATAAAAAATGAAATTGAAAGGCTCAATAAACTTGAAAATAAATGAGAGTAGTGTAAAATAATGTAATTCAGGTTTGGTAAGTGAGTGTTTTATGAATATAACATACGATAAGAATACCGGTGATTTTTTTAGAGAATTAAACTCTGGAAAAATAAAAAAAATAGGTGTTAGGTACAGAAATAGAAATGTTATTTATTTAAAGGTTACTGTAAATAAAAGAGCGTGGCCTCTTCATCGTTTGGCTTTTTTATTGGTTAATGGTGTTGAATTGCCGTCTAATGTAGAGGTTGATCATTTAGACGGAAACGGACTTAACAATAAATGGTGCAACCTTAGGTTTGTAAAAGGCTCTGAAAACCAAAAGAATAGATTAGCCAACAAAAACACTAAATTTGGCCTTATGGGTATAAGGTTTATTGACAATCATTGGCAGGCAAGGATTTGCGTTAATAGAAAAAGAATTCATCTAGGTTGTTTTGATAATAAGCTTGATGCTGCAGCAGCAAGAATAAGCGCAAATAATAAACACGGATTTACAGAAAGGCACGGGAGGTTGAAATAGGGTTGTCCTTGTACTATAATACAAGGGCAGTGTGAGAGCTGTTTGTAATTGGTAGTGATAATAGGGTTTATAGTTTCAGGTCTTGGTATTCGTGGGGAAACTCTCACAGATATCATTACCACCCATATTATCAGGGCTTGAAACTATAAGCCTTTTTTTGTGTCTGGTGGATACGTCCCTAACTTAACGGTGTGAGATAACACTGCCAGGCACAGCCTCTTTCAAACATCTTCATATCTGCCGATTTTCTCGGTAACAATCGTAAAATAATCCGCACAATAAAACATAGATAAAAGATTATCAAAACAGCATCAGCTTATTAACGAAAGTGAAGTAGGCAAAGTTTACTAGAGGCTCATTATTTATAATGCTGGTAAGTTGATTAAGACCCGATGCTTGTAAACCTACGTCATTAAGGGTTTGCAATAAACAGGAAATTTAAGCGCACGATTTTATATCCAAGCTCACGACTTGTAAAAAACGTTCCTGATAAGTGTATTGATAAGATTGAATGATAATGAGATTGATAATAAGAAACCTAAAGTAGTGCCTATCGGGCTTTTAGGGGTCTAAATGATAGTATTGTCAAAAATAAAGCAAGTTAATAACAAACAACAAGAGAGGGTTTATATAATGGAAATACCAAAGTTTTTAATAGAAATGTCAGAGCAGATGAATAATGAAGATAATCGATGCACTGCCGATCCTGTCTGGCAGGTTAGATGCAAAAGAACAAGAGCGACAAGTAGTGGATATACTGACATTTTTGAGTTCGTTGAAAATGATGAGTACACAGTAGTTGCTAAAAATTATGGCGATGAAGAGTCCGTGAATCAACAAATAGTAAATTACCTTAATTGCGATCCTGATGATTTACCAATAGCACTAGAAGAGTGGGTTGATTCTAGAGTTGATTTAGGTGAAATTGTTAGCGGTGAAGATAAGATAGATTATTTTATTGAAAACTTTAAACCTGATTATGATGAGTTAAGAGGGTTTTCAATTATATGGGTTGAAGAGTATGAAGATGTTGTTATGGGCGCATTTCTAACAGAACAGGATGCTAACTGGTTTATTGAGCGAAAACAGCACGATTATCCGAAACTTTATACTTATGTAGAGTCACTTTATTTTGCACCTCAAATGAAAGAGCTTAGAGCTTGGATTAAATCACTAAATCAATAAGAAAAATAATTTTAACAACAAGAGAGGGTTTATATAATGAATGCAAACGAAAGATTTGAATACATGAAATGCAAGGCATGCGGGAAGAGAATTTGGTTTTGGCGGTCAGTATTTAAGGTAGGTAATGGTGATGTAATTCATAAAAAATGCGTGATAAGAATTGGCATATAAACAACACATAAGGAATAGAGAGATGACATTAACTGAACACGAAATAGCTATGAATGAAGTTAGGTCGGAGGTGTTTTATGAGGTTGGAAGCATTCTACGTTATGAGTATGAATGACCTTATATACAAAGTGATATCGAGGAGTTTTTTGATAGGAAAGGTGACGAGATAATAGAGCTTTTAAATAAATAAACCAAACAACAAACAGCGGAGAGTAAAGCAATGACATCATCAAAAGCACATAACGCACGTAAGACAGCACAAATAATTGAATTGCACAAAGAAGGTGTTGAGCCAGAGGGTATATCTAAAAAGGCCAACGTAAGCGTGCTGCACGTAAATAACGTTATTGCGAATATATATCGCTAATCAAGAGGTGAATAATGACAACTGTAATTTATGATCACAAAAGAAAACAAGTAGCTATTGATAGTAGATACACGAGAGGCGATGTAATAGATACTGACAAAGGAAACAAGGTCAGAAAAGATAGTCGCGGTATCTGGTTGTTTTCAGGGCATCAAGCAGACTTTGAGGATTTAATGGCGTTAAAGAGAAATGAAAAAGTAGAGGTAAGACCAGAGTGCGGCGCTATATTAATAAAAAATGGCTGTGCTTTTTCTGTTGATACTGATGATGATGGTTTTTGTATTGTCGCTAAATTAAATGATAGCTTTGCCATGGGTTCAGGCTACCAGTTTGCTATTGCAGCTTTAGACTTAGGCAAGACAGCAAAGGAGGCTGTTAATTACGCTAAAACTCGCGATATATACACAGGTGGAAGGGTAAGGGTATTTGACGTTAAATAGAAGCGTGTTACACTAGCCGAAACTCCTAGTTTTTCATAATACTCTCCAAGTATTTAGCCCTATTCGAAAGTTTAGGGTATTTTTTTGCTTGAATTCAGCGCATAAAAAACCATCAATCAAGAGGGTTCATAGAAAACAACAAACTAATCATAAACTCAATCATTCATTAAATCATCCCAGTAAGCCTTATCATCACTTAGTCGGGCAATAGCTCTATCATCTGCATTATCACGATTAATTTTAGCAGCTACGCCATGACTAGATGGTTTATTACCATTGCTATACGTTAATTTATCAGTCTTACTTTTAGCATCACTAGCTATCTTATTACGATTAGCTTTATCTTGTCGCAAACGGTGCTCGACTAATTCGCTCGGGTGCATGTCGTTTATGCTCATGATTCAACGCTCCATTTTAAGCCGTGAATATTACCTGCTTTAATAGCTTCAACAACAGCTTTAGATTTATATCTCCACGTAGGTAAGCCGCTAACTAGCTTTAATATATCATCATTCGCTTTTTCTTCATCTGTGCGATTGTCGATAGGCTTTATTTCAGAATAAAGCTGTACTTCATTTGCCTCACTACAGCTTTCAGCTATAACGCTACCACTGTAAATCCCTAAAGCCTCAAGTTTAAACCACATTTTAGTGTACTCATTATGTGCATAACCTTTTCCCATAAACTCCATGCCAACAATAGGCAACTCACCATTATCAACCATCTCTTGCGTATAAACTAAAGGTTTGTAATCCGGTTTAGTTTCCTTTTCTAATATTGTTTTATTTGCATTAACATAATCATAAAGATCGCCATGCGTTACAGAATTAACATCAAGACCTAGCGTCATCTCTTCTACTAGTGCGTTGAAATCCTTTCGTGTACAGATATATTCGTGCGTATCGTCTGTTTCAAATGGAGAGCAGACATAATCGCCATCAATTATGCAATGAAATAAATACACATCATTATTAATATCGAATAAATATGTATTATTTAAATCACCTTTCAGCTCATTAACCGCATCAAATATAGTTTTCATTATTCTTCACTCCAGGTATCGCACTCTAAAAATTTAGCCAGACGTAAGTTCCAGAGGTTGAATAGATTAGTTAGTTTGTTCATTATTTAATTTCCTTTTTATGTAACTTGTTAATTAAGTCTGTAATAATTTCAGTCTGTTTATTTGGCAGCTGTCCAGACTCTTTTCGTTTAGTCGATATCTCTTTTAATTTAATCTGTGTTAACTTGTGAAGCTGTACTGTTGTTAGTGACATATTATTTACCGGTTTATTTAAGATAGATTGATATTAATATATAAGACTAATATTAGCAACATAAAGTTATATGAAAATATATTGAATAAAGCACTTGCAATCAATTAAAACTCGCGTAGTATTAACTCCAGAAAGCGGGAAGATGATTAACAGGTTTCTATACAGTCGCTATATAAAATACATAAGTAAACCTGATTTAATAGTTTGTATAAGTGAAGTGAGTTAGTAACGAAGGTTATTAGTGGTCATGTCTTTGAGGTAGGTTCTAGCCAATTTAGCGGATTTTAAATCTGAACTAATAAAACTAGATAAAAGAGTCGATTGCCATCGTGATAAGCCTATAAGGTGCTATTGGATTGTTAGCGTAATTATCACATTAGATTAAACTCCTACTTAGCTCATTTCACTTATACAAACTAACTTTAATTTGGAGAGATTAAATGAATATCGGAACACTAGAAGTAAAATGCGACCATATCGAGCGAGTAACACCAGTTAGCTTTAGCGGGACTTCATCTTTAGAGATATTGCTGGATGATGTTGATGTTGATTCATTAATGAGCCAGTTAGCTAGTATGTGCGACCCTGAATATTTACTGGAATATTTTCATTCTGACACAATTCGCGAATATTTAGCGAAAGAAGAAAGCAAGCCTTTATCACCGCGTGATGAATACAATGCGCTTAGTGATGAATTCTTAAGCGTTAAAACTGTTAAGGTGAAGTTATGAGAGATACAGATTGGGTTGTTACTTGCGAAGGTTGTAAAGGTAATTTTGAAGGCGCTGAAGTTAGCGATGAAGGTTATTGTGAATCTTGCGAGTATGCGCTTTGTGAAATGCTAAGTGCTAGAGATGATGAGCTATTTAAGGCGGTGCATTGTGAATAAATCAGAATCAATTAAAAACTTAGCTATCGCCATGAATAAAGCACAGTCAGAAATGGGAGGCGCTCATAAGGGCGCTAACAACCCATTTTTTAAGTCAAAGTATGCTGATTTAGGGGCAGTGGTTGAGGCAGTGAAAGAGCCTTTTTCTATTAATGGGTTGAGTTATGTGCAGTTCCCTATTGAAGAAAGTGGACGTATAGGTGTTGAAACTATACTAATGCACTCAAGCGGTGAGTGGTTGAGTAACAGCTTTACTGTTAATGTGACTAAGCAAGATGCTCAAGGGGCAGGCTCAGCAATTACATATTGTAGGCGTTACGGGTTACAAGCTATCGCTGGTATACCTTCAGAAGATGATGACGGCAACGGTGCAAGTAAAGGTGATGCAAATAAATCACCAAGCGACACTGATATGTCATGGGTTAACGCTATAAAAGCAAATCAAACTACACTAGATGCGATTGAAGATATTAAATATCGCGATTATATAAAGGGATTACTATAATGGATATTGTATTGTTTAACGAATTAACAACAGAAGATCAATTATCAGAACTTGAAGCCAAGGCGGAAAAATACGAAGGCTTATGGGTTGATATGAATGAGAAGGAGCAGCGCAAAATAATCAAAGACGATGCATCTCACATTAACGACTTACTGAAGAAGTTAGATAGAAAGCGAATCGATTTATCGAAAGACTACAAAGCTAAAGTTGAAAAACAAGCGGCATCTATCAAAGTTAGATTAGAAAATGCAAACAAGCACAACACTTTATTGATTGACGAGTACAATGCAGAGCGAGCAAAGGTGCTACAGGCTGAAAAAGATCGGCTGGCTAAAATTGATTTATTAGCGCGTATCGAAGTTGATCACGAATTCGGTTTATTAATGAATAAGAATTACGCAGCAGAAAAAGCAGTAGCAGAGCAACAGCGTATAGATGAAGTTAAACGCATCGAAGAGGCGGCGGCACAGCGAGCAATTGAGCAGGAAAAGATTAATCAGGAAAACATCAAGCAAGCGGAAATTAACGCACAGAATGCCCGTTTAGCGGATACTGAGCACAAGGCAAAAATAAACCGTACAATTTTAAATGTATTAATCAATCACGGTATAAATATTGATGATGCGAAAACTATGATCTCGCTAGCTGCTAAAGGGCAGTTACCAAAATTAACTATTAACTACTAAACAGTAAGGGTAAAGAAAATGGCAGGAGTAAACAAAGTAATAATTCTTGGAAATTTAGGGCAAGATCCAGAGGTTAAATTTATGCCTAGTGGTGAAGCGGTGGCTAATATTTCAATAGCAACTAGTGAGTCATGGAAAGACAAGCAAACAGGTGAGCAGAAGGAGAAAACTGAATGGCACCGTGTAGTAATGTTTGGAAAGCTAGCAGAAATTACTGGTGAGTATTTAAAAAAAGGCTCGAAAGTTTATGTCGAAGGCGTTTTGCAAACACGCAAATGGCAAAACCAACAAGGGCAAGATCAATACACCACTGAAATTGTAGTAAAAGGCTTTGGCGGCAAAATGGAAATGCTTGATAGCAGACAGCAGGGCCAACAAGCAGCACCGAAACATGCTAACACAGGGTTTCAGCAACAAGCTCAGACACAAGGTGGCCTTAATAATCAACAACCAGCGCCACAAAATGGAGGGTTCCAGCAACAAGCGCCACCGCAAAATCAAGGCAACGCAAACAGCTACAATCAAGCACCACCGTAACAACAAGCACCACATTATCCACAAGATAATAAACCTGCTTACTAACACACAAAGCGCATCTTAAACGGTGCGCTTATATCAAAACAGTATTAAGCAATATAAGTAATTCAGGCTAGTATTAATTAAACAACGGAGAGTATGAAAATGAATGGCAAAATAGATAAAAAATATAACCCTAGCGCCGATTACCCTTATTTTTTTTATGACCCTGAAGGTAGTGGATTCGAGTATTTTAAAAATAAAGAGTTACGCGACATATATGCAAATAAATCAATTCAAGAATATCTTGATGACGGTTGGAATGCAGAAGTTATAGATGTCGTGACAGGTGAGATTACAGGCCAAGCAACAATGACTGACGTAGAAGTTAAGCCTGATGATTTAGATGATGAAGGGATGGACGAAGGTGGAGAATACTGGAATGGCGATTATGAATATACGTGTAACTACGAAATAAAGCCTCTTGATTTTAAATGCTCGTCAATTAGCAAGCTTAACAAGGAAAGCTAATGCAACTATCACAATCAACAATAGAGCGTATAAAGTCAGCAACTAAGCGAAGTAAGATAGCTTTGTTTCACGAGTCCGTGGATGGTAAGGATATAATCAAACCTTACTTCGCTGAATTGACGCTGATTCAACGTAGAATTAAGTCGGGCTGCGCTATGTACATCGGCAGCTATTCAGGTGCTAAAGGCGCTAAACAAGCAGTTAAAGACTGTTATAAGTATTAATAAACCAATTACCTATGCACGTAAATAAAACGTGCATAGATAATCCAATAAAATAGACATGAGGTGTGAGATGTTTTTAATTGAATATGACGTAAATATTTTTATAGATGGCGAAAGAGTCGAATGGATTGATATAAGTAAAAAATCAATTGTGAAATTCACTCTACATGGTGACACCTCTATATACAATGTAAAAAAAGGCTGCCAAGATTCTTTTGTAAATAATTTACAGGCTTTGAATGGAAACTCTAATATTGAAAGCGCGTACCATAAATTAAATAAGGAATAGTTATGGCAAATAGAAATGCAAATGCAGCAGAAAAGCAATGGCTGAAAGATATAACAAGCTTTATTGATGATGTTGGTATTGAGATATTTTATAAAGGCTGGGAGAATTCAGCATATCAACGGCATCACGTAGTTGGTAAGTCGGGTAAGCATAATAAAGTTCATATCGGCTACTGGTTTGTTAACCCTATTCCATGGCAGTTACATGATGTTAATAGTAATCACCCGTTAAATGTTACACACCACAAACACGCATTTAGAGAAAAATATGGTGATGAACGATCAATATATCAGTGCTTAGTTAGTTGCATAGCTCAATGTGGATATGCAATTCCACCTGATGATGTGTATAACGCTATAATGGATACTAATGCTTAAAGTTAATATAAAGCCTTTATCAGTTAATCAATGCTGGCAAGGTAAGCGGTTTAAAACTCCGCTTTATAAGTCTTATGAAAAAGAGTTGTTGCTTAAGCTTAGAAAAATAGAAGTGCCTGAAGGTAAGTTATTATTAATAGCTACCTTCGGTTTAAGTTCAAAGCTAGCTGATTGGGATAACCCGGTAAAACCTTTTCAGGATTGTTTACAAAAGAAATACGGGTTTGATGATAGACGAATATACAAAGCAGAGATTGAAAAAGTCGATGTAAAAAAAGGCGATGAATTCATAAAGTTTGAAATTAGGGCTTTAAATGGATGACGGGCTAAGAAACATAAACCCTGGCATGACATTAAACCAATTTTGTGCCGGGTGTTTGATATATTTTATAATTGGCGTTTTGAGTTATTTAAATGCCATAGGAATAATATGATTAACTATTACGAAAGAAGAATACAAGAGCACACGCAAGCATTAGAGGCTGCAATCATCATGCAAGATGCAGAGCAAGAATCAAAGCACGAAGCATCTATAGAGCATTATCAAGAGTTATTAAAGCAACAATAGGAGAGTATAAGAATGCAAGCACAGCAACTTTTAGATTACATAATAAAACCAGCTCTTGAATACATGGGCGGTAATTACAACAGCAAAAACGCTCAAATGCTATTACTAGCCACGGCAGCGATTGAAAGTAAATGCGGTTATTACATTAAGCAGATTAACGGTCCTGCCTTGGGTATTTGGCAAATGGAGCCAGCGACACTTCATGATATATATGATAATTGCGATGCAGTATCAACAAACGATCATTTAGCATATAAAAAGCTAGATAATATTGATTTATTTGGTGTCACTGATAATGAAACATTGGAAGCAGGATTGTTAATATCGCCAATGTACGCTTGTGCTATGGCTAGATTGAAATACTCAATGGATAAAGAGCCACTACCAGAGCATGACGATATTCGTGCTATTTATAGGGAATACAAAAGAATATATAATACTTATTTAGGCAAATCAACTTACGAGAAGTTTGAAAAAGCGTATTTTGATTGTGGACTGGATAAGGTTGTTTTCTAATGGGTAAAAGGCTTTGTTTTTTAGGTGGTGATTTAGTTGGGACTTTAGGTGTTATCTACATCTCAGACTCAGAGCCAAAAGGTAAATCAAGAATGTGCGCGTTTAAATGCCCGCTGTGCGGCAATATATTTATATCAGGACTTGCAAACGTAAGGCATGATAAAGTTAAGTCATGTGGGTGTTCTCACGTTTCCGCAGGGACTAAGCACGGGTTAAGTGCTCATCCTTTATATAATATATGGAATAACATAAAACACAGAACAAGTAATAAAAATTATATATTATACAGTTCTTACGGATTAAAAGGGGTGTCGATGCATAAACAGTGGTTTGATTCCGTGGAAGTATTTTATTCTTGGTGCATATCTAACGGTTGGAAGCATGGTCTTGACATTGACAGGGTAAACACTAAGGGTAATTATCAACCAGATAATTGCAGATTTGTAACTAGAGAAGTTAACTGCTCAAATAGACTGAATAGTATTATTTGGACTTTTAATAACAAAGAATATAAAGCATTAAGCGATATGGTTCAGGTGTGCGGCGTTTCATCTATGACTATAAGAAAACGCGCCATAAGTGAAGATTGGTCAAGTTATGGGTTTAGGTATGTATACTAAAAAACGCATATATAACACCCCGCTAGGTGCAAGTACCTTTGATAAGTTCAGGGCTTCATGGAATAAGCATGTTCTAGGTGATATTAAACTGTAAATAACAAGCACTCTTAACGGGTGCTTTTTTAAATGATATAATAAGGTGAATTCATAATGATAAAGGTAATACTATGCCAGGCGGCAACGGTCACGATCCAGATAAGAAGTAATTTTTAATGTATACTTATCAATACTTAATATTGGCTGCATTGTGTGGCCTCTATTTTAACAAGCAAACGTCAAAAGCTGCCGAAGCGTTATTGCTAGGGTGGGCTTTTTATATTGCGGTTACTTTACATTTATCGACAGAATACTATTACGCAGTCACTGCATTGGTTGAGTTGATTATTGCTTACAAGCTTAATTTAAATTATCGCTTAGTCTCTTATATGAACTATTCACTAATACTAGTTAATCTGTATGGTATTTTATTATTTAAACACGGAATACAGCCAGAATCTTATGATGAGGCATATGAGATAGTCTCTATTGCTCAGATGCTGTTACTGGTTTTAAGGTTAAGCCATGGACGAATTAGATTTCCTTTACAATTTATTGTGGATTATCTTGTTAATTTTGATAGCCGTAAAGCGCATGGTACAATGTAGAAATATTAGACTGCGCAAGCGAAGGGTAAATGAAAGAAACAATAAAGCAAACAATAGGGGTGATAGCGGATCACCCTAAAACAACAGTGGCGGTAACGGGCTTTTTTACGTCTAACGTGTGGCTTGATTACGGTGCGCCAATTATCCAAGGCGTAACGTCTATTGTTGGTTTGCTTGTTTTGATTGCGCTACTCTTTAAGCATGTTTTAGATATCAAAAAATCATTTAGCAGTAGTGAGTAGCATGATGCTAGTTACAGTTAATTTATTTATATAAGAGAATATTATGGCTTATCAATCAGCTTTAGATGCAGATATAACTTTTCCGCCAGCATGGTCACCAGTGGGCGCACTTCGTGTTGTCGCACATAGTCCTGCGGCTGAAATGGTTAGTTTTGCCGTAGGTGCTTTGTTAGCCATTGCGCTGTTAGTTAATCATCCGATCACGCTTTACCGCTCTATAAATAATTATAGAAATTCAACTGATGAACAAGATAAATAAGGGTAAGTAATGGCAAGCTATACAGCTCAAGTAATGCTAGTTAACCCAGGACACTACTCAAACGGTGCAATGTATTGCACAGGTGATGTTGTTGCTGTTTATGAACTAGTAAAAGAAAAGCCAAACCCAAATGGCCGACTAGGTTTTGTTCATGTTCACAATGTGCCAGAATCAATAAACCTATCAAGATTAACTAAAGAACTATCACGCCCTAAAACTATTGGTGCAACTAATCAATCAGAGCTATCAAAGCGCCGAGCATGGTCTATTGAATTAGGCGATTTATCAATAATCGAAAAAGAAGTAAACATCGAATGGGCTGATGCTATTAATTTATTTACTCGTAAATTTGACGGTAAAAGCGGTGCTGAATATTACGCTGAGTTAAGCACATAATGGCTGCAATAGTACGTTATGTAAATACAAATTCAACTGCTGGCGGTGATGGCACAACCGATGCTATTACGGGCGTTAATCGAGCTTACAGTTCACAGAATGAAATGGAGGCGGCAGAGCAAACAAACCTTGTCACTGCTGGTGATACATTTACGGGTATATGTGCTGGTGATTTAGATAGTGCTGATGTTGTTTACTCTGGCTGGACGACTGACGCAACTCATGACATTTTAATTACCACTACTACTGATAGACATAACGGCGTATTTGACAACACAAAATACTATATGAACATAGGTACTTCATCGTTATCGCATTTAACAGTTTTAGAGGAATATTTTAGCGTTAAAGGACTTCAGTTTGAGAGAGATAGTTTAGTTGCAAGCTCCGCACCCCGCTATTGTATTTCAGCCCCAGTGGGTACTGGTTCAGGTTTAATAAAAATAGAGCAAAATATATTCAAGTCTATAGCCAGTGACATTACAGGCGCGGTTGCTGCTTTTGATGCTTCTGATAGCTCTCCTAATTACCATTTTAAAAATAACATATGCTATAATTTTAATGGAAGTAATGACTACGGTATTGGAGGTAGCGGGTCTGGTGCTAACATAGATATTTATAACAACACATTTATTAATTGCACTAATGGAGTTTTTTCACAAAGCGGATACACTTGTAAAAATAATATATTCCAAGATTGTACCAATGACATAAATGGCACGTTAAACGCTAATAATGATTACAACTTAACTGATAACGTATCAATAGCGGGTGCCAACTCTGTTACAAGTTCAACGCTCTCATTTGAAAACAAAGCTGCAAACAATTACGCTCTAGCTGCTGGTGATACTGATGCAATTGGCGCTGGAATTGGCCCAAGTTCAGATGCTAATGTCCCGAATGTTGATGTAATAGGTACAGCACGAACAGGGGCTGCCACAGATATTGGCGCTTACGTGTTTGTTGGTGGTGGAGGTGTAACGCTATTAGTAGATAGTGGGACATATAATTTAACTGGTAATGACATATCACTAAAGGCTGCATTTAAAAGCGCGATAGGTAATGGTGCATATAACCTTACAGGTACAGCAACTGGATTATTAGTAGAAAGAAAACTATCTATTGATATTGGTAGTTACTCACTAACAGGTCAAAGCGTTAATTTTTCCACTAGTTACTCGTTAATATCTGGCATAGGTAGCTATGCATTATCAGGAAACGAGGTAGACTTAAAAGCAGCAAGAAAAGTAATTACTGATAATGGCGCGTATAATCTAACAGGATCAAGCGTTGAATTAATTTATACCCCTGCTGGTGGTGGAGATATACTAGTAATTGACTCAGGCTCATTTGTATTAAATGGTGCTGATGTTGGTTTAGTCGTAAGTAGACGGTCAACAATAGAGTCAGGCAATTACAATCTAACTGGTCAATCAATACAATTAACTTATAACAGTAAGATAGTAACCGATAACGGTGATTACGCGTTAACAGGTCAGGATATATCACTATTTGCTAGTTATGTTACAATAGCAACAAGCGGTAGTTATGATTTAACAGGGTATTCAGTAACACTAAAATACTCAGGCGATACAAATCAAACTATCGGCACAGTTACAGCAAGCTTTGCTGATGATAAATTTACAGCAAGCTATAAACCAAACTCAATCACAGTAAACTTTAAGGCATAGATAATGGCAATTTATAATAAATTTAATCAGTTTGTAGCTGATAGAAGTAACAAGGTTCATAATCTAGGCGCTGACTCGCTAAAGTTTATGTTAACAAATACCGCACCCGTTGCGACTAACTCGGTCAAAGCTGACATAACAGAAATAACTGCTGGCTCTGGTTATACTGCTGGCGGCTCTGTAGTGGCTATTACATCATCAACACAAACAAGCGGAACATATTCACTTGTTCCAACTGCTGATGTTGTATTTACTGCCTCTGGCGGCTCAATGGCTCAGTTTAGATATGTTGTATTATATAACTCATCTACTGTTGGTGGGTCCTTAATTAGCTGGTATGACAGAGGCTCAGCAGTAGATTTGCTTGACACTGAAACATTCACGGTTGATGTGGGTGCAACTCTATTGACGGACGTTTAATCTAACCAGCTTCAAGGTGTTATTATGATTATAGGTGAATGGCATTTTGAAGTTGTCCAAGTAAGATGTAGAAGGGTTGCTAAATATGGCGATCCTTATACCGGCGTAACAAATATAACTATTGCAGATGGAGAGCCGCACGTTGAAGGTGCTTTATCATCAGTAAAGGTTAAGCGTAAAGATAAAGTAGCATTAGCTGAGTACATTAAAGAGCTAGGATATAACAGTTACACAAGCAGTTACTTTCAAAACGGCAAACGAGTAACGATAACCAAAAATCTCTGAGAGATAACATTAACTGGAAAAAGTATACCGTAATGTTATAATGATGGCATTGAATTATATTAGGTTGATGTTTTTAATGAGTGAATTTAAAGAAATACCAGCAAGTAAATTATCCCTGTCAAAAAGAAAGCTTGTGTATGGTGTTGGGTTGAATGATGCTAACTACGCAGTTACCACAAAAATAAACTCAATAACTCTAAGGTGCCCTATATACGTTAAGTGGTTTAACATGCTTACTAGGTGCTATAGCGATAAATTTAAAGAAAAGCGCACGTCTTATGCTGATTGCTCCGTTGCTAGTGATTGGTTGGTGTTTAGTTCGTTTAAATTATGGATGGAGAAGCAAGACTGGGCAGGGAAAGAACTGGATAAAGATCTATTAATCCAAGGTAATAAAAAGTACTCGCAAGAAACGTGTTTGTTTATAGATAGAAGTATAAATGTACTATTTATAAGTTCATCAGCCACAAGGGGTAAATATATGCTAGGCGTTTCATTCCATAAAAGAGAAGGTAAATTTAGATCTACTTGTAGTGATGGAAATGGCGGTAGCGTCTACTTAGGTGACTTTACTTCTGAAGAGTTAGCACATAACGCTTATAAAAAATATAAATATAACCTGATAAAAGAACTAGCATCAAAACAAGATGAGCCAGTTAAATCAGCAATGTTAAATTACATTATAAATGAATATTAAAAATCAAAACCTTGGGGGGTTTAGATGGCATTAGAAAATATTAAGCACGAACAATTCTGCCAAGTATGGTTAGAGACTGGTAATAAATCAGAAGCATATCGCGCATCACACCAAAGCAGCCTTAAATGGAAAGATGAAACTGTACATAACAAAGCTTACGCATTATCTAAGCGCGGCGAGGTATTGGCGAGGTTCGAACAGTTAAAAGAAAACACCGTAAAAGCGCACGGGATAACCATTGAAAGCTTACTGAAAGAGCTAGACGAAGCAAGAAGCACAGCATTGACAGCTGATACACCTCAATCATCAGCAGCCATTACAGCGACCATGAGCAAGGCTAAGTTAGTTGGGTTGGATAAGCATGTTGTTGAAATCAATGCAGACGTTAAAGTTAGAAATACACTCGATGACTTCTACAGCTAAGGCTACATTAAATCCCAACCTAAAATCATTCTGGACTACTCGCAATCTTCCTGATGGCACACCTGTAACTATGCGTACATTGCATGGTGGTCGTATGTCATCAAAGTCTCATGATGCAGCAGGTATGGCAATTGCTCGCGCCAACCATCACAAAGAATTATTCTTATGTACACGTATGTATCAAAACAAGATTGAAGATTCTGTTTATACATTACTTAAAGATAAGATTGCGTATTTCGGATTGCAGGAAAACTTTAATATATTCGCTAACTCAATAGAGCATAAGACTAACGGGTCACAATTTAAGTTTTACGGTATCGCCAGAAACATAGAGGAAATTAAATCTTTCGAGGGTGCTACTGTTTGGTGGAATGAAGAAAGCCAAAGCTTGACTAAGAAAATGTTTACTACTATTCGCCCTACTATTATGCGTAACGAAGGCGCTGAGATGTGGTTCACACTCAACGGTCAAATAGTATCTGATTACTCTTGGTCTAGATTGGTAGAGTCACCACCTAAAGGTGCGTTGGTTCGTAAAATTAATTATGATGAAAATCCATTTCTGAGTAAGTCAGCGTTAAAGGATATTGCTGATGAGTTTGAAGAGGATTATGAATTAGCAGACCATGTTTACAATGGCATGCCTTATGCTGATGACGATCAATCAATTATCAAGCGCTCATGGATTAACGCATGCATAGATGCTCACATAAAATTAGAGCTGGATATGAACGGTGCAATTTGCGCTGGTTATGATGTTGCTGATAGTGGTGCAGATAGAAACTGTGTAACTGTATTTGATGGTGCGGTAGCAATTAAAATGGATGCATGGAAGGCATGGGAGGATGAATTAGAAAAGTCTTCTGTTAGAGCATATAAACACTTAAATGATTCAGGCGGAGTATTGTCTTATGACTCTATCGGTGTTGGTGCAGGTGTTGGCTCAATATTGAAAAGCAAAGGCTGTAAAAACTACTCTAAGTTTAATGCTGCTGCTGAAGTATTTAACCCTGACAAAGAATATTCACCAAAGATAACCAATAAGAAGAAGTTTGAGAACTTAAAAGCTCAAGCGTGGCGAGATGTTGCAGACAGAATGAGAAATACATTTAACGCTGTTACAAAAGGTATGAAATATGACGTTAGTGAGTTGATTAGCATATCAAGCGATATTGGCGGATTAGAAGAGTTAAAAGGTGAGTTAGCAGCACCAAGAGCAGATTATTCTAAGCGTGGTCTTGATATGGTTGAATCAAAGAAAGAAGTTAAAAAGAGAATAGAGAAATCCCATGATTTGGCCGATAGCTTCATCATGGGGGCTTGTCCTCATTTAGTTAAACGCAGTCGTGGCCGCTTAAATATCGATGGGTAGTTACTCACCTACCCATTCATCGTAAGCTTTAGATATTAAATGCTTGAATTCTATTCCGCCATTTAAAGAAAGAGCCATGAGTTCATCAATAGCCTTTTCTTTCTTTGTGCGTTGATCGATGGGCTCAGGTTTCCAAGTGCCTCTATGATAGTGCTGCTCAAAATTGTCTTTCTTAGCTATCATGTACTGGTCGCTTATGAATAATAGTTCACATTCTATTGGTTGTGAGGATTGGTTGTACTGCAATTTTATCTTCATGCCAACACTAGGTAACACACCATTATCAACCATCTCTTGCGTATAAACTAAAGGTTTGTTAACGATGCTATCTAGCGCTTCTTTTTCTTCTGGTGTTTCTGTTGGTGTTGATTGTGGTCGACTTATAAAGGTTACATTGATCTTACCTACGTTATTATTTACTACATCGAGAGAGTTCCACCCAGTATTCTCCCAAGTACCTGTGTACATCATTGCAAAGTGGTTTGTTTTAGCCATATACCAACAACTTGAACTAGGGCTATTAGCTGATAACTTATAATGAGTAGCACCTTCAGGCGCATCTTTCCAAAACTCTAACGATGTGTAATCCGGTTTAGTTTCCTTTTCTAACAGTGTCTTATCTGCTAACTGATAGGCTGCGCAATCTAGATGTGAACACTTGCCAAAGTTAGCTTTCATCTCTTCTACTAGTGCGTTGAATGCAGTGATAGTGCTAACGTATTGATGGCTTCCGTTTGTAGTTGTGTGTCCGCTACTTGATGTCACATAGAAGCTTTCAGGCCTGTAATATAAAACATACCCCTCATCACCTCTATGTCTAGCAGGGCTATTGTTCACATCACCGCGTAACTCATTAACCGCATCCCAAACTGTTTTTAATTTACTCATTTGTTTCTCCCCTTATTTAATTTAACCAATTCATTGAGTATCTTTTGCTGAATATAAACCGACTTATTGATCTTCCAGTACCAGCACACAACCTCGCGCAACACTAGAAATGCAAATGCTACAGCTATTAATATTAATAAAATATTAAGATCCATTATTTATTCTCCAAACCTTTGATTGATAGCATTAAGAATTCGTTATCCTTGCCGCTTTCGTGTTTATGTGTGTTCCACCATGTAAGCTTTCTGTTTATAATTAACAAGAATTCATTCACGGTGTAGCCTTTCTTTCTTAATTGCCTTGTTGCTTCGTTCATACTGCCTCGCGTAGTTAAGTTATTAACCTATCGTAATGCAATAGTTAAAGTTAATCAAGCGGTATGTTTAATTTATTATTCTATTAGTGATATAATAAACAAAATCATATAAGGCTATTACAATGGCGTTAAACGCGAAAGACAATAAATATTTAGAGCAGCTAACTTTATGGCGAGAAGTTAGGGCGGCTATTGCTGGTAAGCCTGAAGTATTAAAAATAATCAGCTGCTTGCCTGGTCCACAATATAAGACCTTTACCGCTCATAGTGACATGAGTCCAGAGCAGTACAAGCAAGCTCAGCGGTGCAATGAAAATAACAGACTTCGAGTTCAGTCGTATTGGTCGCGCGGTCGATTCTTTCCTGCTACTGGTCGCACATTCCAAACCTTAAGCGGTATGCTGTGGGCTAAAGAGCCTGAAGCTGATATTAATAACCGATTATCATATTTAGAAGTTAACGCTGATGGCTGTGGTAATGGTATTCGTGAGGTCGCGCAAAAGGTTAGCGCTGAATTATTAACTACTGGCCGTTATGCGATATTAGTTGATATGCCACCAGCTCCTATTGATGGTAATGGTAACGCTACATCATTAACGCCTGCTCAAATGGATTCGGGTGATTACTCCCCTAAATTTATTAAGTATGACGCTGAAAGAATTCCTTATGTGAGAATTAACGGCAATGGTCGCTCGGTCGATGAAGTAAGATTGATGGAATGCCACTCTGTTCAGAAGGATGAATTCGAGTGGGAAGAAAAAGAATATATCAGACGTTTAATTATTATCGATGGCATTTATCATAATCAGCTATGGAATGATAAAAACGAAATGATTAGCGATGTAATGCCAAAAGCTAATGGTAAGTTTTTAACTGAGATATTAATGCAGTTTTTCGGTGCTGATGATAATAGCCCAGAATATTCGCGCATTCCTTTGTATGATTTATCCAATGTAAACTTAGGTCACTTTGTTTTAGATTGCGATAACCGCGATAACTTACATTTTCATGGCCAAGGTATGACTAACGTATTTGTTGAGCATGGTGACGCCTTTGCTGAAGATAACCCTAATGGTTTAGATGTTGGCGCTAAAGGTCGCAACCAATTCGGACACAATGACAGAGTTGAAATACTACAGCTTGAAGCCACTGGCGCCATCCCTGCTGAAATGTTACGGGATGAAGACAGGATGGTAATGGCAGGCGCTCAAGTGGTTGTTAATAATAACGCTACGGAAACATTGGGCGCTAAACGCATCGATGCAAACGCTAATATGTCATCGTTAAAGCGTATGTCTTACAATATAACTGATGGTTTTAAACAGTTACTATCATGGGTGTCAATGTTCTACGGTATCACTCAAGAGTCAACTTATAAGATTAACTCTGATTTTATTACTGATGATCTATCTCCTGAAATGATTAAAACACACATGGAATTGGTTCAAGGTGGTTTATTGCCAGCAATCACATTAAATGAAACAGCGCGTAAAGCAGAGTTAACTAAGCTTGATGATGAGGCTATCGCACAAGGGTTGTTAGATCAAAGCGAATTGATTGGCGGCACAAGTGAAGAGCAGGCAACTTTACAGGCTGAAAATGACGCTTTACGTGAAGAATTGGAAGCGTTAAAGGCTGCTGATAATGATTAGTGACCAACTAACAACGTTATACACGCATCACACAACACAGCTTCAACGTGTCGGTGCTACTGAGGGCAATAAAGTATTACCCTTTCTCGTATCGATTGAGAATGATGTTGTCGCTATACTAAATAAATATCGTAAGCGTAAAGTTACAGTAGCACTACAGGAGCAGATACAAGAAGAAATTAGCAAGGTAACTAGGCAGCACTTACAAGATTACACTTCAGCGTTAAAGGTTGAAAATAGAGCGTTAGGTGCTTATGAGGCAGACTTTGCTGTATCAGCGTTAAACGGATTAATCGAAGATGACGGATTTAAGGTTGTTGCTCCGACTGCTGCGGCTGTGAATGCTAGAGCTACTATCACACCGGTTAAAATTGGCATTAATAGTTACACTTCATATTCTTCTATGATGAAAAACTATTGGGGTAAGTGGGCTGATGAGGTTGATGGAGTTGTACAGGCAGGTTTTTTAGAATCCAAAACAATGCCTGAAATAACTAATGCTATTCTTGGTCAAATGGATTTATCAAAATCAGGCACAACGAAAAGCACACTAGATAGAGCTAGGCGCTCAGCTAAACAGTTAGCCATTACTGGCACTAATCATTACGCGAATACATCACGTATAGCCTTTGTTGATAAAAATGATACAATGCTTAAAGGCTTTAGGTTTCTTGCTGTACAGGATTCTAGAACATCAAAGCAATGTAGGAGTTTAGATCAAACTGTTTGGTTAGCTGATGACCCTAAGCTAAATAGTGTTACTCCTTCGCTTCATCCGGGATGCCGTTCAGCACTAAGTTATGAGGTAGATGACAGATTTAAAGATAATGAAGCTAGTAAGAAACCTTCATCATTTGAAGTAGATGGTAAACGCGACCCCAAACCAATTGATAGCGATGGTATCTATTATGAAAACCTTAAACAGTTAAAAGAAAGCGATCAAGATGCGGTACTAGGCCCGACATTAGGCAAGGCATTCAGAAAGCTAGATAACCCTAGTCAATTCGCTAAACTAATGCTTGATGATAACAACAGACCGCTTACAATTACGCAATTAAAAACACGCAATAATGCTTTATCTCGAATACTGAGAGAGCAATCAAACTAAGGCTGAGCCTTAACAACGTCCTAGGGGGACAACACAATGGTAGATTTAACAGGTATCGAAGGCTTAAACGAAGAGCAAACAGCTAAATTATCAGCGTTATTTGATAATGAAATTGGTGGCTTAAAAAACAAAGTTGATCAATTGCTCGGTGAGAAGAAAACCGTACAGCAAGGTTTAACCGAAAAAGAGCAAGCACTAGAAGATGCACGTAAGGCAGCTATCACAGCAGAAGAGCAGCGCTTGGTTGAGTCTGGTCAGTATAAAGAAGCATTAGAGTTGCGAGAAAAGGAAACAACTGAAGCTATTGCCAAAGCTAACGAAAGCGCATTAGCAGCTAAAGACGCTTTGATGCAGCGAGACCGTGGCGATACACTAGGGCAGGTTATGGACTTGATTCATGACGATCATAAGTGGAATTCAAAAGCTATGTTGTCAAATATGCTAGAAATTGGTTATAATGACCAACAACAGCAAGTAGTTTCATTTAAACATGATGGAAATGTTGTGGCAAACAATGTAGACGAGTTCAAAAGTTGGGCTAATGAACAAGACTCATTTAAGCGAATTTTAAAAGGTGTTGATTCTAGCGGGGCTGGCACAACGCAA
>TARA_R110000868_G_scaffold2384_7_pt1 | contig 42524 bp, 35 predicted proteins | sample TARA_R110000868 | Tara Oceans TARA_R110000868 (sample SAMEA4397489) | marine metagenome | biome: Polar Biome; feature: [SRF] surface water layer (ENVO:00010504); material: water (ENVO:00002006), including particulate matter (ENVO:01000060) such as... | depth 5 m | reverse complement strand
CGATGTCGCGCTGGAACAGATGGTGTTTGCTGAAGCGACGACCGTTGCGCCAGTGATGGTGTCGTCGGTTTATCATACGCGGGATTGGGAAAAGCGCCCGCGGAGAAGGTGGGCGGATTTGTTTGCGGACTAAACGCCGCCGGATTTAGTGAAACATGGAGCCCTGGCGGAGACGCTGGGGCTTTTTTTTACGCAGTAGTGGAACCATCGTCGTTTGAGAAGGCACACGAGCGCTCATTCACCATTCAAAGCGCTCGTCTTCTTCTCGGCGTTCTTTTGCCTCGATGCCCTTCCGTCGCTCGATGTCGGATTTGAATTTGGCCTCGAGCCGCGCAGCAGCCTTCGACACATTGGGGTCGCCGCAGTCCTTTAGCGTCTCAAATAGTGGAAGCCTTGAAATCATAACCTCCGCGCGGGAGCCGCCCCAAGACATGGGCATAAATCGATCCACCAAGCCTTCAAGAAAGGCGGCTGGGTCAGGTGCTGCCCGAAGAAGCAATAACGCGATTGAGGACCATTCTTTCGAATTTGCATCCTCACCTTGCTTCCACGGCCGGGTAACAGCCGAGAGCAAAGCGAAACGAGGCCCAGGCTTTTCGTTTGCCCATTCCAGGACCTCCCTGGTGTCCATCTGACTTATTGGACACTTTGCTACTTCGCGGAAGTTTTCGAAAACCGCTTGTAGCCGGTATGGCATTCCCGACTGCGTGGCTCCCTCAACAAGGACGTCCAGGACCGCTCTCGGGAAGTTTCGAGCCAACTGCTCGACTAGCCCCCCAAAATCCCACGCGTAAATCGTGCCACCGGATAGACCCTCCAACAATTGCTTACACATCCGAACCGCCACGTCATGGTCGCGATCTCGCCGAAGCGCAACTTCAGTTAGGTAGCTGAGCGCGTAGTCGTCTAACTGACCTGCTTCGTCAAACGTCACGGACCTCAGCACGTGGCGGGCGATCTCCTTTTCGTGTTCAGTTATCGGCTCGCTGTCGCGCGGAACGCGGTGCAAGCGCATCTGAACAATAAACAGGGCCGTCGCAAATCCATCTTCGCGGGATAGAAGCAGTTCAACGAGCTGGGCCAAGCGGTCATCTCTGATCGCAGCTGCTGCCGGAAAAAAGGCAAGGCCACGAAAGGTAGATGTTCCGATCACGGGCAGCGCCAACGCATCTACGATCCGCCCCCAGCCTCGGTCGGAGATTGCGACTGAGCACTGCAGCTGCACAAAGAGAGATTGGAGCCTCTCGTCGCCAAGCGCCTGATCAAGGATGTGTTCGCACACATCTGGCTTCATGGAGTGAAGCCCTTTCAGAAACCCGCCGGAAATTGCGGTGTTACGGTTTGACTTCACGACTGCGTCGTCAAGCGCAGCGACGATTGCTCGCCAGATGCCTTCGGGATCGCCAGCGGAAGCACCTAGCCCTATCCCCACGTCCCAGTTACGCGTCGACCCAGAAGCGACGAGGCGTGGCAGGTGTTCTAGTAAGGCCGCGCGGTCGTTTCCGAGTCCCTTGCCAATTTCTTGGCACTCGTTGCTGATCTGAGCGTTGGCTCTTTCGTAACGCTTCTCATCATCGAAATCAATTTCGGCGAGGTCCATCACTGACCAACGTTCGGGTAGGACGTACACTTCGATTCGGCTCGTGAGGTCTCTGGGGTGGAGCTTTTTGGCAAGATCTCGAAGACGGGTCGCCTCCTCAATTTGACCGTGCTCTGCAGCCCCCCTAGCGGTTGCCTTCACCCTGCCCCAACCTTCCGACCATCCAAGCGTCGAATGTATGTGTTCGGCTAAGGCAATTAGCTCGTCGATCAATCCCGTTGATCGCGCCAAATCCGTGAAACGGTCCGCGAAAATTGACTTCAACTGCGCAGTGGCAACTACCCGCTCATCCAGTAGAATCCTCAACAGAGTGAGGGCCCGCGAATACCATTCAGTCCGATCGTCTGCGGTCCGCGGTTGCAGACCGTAGTCTCGTCTTCTCGTGCCAAATTCAAAACTTCCAGAGGAACTGAAGTGGCGGGTCTTGAGCATCGCTCTCAACGCCGCCAAAACAAGGGCTTCATGTTTCTCACCGCCGAGCCTGCCCAACTCCAAGAGGAAATTCACGCGTTGCTCGGCCGATGCGTGCGTTCCGGACAGGTAAAGGTGAAAGAGCGAGACGAATTCGTTGTGGGGATCGTTTGAATTGTTCGACTTCTCAATCGATGCAACGTTTGCCAAGGTGCGGGCAGCTCGGTCGAACAACTCAGGATAATACGCCAACAATCGCGATAGTTTCGTGACCATATATCTGATCCCACTATCCACGATTTCGGGGGATTCAACTCTTTTCGCAGTTTCTTCAATCGTTGCGAGTACGCGCTCTGGCGCGACCGGCGCCACATTTTCGAATAGTATCAGCCCTAGAGGATTCAGGCTCTCAAGCTTGGAAAGCCACCCCCCTTCGCCTACCCATTTCGAGACGATCACCAGGGCCTCTTCGCTGTCGTGCAAAAAACCAAGTCGTCTCGAGAACGACTTAACTAGCCTCTCATTTCCACATCGAACCATCGTCGACGCGGTCTGCATCGCCGGTCTGTCTTGAAGGAACTCCTTTGCCAACTTGTGGGCCAACGCGTGCGGGAGTAGGGCACGCCACACGCCTCGACACTGGACTAGCTTTCGCCGTTTGAGTTCCGCGACGTGACCGTAGAACTCGTCGCTTGTTTGGCCCGCCAGAGCTGCCAGTATCGGCAGGTCAGCGGCGTCGCCTTCCATTGCTTCTCCGTCAAATGAATAGACTAGGGACATCACCTTCGCGGCGTGCAGCAAATCCCGATTTTCTTCCTTTTTCTGAAAGAAGAGCCGTCGGAAGAGTTCCGAGTCTGAGAGGTTGCTTAGGGAACCATTAGTTCGCGACGTTTCTGCGATAGCTAAGGCTATCCGAGCATTGCCCTCAGCAAAGGAGGTGATCGTCCGAATTTCAGGGCCTGATAGGTCAGGAAAGCGTCGTTCCAGTAGCTGTCCGAGCACGCCGGCTGAGGACGGTTCCAACTTAAATACATCGGTGTTGTCAGGTTCATCGTCGCTGATGTCGTACTCGACGGTAACTACACTAAGGGTAGGCACGCCCTGCTTGATCTGCGTAGTAAGCTTTCGGTGTAGTTCAATTCCGCAATTATCGACGATGAGAATACATTGATGGTTCAGGCTGCTGAGTCTCGCGACCAGCTCGTGCGGCATTGGATCGGGGCCATCCGACATATCCGTGTACACAGCCCGCCCTGTATCCAGAGCATTGGTGCCGATTCGGTCATCAAATAACGCTTGTACAAGCCGCGTCTTACCAACACCAGACAGTCCAACGATGCGGACTACTCCGCCTGGCGCTCGCAGGATATCGCGTATGGTGTTGATTCCCGCCAATATGTCCAAACCATTGGCGTCTTTAAGTCGAACGCCGACCAAACGTACTTGACCGTCAGTGATATATTCCGACGAAGCCGCTTCGGGTGAGCTGGACCAGTCTTTGAAGGGCTGCCACCCAGTCAACGGTTGATTGATTTTTTCCCGGACCCAAGGAATTAGGCCAGGGTGTTGGTTCACCCAGCTAGCCAGCCGCTTTTGATCATAGAAATCTAAGTGTAACGTCGAAGCGTCGGGCGCATTGGCTATCGCCGCTGCCATAGCGTTGCGGCGCTCGCTCAGCATTGTGTCCGAGGTCGAATCTCTAGAGCTCACGATGATATATGCACCTTTCGAGACGCCGAGCTCATTAATAGATTCTCGTAGCGCGCCGTTTGGGCTCATCTCATCTCTGATTTTGGCGGCGTTGAACTTTTCTGCTTTGACCTGAAAGCCGGTTTCTCGACGTGGCAAATACCCTGCAGCGCTTAAGCCCGCGGGCAACGACGCTCGGACATCAATCCCACCATCCGCCGCACGCTGGTCGCCCCCGTACGTCACAGTTGAGGCATCAGCGCCGAGTTTGATGGACTCACGTTCGGCCAATCGACCGACAAGTTCGCGGGTATCGCTGTCGTCGAGCTTTGCTATGTGTTCTGGTTCGATTTCAAACAAAATAGTCCAACCCCCTGGCAGTAATACGACGTTCTACTGGGACACCGCACAATCTTTAGTGGCGCGGGTTCAAGAAGTCTATTTGAGCCACCTGCGGCGAGCTCTAAAGTTTCCGATCTGCACGACGAACTCAATTCGTCGCTCTGGCCCACATCCACTTCTCCGCCTTCCCCGCCTCCCACCCCACTCCCACCCATTCACCCCATGCCAGCCAGCGGGCCGTATCCGGGTTTTCAGGTCAAGGGTGGAACCGCGTAGCGGCCCGGCGGGCCCTTGACCTGAAAACCCGGATACGGCGAAGTCCCGGCAAGGGATGAAGGGGCCCAAGGGCGCGGGATGCGCCGCTTTTTGACGGGCTCTATCCAGCAAAATGCGCTCATTTTTGCCGTCACCCTGACGAAGGTCAGGGCCCAGTTCGTCGAGCGGGAGTTTGCCAGGTTTGGCTCGGGACTGGCGCTATGAACTGGGTCCCGACCTTCGTCAGGATGACTATGACTTGGGCGGGTGGGGAAGGCTGACCGGCCTCGCTCCAACGCTTTCCACCCCGCATTGAAAGCCCGTCCTTCTCCCTCAGGGAGAAGGTGGCCCGCAGGGTCGGATGAGGGTGGCAAGGACAGCGTTGGCTTTGCCCGCCTCACCCGCCCTGCCGGGCACCCTCTCCTCGCGGAGAGGGAAAGCGCGCACCTGTCCAGCTCGCGGGGGAGCCAGATCGCGTATTGAATACATCGTAATTTCATTTATTTCGTTTATTGCGTTAAATTCGTTTGGATGACGCATGCAAAAATGGATGAGACAATGAGCGCTGCACACCAACCCGATTTTTCAGACCGGATGCCGAATGAAATCGACAGCCGCGCGGCAAACCAGCTTCGTTCGATCATTGCGGGTCTGACAAGGGACAATGAACCCACCAAGCTCAGCCTCGCTCTGGAACAGGGGGGGTCCGCTGACGTTATTCTGACGCCGGCGCTCGCCCATACGCTTCTGGACGTCCTGCGGCTGGTTGGCTCCGGTCAGGGTTTTCAGATGATCCCTGTTGAGGCGGAACTCACCACCCAACAGGCCGCTGACCTGCTGAATGTTTCGCGTCCCTACCTGATCGGCCTGCTCAATGAGAACAAGATCCCGTTTCACAAGGTGGGCCGGCATCGCCGCATCAAGGCGGAGGACATCTTCACCTACCGCAACAAGCGTGACGGTACACGCGCGGCTGCGCTTGCGGCCATGGCCGAGGAAGACGCGAAGCTTGGCCTTATATGAGATCCCGGGATGAGTGCCCGAAATGAGTGATAGAGCGGATCGGTTCACCGTCGTCCTCGACGCGAATGTCCTTGCCAGCGCGCTCGGCCGGAACCTGGCGCTCTCGCTCGCAGAAGCGGGCCTGTTCCGGCCGCGTTGGACGAACGATATTCTCGACGAAACCGAGCGCGCTATCGCGAAGATCACTCAGGACCCGGACACAGCGAAACGCCAGCGCGAGCGCATCGCAGAAGCCTTTCCGGAAGCGTGTATCGATGGCCACCAGATGTTCATCGCCTCCCTCAAGCTGAAAGACCCTGACGACCGGCATGTTGTGGCGGCGGCGATCCGCACGCGCGCTGGCATCATCGTGACGGAGAACCGACGAGACTTCGATCCAGAGACGCTCGAGGCGCTGGACATCCAATGTTTGCGGCTGGACGATTTCGTCGCGGACATTATTGATCTGGCGGGGCCGGAAGCTGTCGCGGCGCTGAGGACAATGAGAGAGCGTTTCAAGCATCCCGGGATGACGGCTGAAGCCTTCGTTCGGCGTTTGGAAGCGAAAGGCCTTGTGAACACCGCGACCTTGCTCGAGGAATACGCCGCGCTCCTTTGAGCGGCGTGGTGTGCCTCGCACAAGCCCGTCCTTCCCCCTCAGCGAGAAGGCGGCCCGCAGGGGCGGATGAGGGTGGCAGGGCCAGCGTTGGCGTTGCCCGCCTCACCCGTCCGGAGCCTGCCCCGGACCGGCCGGAGGCCGGATCCGGGGGGCACCCTCTCCCCACGGAGAGGGAGAACTCCCCCTACTCCGCCGTCGCCGCCTCCGGCTCAGCCAGACACAGCCAGCGGCTCTGATTGATCCGCGGCGCATTGGCGATCCAGCCGATGACGCGTGGATTGACGAGCTGGCGGTTGGCTTCAAAGAAGACCGGGATGACCGGCGTCTGGTCGAGGAAATACTGTTCGGCCTCGGCCAGAAGCCGCGCGTGTTCCGCCTCGTCGGGCGTCATCACGGCGGCATCGGTCAGCGCGTCGAATTGGGTATCATTCCAGCGCGAATAATTGATCTCGCCGGCACGGGTCTCGTATTGCAGCAGCACGCCATAGGGGTCGTTGAAATCGGGCGTCCAGCCTGAGGTCGAGACCTGGAAATCACCGCCGCGCATGGCGTCATAATGGATCTGGCTATCGCTGGTGATGACCTCGACCCGCACCCAGGGCGCAATCGTCATCCAGTCCTGCTGGATGACCGGAATAATGCGCGGCCAATTGGCTGCCGGCTGGTAGTTCAGCTCGAAGACGAGCGGATTGTCAGGGCCGAAACCGGCCGCCTCGAGCAGGCGGCGGGCCTCGGCGCGGCGCGCCTCCATCGGCGTGTCGGCATAATCGAGCTGCGGCCCGTCAAGCCGGCCCTGAATCCCCTCCGGCACGACGCGCCAGGCGGGCGTATCAAATCCGCCCAGCACGTCGCGGGTCAGGAAGCGGCGGTCGATCGCCATCGACAGGGCCCGGCGCACATCGCGATTATCGAAGGGGGGCGAAGTAACGTTGAAATCAATCGTGCGCGTGACAAAGCTCGGCACGGTCTGCACCAGCTCCGGGCTCTGCTCCATCAGGAAGGCGGTGTTGGAGCTGGAGAAATCGACATTGAGGTCGAGCTCGCCCGTGCGCACCCGGCGCTCGGCGGCGGCCGTGTTGACGGTGGGATAATAATAGATATCGGTCAGGCAGACCTCGGCGGCATCGTAGAAATAGGGATTGGCGACGAGATGGATGAAATTGGTCGAGCGCCATTCCGCGAGCGTGTAGGGCCCGCTGGTGACAATGTTTTCCGGTCGCACCCAGCGATCCCCGAAGGCCTCCACGACATGCCGCGGCACGGGCTGGCCGTAATACATCAGCACGGTCGGCAGATAGGGGGCGGGGTAATTGAGCGTCAGCTCGACCGTCCGCGCATCAATGGTGCGGGCGCCCAGCGTGTCGACCGGGGCGCGGCCTTCATAGATATCCTGGGCATTGACGAGGAAGAGCAGCGGCGCGGCGTATTGATTGCCGGTCGCCGGGTCGAGCGCGCGTTGCAGGCCATAGACGACATCATCGGCCGTGACCGGTGTGCCGTCAGACCAGAACGCGTCATCGCGCAGGGTAAAGGTCCAGACCCGGCCATCCTGAGAGACCACGGCGGTCCGGGCCAGGGCGAGGATAGGCCGGGCATCGGCCGCCGGTTCGTAAAGCCCGACAAAGAGATCGGAGACGATGGTGCGCTCGTCGGAGATCTGGGCCAGGTCAGGGTCGAGGCTGAGCGGTTCGATCCGGTTGCCGCGATTGAGCGTGGTGCCATTATCGACCGAGCCGCCGCTGCAGGCGGCCAGCGCCACAGCCAGGCCGGCGAGAGCGCTGCGTATCATCCAGTTCGCTGCCATGTCTTAATCCCCTGATCCGCTGTCATCGACACTAACGGCAATGCGCGAAGGGACAAGCAGATTACGGCCAGACGTTCGCTCTGTACGCGGATGAATTTCCGGCGAAAATGCATGGCGATGCCGCCACGCACCCGCAGAATTTCATATCAGACCTGCGCTGCCTGGCTGAGAATCTTCGTGACGCCCGCACGCGTCCCGGTTAAGCGGAGGGTCAATCAGGATCAATGACCATGCTCGAACTCTTCATCTCCGTGCTCGTGACCTTCTTCGTCGCCATCGACCCACCCGGAGTGGCGCCGATCTTCGCGGCACTGACTGAAGGCGCGCCGGCCGCGCACCGCCGCAATATGGCTTTCCGCTCGATCCTGATCGCGACGGGCGTCCTGCTCGCCTTCGCGCTGGGCGGCCGCTGGCTGCTCGATTCGATGCATATCAGCCTCGACGCCTTTCGCGCCGCCGGCGGCGTGCTGCTTTTCCTGATGGCGCTGGAGATGATCTTCGAAAAGCGCACCGAGCGCCGCGAGGAGCGGGCCGAGAAACTGAACGAGGAACATGAGGCGCATCCGGAGGTCTGGGACGACATCTCCGTCTTCCCGATGGCGATCCCGATGCTGGCCGGCCCCGGCGCCATTGCCACCATGATGCTCTTCATGTCGGAAGCCCATACGCTGAACGAGCAAGTCATCGTCCTCGCGGGTGCCGGCATCAATCTGCTGATCTGCCTTGCCGTTTTCCTCGTGATCGGGCCGGTGATGAAATTCGTCGGCGCCTCGATGGCCGCGATGATCACCCGTATCCTGGGGGTCATTCTCGCCGCCCTGGCGACCCAGTTCATCTTCGATGGAATCCACGGCGCCTTCATGGCTGGCTGAGCCGGCAACGAATAATTAGCCAGAAGCTGTCATTCTGCATGCCCAAGGGTCCGTCAAAGAGACCCGCAGGTGATGGAGGAATCGATGGGATTTCGTCTTGCCATGTCAGTCGCCGCCGCCGTTTTGACCGCAGTCGGGCTCACCGCAGCCGCTTACAGTCTCACCCTGGGTGAAACAGACCAGGCCATAGCGTTCGGTTGGCCGGCCATTGCGGTCGCCATCGCGTTTGCGATCTTCATTCCGGCGCATTCGCGCGCCCGGAACGAAGCTCAGGACTTGCTGGACAGCGGTTTGAAAAACGGCGCGTAGAGATCGGGCCGGCGGTCGCGGAACACGCCCCAGGCGGCACGATGGCGCTGCAGGAAATCGCGATCAAAGGTCGCGCTGACAATGCCCTCTTCCGTCTTGTTCAGCTCGGAAACCTTCTCGCCGCTATGATCGCAGACGAAGGATGAGCCGTAAAAGACCTGGCCGTCCTCATTGCCGATACGATTGGCCGCCACCACCGGCATGACATTCGACACGGCATGGCCCTGCATGGCCCGCTGCCAGCGTGCCGAGGTGTCGAGGCTGTCATCATGCGGCTCGGAGCCGATCGCGGTCGGGTACATCAGGATTTCCGCACCCATCAGCGCCATGGCCCGCGCGGCTTCCGGGAACCACTGGTCCCAGCAAATGCCGACGCCGATACGGCCGAAACGCGTATCCCAGACCTTGAAACCCGTATTGCCGGGACGGAAATAATACTTCTCCTGATAGCCGGGGCCATCAGGAATATGGCTCTTGCGATAGACGCCCATGGCACGGCCATCGGCATCGATCATCACCAGCGAATTGTAATAGCCCTGCCCGTCGCGCTCATAGATCGAGACCGGGATCACAACACCCAGCTCGGCCGCGAGTTCGGCCATGGCGATGACGCAGGGGTGCTCCATCGCCGGATAGGCACGGGCGAAATTGGCTTCATCCTGGGTCTTGCAGAAATACGGCCCCTGGAAGAGCTCCGGCGGCAGGATGACCTGCGCACCATCGGCCGCCGCCTTGCGGATCATGTCCGAAACCCGGTGGATATTGTCCTGCATGTCCTCGCCGAACCCGGTTTGCAGGCCGGCCACGGTGATTGTCTGCGTCATGATTTTGTGCCTTCGGTCGCCAGGGCCGGAATATGGGTGGTGACGCAGTGAAACGCACCCCCGCCACTGAGAATCCCGCGCGCGCGGCATCCGACAATTTTGTGATCCCCGAACAGGCCGCGCAATGCCTCGAGGGCGGCGGCTTCGCTGGGCGTCCCATAGGTCGGAACCACAAGATTACGCGGCCCGATCACCCAATTCATATAGCTCGCCGGCAGAATATCGCCTGCTGAGTTCAAGACACGGCCCGGTGACGGAATGAAACGGACCTGCAGCTTGCGGCCACGCGCATCGGTCATCTGGGACAGCTGCCGCGCAATGGCACCGAGCACTTCGGTCTGCGGGTCGTCATCGCCATAGGGCTGCTGACACACCACCATGCCGGGACGGACGAAGCGGGCGACATTGTCGATATGACCATCGGTATGATCGCCGACGAGGCCTTCATCGAGCCACAGCACCTTTTCCACGCCAAGACCGGTCTTGAGCCGCTCGACCACCTCGGCCTCGGTGAGATCACCATTGCGATTCTTGTTGAGCAGGACGTCGCGCGTTGTGAGGACGGTGCCGTCGCCATCAAATTCCATCGCGCCGCCTTCGGCGATCATCGGCACATCAATGATCTCCGCTCCGACCATGCGGGCAATCGCGGTGCCGACAGTCTGGTCGCCGGGGATCTGGAACTTGCCGCCCCAGCCATTGAAGGGGAAGCGGGCGGCATGCAGGACGCCGTCGCGGCGCAGGAAGACCGGCGCGGTGTCGCGGGTCCAGACATCGCCGTAATTCTGCCGGACGTATTCGGCCTTGTCGCCAAGTGCGGCGCGGGCCGAGGCTTCGGTCTCGTCATTGGAGACGAGAACGGTCAGCGGCAAGGGCTTGCCGCCCGGCGCGGGCTCGACCAGAGCCGACAGGAAGGCCGCGAACTCAAGCCTGGCAGGCTCGAGATTCTCTTTCCAGATACTGGCCTCGGCGGGCCAGCATGTGACGACGCGGTCGGGGGTGCGGGACTCGTGGGAGATTGTGTTTGTGCTCATATTCGCGCCTCTATCACGCTCCCGATCCGGACGCGAGCGCAAAAAATGCAAGGCTCCCGCGCAAAAAAGAAGGGCGGCCCGAGAGCCGCCCTTCCAATCATATTCTACTGCCGTTTCGAGTGACTAGAACTCGTAACGGATGCCGACGCGGATGCGATACAGGGACGAGCCCGTGCTATCGAACGAGGTCGGCTGGTTGGTGAAGGCGTTGTAACGATACACGCAATCGCCGGCCGTCAGGCAGGTGGTGCGTGGGTCGTCACCGGTCAGCGCCGTCGCGGCGTCGACACCATTCAGGGCAACATCAGCGGCCGAGACGAGGTCAGCGCGGACAATCGCCAGCTGGCCATTGCTCGCACCATTCGTTTGCGTACCCCATTCGTCGTTGAGCATGTTCATGAAGTTCTGAACATCGATCACAAGCTTCAGACGATTGTCACCAACAAAACGGCTGGCGCCCGGAATGCCCGGCAGGTCTTGCTGAATGCGCAGATCCCATTGCTGATTCCAACCGGACTGGTGGGAATATGGCGCGTCGATCTGGCCAGCGGCCAGGTCATGGGAGGCCACGTAGTCGAAGAAGCCTGTCTGGTCGAAGCCAGCAGCATAGACAACATTGGCATCTGCCGGGCCGGTTGGCACGTAGATCGGGCTGTTGTCGTATGGGCTCTCACCGCTACCGGCGCGGCCGAACAGGGCGTTGCTGGAGCTCACGTCATACGTATAGGTGAAAGGCGAACCCGAGGTGATGTCGCCGAACAGGTCAAACCGCGTTTCCAGCTCACCGAAGATTTGGGTCGCGTAATTCACATTGACCGTGAAGCGGTCCTCGATCTGATAGTAGGACGTCCGGTTTTCCGGGTTGTTGCGGTCAGCCGAGAGGATGCCACGCCAGCTGGAAATCCCGCGCGACGAGGAGCCTTCGGTGACAGCGGTCACGTCCTGATAGGCATAGCCGATCTGGAAGCCGAGGCCGTTATCATAATCCTTGCCAAGCGAGACGGAGAAGACCTGGCTGTCACCACCGGTGAAGTTGGTCAGCTCGGTTGCGTTGGCAAGACCCAGATCCTGGAGATCGGCATAGATCGTCCGGCCATCGGGAGCGACGCCCGTTGGCTGGGAGGCAGCCAGATCGGTCTGAGCCAGGTTGCGCCAGCCGAAGGACGTGTCCGAATTGGTGAACAGGTACTGGAAGGTGGCGCGGTAGTCGGTGCCCAGATTGATGAAGCCGAAATTCATGTCGAATTCCTGATCGACACGGATCGAAGCCTTGGTGTCAACCGGAAGCTCGAAGTTCGGATCGATCAGATCGATGCGGCCCGGGGTCAGGGCAGCAACATTGGCGATCAGCGAAGCAGGAACGCTCATGTCCGGCAGGTTGGTAAAGCCGCTGCCCGAAGTGAAGACAGTGGACTGCTGGAATGCGTTCGAGATCCAGACCCATGGGCTACCGCCGGCGAAACGGCCGACACCAGCCGTGACGGTCGTACGGGCGAAGGGTTCCCAACGCACGCTGGCGCGCGGCAGGAAGAGGTCGAGGCCATCAAGATTGGTGGTCGAGGAGATGCCGTAATTGGCTTCCATCGCCGTATCGGCTGCCGGAGCATCGTCCTGGCTGTAGGTCTCGTAGCGGAAACCGTAATTGACCGAGAGATTGTCGCGCAGCTGCCAGGTATCCTGGGCGAAGAACACGAAACGGTCAGACGACAGTGTCGTTGCGCCGCTGGCCGTGTCGTTCGAAGGCACGTTCTGGTAATCAACGCGGTTCGGCGAATTGGTCAGGATCTGGTCAACGCTGGTGTAACGGAAAGAACCGTTCGAGTCAGAGATGAACAGGTTGCGCAGGTCGAATTGCTCGAATTCGCCGCCAACTGTGAAGACGTGGTCGCCCCAGTTGTAATCGGCCGAACCGAAGATCTGCAGGCGGCTATCGTCATATTCATTGGCATGACGGTAACGGTCGCAGCCACCGGTGAAGGTGAAATCACGGCCCGCATCGGGGTGGTTGAGGAAGCCGTCGAGAGCGGTGCCCGCGAGGCCATTGCCGTCGAACACGAACTGGACTTGCGGCTGGTCGGAACCGGCGTGGCAGATCTGGCCGCGCGTCAGGTCTTTCTGGTTGATCCGCAGCGTGGTGGAGAGGTTCGGTGTCCAGTCGGAGAACAGCTGAACCGTATAGGCCGTCAGTTCGGTCGGGGTGTCATAATAGGCCGAGCTGAAAGTGGTCGAACCGACGTTCGACGTGCCGGCTTCTTCGGTCTGCTGGTAGGTGAACGACAGACGGTGGTCGTCGTTGATGTTCCAGTCGACCTTGGCCAGGTAGCGTTCCGAGGTGACCGGCAGGGAGACGGTCGTCGGGCGATCACCAATATCGATGCCGAGATTGGTCTGAACCAGGTTCGCGAGCACCGAAAAATAGGCTGGGTCGATGTAGTTGGTGGCATCGGACGAGGTGAAGTTGGCCGAAGAGCCGGATTCGAAGCGGTCATACGAGCCGAAGAAGAAGAGACGGTCACGGATGATCGGGCCACCAACGGTGATGCCGTATTCTTCTTCGGTGAACGGAGCGGTGGCGACATAGCTGCCATTGCTCGAATTGCCGACGAAGTCTTCGTCGGAACGGTAGTAGAAGGCCGAACCGTCGATCTCATTCGTACCCGAACGGGTCACGACGTTGACGAGACCGCCGGTGAAGCTACCCACCGTGACCGAGTAATCGGACGCAGCAACCGAAGCGGCTTCAATGGCGTCCAGATTGATTGGCGAACGCGAGGTGGCGTAGGTCGAGGAGGACAGGCCGAAATCGTCCTGCTGCAGCGAACCGTCAATGGCCAGGGCGTTGAAGCGCGGGTTGGAACCGGCGACCGAGAGCGAGCCGCCACCGCCAACGATGGCGATCGGGTCACGGGCCAGGGTGCGCAGAACGTCGCGCGAGGTCGCAGGCTGATTGGCGATGTCGCGGGCGGAGTAGGACGAGCCAGCGCCATTGTTCAGGTCGAGCGTGTTGATCGCAACACCGGTAACGGTGATGACATCGGTGGTGGCCGAGCTCAGCGCGATCTGCAGCGGCGACTGCGAACCAGGACGCAGGAAGAGGCCGTCGATGACGTCGCCTTCAAAACCCGGTGCCGAGACGTAAAGCGTGTAAGGACCGCCGACGCGCAGGCCGGACTGGTAGAAGCTGCCCGTGTCACCGGTGGTCGCCGTCGAGGCGGTGCCGGAAGCGGTGTGCAGGATGGTGACGGTGGCATTGGCAACCGGGGCGCCAGCGGCGTCGGTGATGGTGCCGCGCAGGGACGAAGCAGTGTCCTGCGCATAGACCGCGGCAGGGGCCGCGGCGAGCAGGGCGAGAGTCGCCGCGCTGAGAGAGAATTTTTTCATGAGTGTCATTTGGAGGTGTCCCCCTAGGATCGACCGGACGGGGGAGCGGGTCCCCCAACGAAGCAAGCGCGTCGTACGCCGGACATTCGAACTTTCCAAGACGGCTTAGCGAAGCTTTTGTGACGGAGCAGACCGGCCACCCCGACCCACTCGGCGGCCTTCATTTGGGAAATGACGCAAGATGTGTGTGTGCAGTGCAGCATTTCCTCAAGATGCGGGGAATTTTCGAGCCGGCGAGACCAGGTCTTGTCCACAGCGCCCTTTACGGCGCACAGCGGAAAGGGCATAGCCTGCGGCGAAAATGCTACACATTCGACGGGTCAGATAACGCGCCATGGTTGCAAAAGATTTAAATAACACGCCGAGAGACCTGTTGTGGGAACGCGGCGCGCTGGCGCTGATTCTTGCCCTTGGGGTCGCGCGCATCATCGCCCTGGCGCTCAACCCGATCGAACTCTATGCCGACGAGTCCCAATACTGGGTCTGGTCGCGGCATCTGGATTGGGGATATTTCTCCAAACCCCCCGTGATCGCCTGGTTGATCCATCTCACCACGACAGTGTTCGGCGACAGTGACTTCGCCGTCCGGCTGTCCGCGCCTGTACTTCACACCGTGACGGCGAGTTTCCTGTATCTGAGCGCCAGCCGCCTATGGGATCCGCGAACCGGCTTCTGGACGGCACTGGTCTATCTCACCCTGCCCTCAATCTGGATATCCGGAACCCTGATCACGACCGACGTACCCATGATGTGCGCCTGGGCAGGCGGGCTCTACGCGCTGCTTCGCCTGCGCGATGGCGCTGGCTGGGCCAGCGTGGCCGGCCTCGGCTTCGCCATCGGCATCGGCTTCCTGTCCAAGTATGCGATGCTCTATTTCGGCGTCGGGCTCGGCCTTGCCATGCTCGTCGACGCCCCTGCCCGGCGGGCGCTGTTGAACCTGCGTGGTGCGGTCGCCCTGGCTATCGGCCTTGCCATGCTGGCGCCGAACATCGCCTGGAATGCCGCGCATGAGTTTGCGACGGTCAGCCACACGGTCGCGAACGCCAATTGGGGCGGCGATCTGTTTCACCCGCTCGAGCTGCTCGACTTCCTGTATGGACAATGGGGCATGTTTGGCCCCTTCCTGTTCTGCCTTCTGGTGCTCGTTCTGGGCGGGATCGTGCGGCACTGGCGCGAACAGACGGCCACGACCCGCCTGCTCAGCCTGTTCATCCTGCCGCCGCTCGTCACGGTCTCGATCGAAGCCTTCATCAGCCGCGCCCATGCCAACTGGGCAGCCGGGACTTATGTCGCCGCGACATTATTGATCGTGGCCTTTTTGCTGCGCGGCCCCTCCTGGCGGCGGCTATACATGTATGGCTCGGTCGGCTTCCATACGGCGCTGGGCCTGTTCATGACGATCCTCATCGTCAATCCCCCGCTGGTGGAGACATTCGGGCTGGAAAACGCCACCAAGCGGATCCGGAACTGGGAGGAAACCGTCGATGCCATCGTCGAAGCCGGCATGGCTGATGACTATGGCGCCGTCGTCTTCGACGACCGGAATATCTTCCACCAGACCCAACGCTATGGCAGCACCCTCGACCGCCCGATCGAGATGTGGCTGCGCTATTCCGGGGCGGTCAATCATGCCGAACAGGAATGGCCGCTCGTCGACGGCTATGACGAGCCTGTTCTGATCGTCTCCTTCCGGCCACTGGAAGTGGCGCGGATGCGGGAGGATTTCGACAGTTTCGAACCCGCCGGCACCCTCTCCATCCCGCTCGACGGCGACAAGACACGCGACTTCACCCTGTGGCGCGCGCAGCATTATCATCGCGTGACGCGCGATGCGGCTTATGAAGAGCGCTGGCTTGCGCGCGATGCTGCAGTTCAAGCCGGCGATTAGGCGTCCGGCATGACTTCCGGCAGGCCCAGTGCGAGGCAGAGATTCTGCAAGGCCTGCACGGCCGCGCCCTTGAGCAGATTATCGAGGGCGCACACAATCACGGCATGATGGCCATCGGGGCTGACGGCAAAACCGCCAAGCACGGCACCGGCATGCCCCGCCCCGTCACGCGCTTCGGGGATCTCGTCGGTCACGCGGATCAGGGATTCTCCGGCATACGCCTCGCGGTAGCGTTCAATCAGCGCATCGCGGGTAAGCGGCTCGGTCAGGGAAAGGTGCACAGTCGCAACGATACCCCGGAAGAATGCCGCAACATGGGGCGTAAAGCGCACCGGCAAATCGAGATGCCGGGACATCTCGCTCTCATGCAGATGCCCGGTCAGCGCATAGGGCATCAGATTGTCGCGCAGCGCGTCGAGATCATTCTTGCGTGAGGGCGTCGTTCCGGCACCGGAATAGCCCGACACTCCAAACACATGGGCCGGTGCCGCCAGCATGCCGCGCAAGGGAGCAATGGCGAGCTGGCCTGCCGTTGCATAGCAGCCCGGATTGGCGATCCGTTTCGCACCGGCGAGCGCGGTGCGTCCGTAGATTTCCGGGAGGCCATAGGTCCAGGCCGCGTCAAAGCGATAATCGGCCGACAGATCGACAATCACGACATCCCGGCCGCTTGCCTCGATCGCTGCGAGGAAGGGCGCCGCCGCGCCATTCGGCAGGGCGAGGATGACCGCGTCCACGATTTGCGCGGCGATTTCCGCCGGTGAGAGCGCTTCAAACTTCAGCCCGGTCTTCACTTCCGGCGCAATATCGCTGACCGCCTGCCCGGCGAGCTCGCGTGAGCTGGCGAAAGCCAGTTCGAGATCGTCGCGCCCGGCGATCAGGCGCAGAAGCTCGCGGCCCGTATGCCCGCGAGCACCGACCAGGCCGATGCGCGCCGTCACGCTGCCGGCTCCAGGCTGGGCGGCAGCTCGAAGACCCGTGCGACGATGCCATCCATCTCGGCAGGCGTGATGCCCTCACCGCGCCAGAACACGGTCCATTCCTCATGACGGATCGCGCCATCGCACTCGTCAAAATAGAAGCTGTTGACGGGATTGCTGGTCCGCGAGCGCCAGATCAGACGCGGCGCGTATTCAACCAGCCGGTGCCAGACTGTGCGGCCAAGCCCCTCACCTCGCGCGTCATCGGTCGCAGCGAATTTGTCGAGATAGATCCAGTCACCGAGCCGCGTCGTGATCGCTGCGGCCCGATAGCTGTCCGTCACGAAGGCCTGGTCCAGTTCAAGCCTGTCCCAATAGCCCGCGATTGGCGCACGTCCGAAAGCCTTGGTGACGAGCGCGTTGAACCGCACCAAGTCCAGATCGTCCTTGCAGGAGGTCGCATGGATCTTCTCGCCCCGGCGGATCAGCGTACCGGCACCGGCATGGGTGAAAAGCTCACGCGCCAGCTCTGCCGGGCGGGTGATCGAAACCGAGCTCGACAGGGGTAGATCGTCGAGCAAGCGCTTGATCTCCTCCAGTTTCAGCCGCATTCCGCCATTGACCCAGTCAGACTGCATGAGCTCGGCATAATCCGTCTCAAGATTGATCGAGGTGAGGATATCGCCCCACTCATCGAGCAGGCCGCCCGTTCCGGTCAGGAAAACAACCTTGTAGGGCTGAAGCGCATGCACCAGCGCCCGCACGGCACTATCCGCATTGATATTGACCATGCGCCCGTCTTCGGTCTCGCCAAGGCAGGCAAGGATCGCGGCCTGGCCAGCGCGCGCGGCGGCCCCGACCAGTTCGAGATGGATACGGGTCGGCTCACCGACACGGCCGAGTCTCTCCTCATCAATCAGTTCGGCTTCAAACACACCGCGTGGGACCGCAGCCGCACGGCCACCGGCGTCGCGGATTGCGTCAACCAGTTGCAGATTGGCGTCCGTCAGGGTCTCGCGAATAATCGGGATCGCCGCTTCGCGCGTCACACGCAGCCCATTGATGCGTTCCGTCGGGATGCCCGCCGCCGTGAGGGCCGTATCGAGCTGCGGCCCGCCGCCATGTACAACGACCGGAGACAGGCCGACCGATTGCAGGAAGGCCAGCGATGTGGCCAGCGCATCAAGATCTTCCTGGATAACGGCGCCGCCGACCTTGATGACCGCAAAGCGTTCCTGGTCGAGCCCGGAGAAGCGCTGCAGGTATTCGCGGATCTCCTTGCCGTCGCGCATATGCGACAGCAGGCGGACGATTGTCGGCCGGACGCCCTGCGGCTGCGATGTCACTTCACATCTCCTTGCATGGCCAGGCACTCCATCACCGCTTGCTGCACGGGCAAACGGTTGGCGGCTTCCTCAATGCCGAGAAAGGCCGGGCTGTCGACAACGGCATCGGCAATTTTCACATTGCGGCGCATCGGCAGGCAATGGCTGACGGTGGCGTTGTTGGTCAGCGCCATCTTTTCCGGCGTGATCATGAAATCACGGCCCTTGGCACGGTAAGGTGCCTCATCCTCCCAATGCCCGTAGAAGGGCAACGCCCCCCAACTCTTGGCGTAAACGGCATCGGCGCCGCTATAGGCAGCCTCGACATCGGTTGTCAGCGTGACAGACCCGCCACCCTCGGAGACAAATTTCTCGGCCGCGCCCATATAGCGCTCGTCGAGGCGGTAGAGCTCATCGGGGACCAGCAGGCGCACATTCATCCCGAACTTGCTCGCCATCAGCAGCGCCGAATTCGCCACGGCCGTGTTGAGCGGCTTGGGATGTGGCACCCAGGTCAGAAGGAAGGTCTTGTCCTGCACCGGCCCGATGCGATCCTGCAAGGCCAGCATCATGGCCAGCTCCTGACACGGGTGAACAATCGTCTCCATATTGATCACCGGCACGGTCGCATGGCGCGCAAAGGCCGAGATCATCGGATCCTCACGCTCGGCCGCCCAGTCCTTGAATTCCGGGAAACAGCGGATGGCGATCAGATCCACATAGCTGGACAGAACACGCGCCGCCTCACGCACATGCTCTTCCGCCGTGCCGTCCATGACCACGCCATCGCCAAACTCCATGGGCCAGGTCGCGCCCTTCGCATCGAGCACGATGGCATGGCCGCCCATGCGCCAGGCTCCGATGTCGAAGGATGAACGCGTGCGCAGAGAGGGGTTGAAAAAGACCAGCGCCACCGACTTGCCCTCAAGCGCCCGGCTGACCGTGCCGGACTTGAACGCGGAGGCGCGATCCAGCAGGCCTTGCAGCTCGGTACGGGTCCAGTCGGCGGTCGATAGGAAATGGCGCATCTCGGTCTCAAAATCTGAAGCTGGCGGGAAAAAGCAGACACCCGGCCATAAGACCGGGCGCCATTCATGTCCATATATCATTACAAGACTGGCGTGTGCAGGCCAATCATCTGATTTCGCCAGACAACAGGCTCAGTTGTCGGCCGGAACCATCTCACAAACGCGGCGCGGCCGGTTGGAGCCGATATCGCTCATCGTTTCGCACCGGCGGACCATGCGCTGCGAGGTCTCGCCAGCCTGGTCCTCGCCGGTAGTTGCAGTTTCAGCCGGTGTTGCACATGCGGTCATGAAACCGGCGAGCAAGAATGTAATCATCAATTTTGGCACAGAGCCCTCCCAGGCGCGACACAAACGCGTGGCAAAGGCCAGCGCGTTCAAGTCGAGCACGGTAAGGCGTCTGGCATGGCAGCCAAGACCGTCTGCCAGTCATGAGAGAAGCCTAATGCGGTCCAGCCTGCGTCGGACCGCCGACACGGCCCGCCTCAGAGCTGGCAAAGTCCGGCCGCCTAGTCTGGCGAGAAGGCTTGGCCTCGACGCATCCGCTCAAGCGAACGCTCCGCGGCCTGCTCGGACTGTTCCTGCAGCCGCCGTGTCACACAGATACGCTCACGAAAATTGCTACCGGTTTGCCGGCGCATATGACAGACAACCTCGTCGGGATCATTTTCCGCGACTTCAGTTTCGGCTGGCTCGGTCGCTTCCGTATTGGCAGCTTCAGCCAGCACGGAGTCCGACAGCGGGTCTGCTGCAGGGGGCTGCTCGTTCTGGGCCGCTGCGATCACCGGGATCGAGACGAACAAAGCCGCCGCGACGGCGATTGAAAATGACGTTTTTCCCGAACTCTTTTTCATGAAACACCCTCCAGCCGGCCACCAATCCGGTGCGTGAAACTTTGCCGGTACAAGTCGCGCAACGCCGCAAGGCTACCTTGAGACGCAGGCTTGCACAAGTGCTCTGCGGGTCCACCTCGCCGCACACGGTCGCCGCCGGAAAGCTTGGGGGACAAGCGGGGGCGATACCAAAAGGCTCACTTGACGCCCCAGGCTTCTGTCAGACTAGAAGCCGGTCATTCGCCGCAAGGCATAATCCGCCTGCCGCTCCTCCCGGACAGCCTGCACACGGCTCCGGCACCTGCGTTCCCGGAAATTACTGCCATTGCGGCGAACCCAGCGGCACACCACGGCGCTGCGATTGCGATCGCGTTCAATCGTGACGACGTCGGATGTGCCCTCTGCATCGGGAATTGCGCCTGCATTCTCCGCCGATGCCGGCGAGGGCTGAGCCAGCACGTCCCGAACTTCCAGGGACGGTTTGTCATCGTTGGTTTGGGCCCCGGCCGCGGCGCAGACTATCAGGGCGCTACAGACGAGTACGAGCTTGAAAACTGTCATCACGCTGCCCTCCGCACACGATGCAGCGTCATAATCGATCACGAAGCCGCATGGCGGAACCCTTGCACACAGCAAGTGTTTCAACAATAGCGGGACAGGTTTGTACCCCGGGATGGAGGGGCTGGAAATCGGTGGGCGCTTGTGGAACAAGCAATGACCAATCGAGGAATGCTCATGTCCGTCATTGCTATCATCCCCGCCCGATATGCTTCCGGACGCTTTCCCGGCAAGCCGCTGTCCCTGATCGCAGGTCGAATGATGATCGAGCGGGTCTGGCGATCCGCCCGCGCCGCCAGTGGCGTCGACCGCGTCGTCGTCGCGACCGATGATGCCCGCATCATCGATGCCGTGCAGGGATTTGGCGGAGAGGCGGTCATGACCGATGTCTCCTGCCGCAACGGGACCGAGCGGGCGCTCGACGCCGTCAAACGTCTCGACAGCGATGCCGAGATCATCATCAACGTCCAGGGCGATGCCGCGCTCATCCCGCCATGGGTTATCGGCGATGTCGCAGAAGCCATGCGCGCCGACCCCGCCCTCGCCATGGCGACCCCTGCCGTGAAAATGCCCGAAGAGACCGCCATCCGCATGCGCAAGATGAAAGCCAGGGGCATTGTCGGCGGCACCACCGTCGTCTTCAACCGTGCCATGGATGCGATGTATTTCTCCAAGGGCGTCATACCCTTCCAGCGCCACCCGGAAGCAGGCACGCCGACTTGGCAGCATATCGGCCTCTATGGCTACCGCCGCGACACGCTGGAGCGCATCGTCGCGCTCGAACCGAGCCCATTGGAGAAAGCGGAAAGCCTGGAGCAATTGCGGGCGCTGGAAAACGGCATCCCGATCCGCATCGTGCCAACCGATTATCGCGGCCGCTCGGCCTGGTCGGTCGATGCACCCGAAGACGTGCCGGTCGTCGAAGGTATAATTGCCCGCGAAGGCGAGCTGGTGCCATGAGCGCGATCCTGCTCGCCCGCCATGGCAATACTTTCGGCCCTGGTGACAAGGTCGTCTGGGTCGGCGCGAAGGAAGACTTGCCCCTTGTCGCCAAGGGCGAAGAACAGGCTGCCGCCCTCGGCAATGCGCTGCGCGAGGCACGCCTGACGCCCAATCGCATCATCAGCGGCCCCCTGAAGCGCACCCGCCGCGCGGCTGAGCTTGTCGCCGTGCTGAGCGGATTTCACGGCGAAATCGAGATTGATGACCGGCTGCTGGAGATTGATTACGGCTCGTGGGGCGGCAAATCCTGCGACGAAATCATCGCCGAATATGGCGCCGAGGCCCATCGCACCTGGAATGAAGAGCATCGCCGTCCCGAGGGTGTCGACTGGTCACCGGACGAGGCGACCCTGCGCGCCAATGCCCTGGCGGTGATGCAGGACGCGGCACAAAGCCGCCGCTTCACCCTCGTCATCACCTCCAATGGCGTGCTGCGCTACATGCATGGCGTGCTCGGCGGCGAGGATCACGATGCCAAGGTGAAGACCGGCCATATCTGTGCGGTCGACATCGAGGCGGGCCAGCGCCTGTTCTGGAATGAAACGCCGGACGCAGAGACCCTGAAGACCGTCTTCGGCTCCAACTAGCCTCAACAGGTCCCGGATTGCTGGATCGCCGATGCCAGCGCGTCGGAGAGCGCACGCACCCGTCTGGGCTGGGCCCGGCCAGGCGGGAAGAGCATCTGCACCGGCGAGGCTGGTTGCGCATGCTCCGGAAGAAGCTCCACCAGCCTGCCGGCCCGGATATCCGCAGCGACATCGAGTTCCGATTTGAGCGCAATCCCGTATCCGGCCAGACACCATTGATGTACCAGCGCCCCGTCATTGGAGACCCGGTCACCGCGCACCGGCACGATCTGCTGCCGGGCACCGGCGCCGAAATGCCAGGGACTGTCGAGATTGCCGCCGAACCGCATCAGCAGGCAGTTATGACCCTTCAGATCAACCGGCCGCTTCGGGCGTCCATGGCGGGCGATATAGTCCGGCGCGGCGCACAGCACCCGCCGGCGCAGACCCAGAGCCCGCACACGCAAGGTGCTGTCGGTGATCGCCCCGAAACGCACGGCGATGTCGAAGCCTCGCCCGACAATGTCGACATAGCCGTCCGTGAGGGAAAGCTCGATATTGATCGCCGGGTGCTCTGCGAGAAAACGATTGATCTCGGCGGAGACAATCGCCCGGCCCAGATCGCTCGGCGCGCTGACCCGGATTGGTCCGGTCAATGTCTGGGCGCCATGGCGGATCCGGGTCTCGAGATCCTCGACCTCGCCCAGCACCATCTTGGCCCCCTCGGCCAGGGCGCGGCCCTCCTCGGTCAGGCTGATGGCGCGCGTCGTCCGGTTGAGCAGGACAACGCCGTAATGCGCCTCGAGCGCCGCAAGACGCTCCGACACCGTGGTCGAGGACAGGCCGGTCTCACGGCCGGCCGCAGTCAGGCTGCCCTTCTCGATGATCTTGAGGAAGAGAGCGATATTGGCGAGGAGCATGCAGCCTTGTCTCCGGCCTGGCGGAGTGGAAGCCCGGAAGGCATCCGCCATTATCCGGCAAATCCGGATTATCCTTCCGCATAATGTTCGTTTTCCCGGATATGGCAAGCGACTAGATCTTCGCCATCACCGAGCGAGGACCATCCCATGACCCAATTGACCATTATCGCCAACATCCACGCGCGAGCCGATCAAGTCGCGCTGCTGCGGGCCGAGCTGCTGAAGCTGGTCCCGATCACCCGCGCCGAGGCCGGCTGCCTGCAGTACGACCTCCACCAGGACAATGACAATCCGGCGCATTTCACCTTCGTCGAGCGCTGGGAATCCCGCGAACTCTGGCAGACCCATATGAATGCGCCCCACCTCGCCGCCTACATGGCCGCGACCGAAGGGGCCGTTACCGAATTCACCCTCAGCGAAATGACCCTGATCGCCTGATCAGCTCCCGTACAAGGAACACCCCCATGAAAGCCGTCGCCCTCACCCGTTACCTGCCCATCTCAGATCCCGAATCCTTCCTCGACATTGACCTGCCCAAGCCCACCGCCTCGGGCCGAGACCTGCTGGTCGCGATCAAGGCCGTTTCCGTCAATCCAGTGGACGCCAAGGTCCGGGCCCCGAAGGACCAGGTTGAAGAAACCCCGCGCATCCTCGGCTGGGATGCCAGCGGCGTGGTCGAGGCCGTCGGCCCCGACGTCACCCTCTTCAAGGTCGGCGATGAGGTCTATTACGCCGGCGACATCACCCGTCCGGGTACCAATGCCGAATACCAGCTGGTCGATGAGCGCATTGTCGGCAGCAAGCCGAAAAGCCTCAGCTTCGCCGTAGCGGCTGCCCTGCCGCTGACGACGATCACCGCCTATGAAGCCTTCTTCGACCGCCTCGGCATCGACCGGGACGGCGCCGACAAGGGCCAGTCGGTGTTGATCATCGGTGCCGGTGGCGGCGTCGGTTCGATCGCCATCCAGCTGGCCAAGGCGGCCGGACTGGTGGTCATCGCCACCGCCTCACGGCCCGAAACCTCAAGCTGGGTGAAGGAATTGGGCGCCGACCATGTCGTCAATCACCGTGCGCCCATGGTCGAACAGGTGCGCGCGCTCGGCTTCCAACATGTCGATCAGATCGCGATCTTCAACGATATGCGCCATTGGGACACCGCCGTCGAACTGATCCGCCCCGAAGGCGGGATCGTGACGATCGACGATACCGACCTGCCCATGCCGATGGACGGAATGAAGATGAAGGCCGCCAGCCTGCATTGGGAATTCATGTTCGCCCGCGCCATGTTCCAGACGCCGGACATGATCGAACAGCACAAGCTGCTGAGCTATGTCGCGCAGGAAATCGACGCCGGACGCATCCGTACGACGCTCGACCAGGTGCTCCGCCCGATCAATGCCGAGACCATCCGCGCCGCCCATGCGCTGATCGAGACCGGCCGTGCCAAGGGCAAGATCGTCGTCGAGGGTTTCTGACGACAGGAGACAGGGCTGTAGCCCGGCTTCCGGTGATCGTGTGCGACGGCCGGAACCGGGCGGCAGGCCTATTCAACTTGTGTGAGGAATCTCTCGATCGCGGCCCAGGCTTCCGGCTCGGTCATGAAGGGCGCATGCCCAACATCAGGGACTTCGACAAAGCCGAGATCGGGCTTCTGCCGTTTCATTTCCGCCACCGTTTCCGGCGCCAGCAGATCGCTGATACCGCCTCGGACCAGAAGGGTCGGAATCGTCTTGAACGGTGTCCAGAATGGCCACAGGTCCGGCGGTACGGCGCTGCTGTCGATCTGGTCGACAATCGCGCCGTCATAGGCCAGGGCGATCTGACCATCGCCGGTCTCGACCCAGGTCTTGTGGGCGAAGTCGAGCCAGAACGCTGAATCGTCGGCGCGATCTGGAAAGGCGGCGAGATTGGCTTCGCGGGACCGGGCGGCTGCGGCCTCCCAGCTGGCTACCGGATCGCGACTGGAAACATTGAGCTTGATCCGCTCAAGCCCGTCCATGGCGATTTCCGGACCGATATCATTGAGCACGGCCGCTGCAAGGCGTTGAGGCTGCTGGGCCGCAATAATCAGCGTCATCAGCCCGCCCATCGACGTGCCGATAAACACCGCTCGCTCGATCCCGAGAGCGTCCAGCAAGCCCAGCATGTCACCGGCATAGGTGACAGGCTGGTAGCGCTCGGGAGACGGGTCGGGCGCCGAGAGCCCACGGCCGCGCTGCGAGGCGACGATGACCCGCCGGCCAAGCGCCGCCAGGCGGGGTGCCAGATCCTCGAAATCGCGAACATTCCGCGTCAGCCCGTGCAGGCATAGCACCGGCACGCCCGTGACCGGACCGACGGCCGGGTAATCGCGATAATGCAAGGCTGTGCCGTCGGTCGAGGCGTGGAAATGGTCAGTGAATTGTCCCGTCATCAGGCCGTTACAGCCTCCGCAGCTGGGGTTTCAGGTTCGCCATGCCAATCCTTTGCCAGATGGCGCGCGGCCCAGAACATGAAGAAGGCGGCGACGAGATAGAGGCAGGAGCCAATCAGGATCGATATCCGCAAGGAGCCCTCGCCAAAAGTCGGCTCGAGAACCGTCGAGATCCGGCCGAGGACATAGACCCCGCCGCCAATGCCGAGCAGGTTATTGATCAGCAGGAAGACCGATGAGGCGCTGGTGCGCATGTGTGGAGGCACCAGATGCTGGAAAGCCGACAGGACCGGGCCCAGCCAGGCCAGACCAAGCGCTGTCGGGATGAACATCAGCCCGACCGCCAGGGTCGCCGACGGCGACATGATGCCCGCCCAGTAGAGCGGCGCACAGACCAGGAAAGCGAAGGCGGGCACGAGGGCGAAGCCCGAGCGTTTGCGCTTGCCGATCCAGTCGCCCATGACACCGCCAAGGATGATGCCGAGGCTGCCGGCGAAGAACAGCACGCCGCCAAACAGCCAGCCCGTTTCGGTGAGCGAGAGCTGGAAGCTGCGGGCGAAGAAGGACGGCAGCCAGAAGAAGACGCCATAGCCCATCATCGAGGAGGAGGAGGCGCCCATCACCATCAACCAGAAGCTCGGCTTGTCGAGCGCCAGATTCATGAATTCACGGAAGAAACTGAAGAAGACGCCGATCAGGGCACCCGCAATCAGGCGGCCAATCAGCCAGGCCATCGCGCCCGTCCCGAGGCCCTCGCCGGTCATCAGCGCCGGAACGCCCCAGGACACCAGGCCAGGGAGCACCATCAAGACTGCTGTGCCCAGCGCCAGGGTGAGCCAGCTGGCACGGCGGCTGACCCATTTTCCGGCCAGCCAGCCGCAAACAACGCCTACGGCAGCTGCGACGAGCAGGAGGCCGATCGATTGGCTGGCGCCGCCGCGGAAGACGAGGATGCTGAAGATCGACAGCAGGCTCGGCAGGGCCAGCAGGACAGCACCGGCAATCGACAGGGTCCGCGCCTTGGCGGGCGAGTAGGCAGCGGCGGTTTCATAGGCCGTCTGGCGCTTCGCGGCGGGCGGATCGTATTGGCCGCGTTTCGGCTCGCGCACGGCGAGCTTGAAGATCGGGGCAAGAACCACGCCGGCGATACCGACGATCAGAAAGGCTGAGCGCCAGTCGAGCGCGTCGGAAATACCGCCGCCGGCAATTTGCGAGCCTGCAATCACGCCGAAGGCGCTACCGACAGGGATGCCCAGCGAATAGATGGCCAGGGCGCGGGCGCGTTTTTCAGGCGGGTGATAATCGGCAATGATCGTATAGGCCGGCGCTACGCCACCCGCTTCACCGATACCGACACCGACACGCGCCAGAAAGAGCTGGCCGAAGTTCTGGGCGAGGCCACTGACGGCCGTGAAACCGCTCCAGATCAACAGTGATGCCGTCATGATCCAGGTCCGGTTGAGCCGGTCGGCAAACCACGCGATCGGGACGCCCAAGGTGGAATACAGGAGGGCAAAGGCGATGCCGCCAAGCAGACCCAGCTGCTCATCGGTGAGGCCGAGGTCTTCCTTGATCGGAATGGCGAGGATGGAGATGATCTGTCGATCGAGGAAATTGAACGCATAGACGAGAAACAGGAGCAGCATCACAATCTTGCTGTAGTTCTCGCTCGGTAGTGAGGCCGTTTGTGACCCTTCCGTTTTATCCGTCATGTTTTTCCCCGATTAATCCGGTCACATCATGGTGCCGTTTTTTAGCTTTCACAAACCTGAACCACCATTCAGGTTAGGTCAAACCCCAATTCCCTCAATCCCATGCATCGTAACGCTTGCACTACAGCCGCGCCAATGCAGGATGTGCCACACAATTACGCCATTGCCCAAGTGAATAGGGGGAGATGAGAATGAAACTTTCGTTTTTGGCGGCCATCGCTGGCGGGTTTGTCCTCGCCGCATGCAGCCAGCCAGCCGAGCAGACCGCCGACACGCCCGAGGCTCCTGCCGCGGCGCCGGCCGTCGTCGAAACCAGTCCTGACATTACTGAAGCCGATATGCGCTACCGCATCGCCACTCTGGCGGATGACCGGTTCGAGGGCCGCGCTCCGGCCACGCCGGGCGGTCAGGCGGCGAGCCGTTGGGTGGCCGACGAGATGGCCCGCATCGGTCTCGAGCCCGGCTTCAATGGCAGCTATTTCCAGCCCGTTTCGTTGCTGGAGATTACCCTGGACAGCGCGCAGTCCGATTTCGACGTCTATTTCGATGGCGAACCGCTCGACCTGGCAATGGGCGACGATATTGTCTACTGGACCAAGCTGAACGAGCCGGAAGTCACAATCCCAAGCAATGATCTGGTGTTTGTCGGCTATGGCGTCGTCGCACCGGAATATGGCTGGAATGATTATGAAGGCCTCGATGTCCGCGGCAAGACAGTCGTCATGCTGGTCAATGATCCGGGCTTTGCCGAGCCCGATAGCGGGCTCTTCAATGGCCGCGCCATGACCTATTATGGCCGCTGGACCTACAAGTATGAGGAAGCCGCCCGCCAGGGCGCGGCTGCCGTGATCCTGATCCACCAGACCGCACCGGCCTCCTATGGCTGGAATGTGGTCTCCGGTTCCTGGTCGGGCTCGCAGCTCTCCCTCGCCCGCGAGCCTGGCACCGGCACTTTCGCCGGCGTCGAGAGCTGGGTCTCAGAGGATGTCGGCCGCCATCTCTTCCAGCTTGCCGGGCTTGATTTCAACGCCCTGACGGCGGCAGCCGCGCAGCCCGGTTTCGAGCCGGTTGCCATGACAGGCCTGACCTCGGCGGGCACGCTGCACAACACCACCCGCACCATCGATTCGCGCAATGTCGTCGGCATGGTTCGCGGCACTGAACGCCCCGATGAATTCATGCTCTATACCGGGCATTGGGACCATCTGGGCACACGCGAAGTGCCTGCAGGCGAAGACGGCATTTTTAACGGCGCCGTCGACAATGCGACCGGCACAGCCGCCATCCTGGAGATTGGCGAGGCCTTCGCGGCCAACCCGCCAGAGCGTTCGGTGATGATCATCGCCGTGACCGCCGAGGAATCGGGCCTGCTCGGCTCGGCCTATTATGGCGAACATCCGATCGTGCCCTACCAGCAGACTGTCGCCGGCATCAATATCGATGCCATCGGCCCGCTCGGACGGACCCGCGATGTCGTTGTCGTCGGCTATGGCGCCTCCGAGCTGGAGGATATCCTGCGTGAGGAAGCGGCTCTGCAGGACCGGGTCATCGCGCCCGATCCAAATCCGGAAGCCGGCTCCTTCTATCGCTCCGATCACATCTCCATCGCCAAGCACGGCGTGCCGATGCTGTATGCCGATGGCGGTGTCGATCTGCGTGAGGGCGGGGTCGAGGCTGGCGAGGCGGCCATGGAGGACTATACGGTCAACCACTACCACGCCCCGTCGGACGAATATTCCGCCGACTGGCCGATGGACGGGATGATCGAGAATGTCACCCTGCTCTATAATACCGGTGAGCGGATCGCCAATTCGGACGCCTGGCCGAACTGGTATGAAGGCAATGAGTTCCGTGCCATGCGTGATGCGCAACGCGGCAATTAGACCGCTCGCAGCCATCGCTGCAGCACAACAAAGAAGGGGCGGTCCAATGGACCGCCCCTTGCTTTTTGCGCCATGTGACCGGACTAGAAGGTCTTGCGAGTCACGATTTTCTGCCCGCGCCGCTCCAGCCGGCGGGCATAGAGCTTGTCGTCCACGACAGCGCCGGAATGCACGCAATATACTGCGCGCGCCTCGGAAATGCGCGGCCAGTGAATGAAGTCGCACAACACCGTCTTGAGACCGGACGGAACGTTGATCTCGAGCGTCCCCAGGCTCTGGGCGAATGCGAGATCGCTGCGGAACATGCCCTTCGCCCGGAGGGCTTCCATCGTCTCGGCAAAGTCACCGCCAAGAAAACGGGAGGCCGGGCGCCCTTCCATGTCCTCGCGCATCACGCCGAACAACTGGAGTGCGCCCATGGAGATGGCCTTGAACATGCCCATTGAGTCCGTGACGAATTCGATACCGGGATTGAGCGTCACCAGATCGACCCATGTCGGCGCCGGCGCGACAACAAAGGCATCCTGGACGAGCTCGGCCATCCGGCGCTTCACCCGGTCCGGTGGATCGGACTCGCCGTTTTCCCAGCGCGAAATCATCGCCTGGGTCACGCCGAGGTCAGCTGCCAGGGCTGCCTGCTTCAACCGTTTGGACATCCGGAAATTCCGGATGATCGACGGCCAGTTCACCTTGCTAGATGTTGCAGCCAGATGGATATCTTGAGCCAAACAGCACCCCCCTCAGGGATTCCCGGATCGACCACAACCAGGCCGCCGATCCCTCATTCTTCAACTTATGCGGCTACCCCACATAAAGGCACGCGCGCTCCATTACCAAGCCGGGAAATGTCGTCGCTCCCCGAAATTTGGCCAGGGCTCAAGGTGACACTTTCTACACATTCTCCCGCTCCGTCAAAGAATCCCGTACCTTGCCCTCAGAAAACCCCCCGCAACACCAGGTATTGAGCAATCGAGCGCCACCACTCCGGCAGCGATCCCGGCCCGGCACCGCGTACAGCGGAGCCGGAAGGGGGTGAGAAGGCGCGCGACATAAAGGCCATGGCCAGGCGCCGAAAATCCGCTAGGATTTGTCGAAACAGCGAATGGTTTTCGGGGAGATGCGCGTGCCTTTCGAGGATACTGAACTCGCGGCGGAAATCTGCGCAAAATATGATCACCGCGCCGATGCCCTGCTCGAGATTCTCCTGGACATCCAGGAGTGCCAGAACTGTGTCAGCGACACGGCAGCGCGCGCCATTGCGCAGGCGCTGAATATCTCGCGTGCGGAAGTCCAGGGGGTCCGCAGTTTCTATGCCGACCTTTCCATCGAACCCCGGGACCCCGACCGTTTGCGCCTGTGCCGGGCCGAAGCCTGCCAGGCCCTCGGCGCGGATCGTCTTGCTGCAGAGCTGGATCAGGCTGGACTGGCTCACGAGCCAATCTACTGCCTCGGCAATTGTGCGCTGGGCCCTGCAGCGATGATCGGCGAGCGGCTGATCGGCCGCGCCAGTGTGGCCAGGCTGATGCCTGCCCGTCCGGAGCCCGCGGATCATGACTGAGCCGCTCACCATCTATCTTCCGCGCGACGCCGCCGCCCGCTCGGTCGGCGCAGACCAGATTGCCGCGCGACTGGTGCGTGAAGCCCGCCGCCGCGACCTGCCAATCACTGTAGTCCGCACAGGCTCGCGCGGCATGATGTGGCTTGAGCCCCTGCTGGAAATCGACCGGAACGGCGTTCGCCTAGGCTTTGGTCCCCTTGAAGAGGGGGATGTCGAGGCCCTGTTCGATCATGGTTTCCATCATAGCCATCCGCGTGCACTCGGCCCGGTCGAGGCGATTGACTGGATGCAGGCCCAGACGCGCCTCCTCTATCGCCGCTGCGGCCTGATCGACCCGCTCGATCTTGACGGGTTTGAGCGGCTCGGCGGATTGGATGGGCTGCGCGCAGCGCTCGCCCGGTCCCCGCAGGAAATTATCGCCGCCGTCACCGCCTCCGGCCTGCGCGGCCGCGGCGGGGCGGGTTTTCCGGCCGGCATCAAATGGAAGACGGCCGCCGACGCTCCGGGCGATGAGAAATACATTTGCTGCAATGCCGATGAAGGCGATAGCGGCACGTTCGCAGACCGCATCCTGATCGAGGGCGATCCCGGCCTTCTGTTGGAAGGCATGGTGATCGCCGGACTGGCTGCCGGTGCGACGCAGGGCTTCATCTATCTGCGCTCCGAATATCCCGACGCGATCCGCACCCTGCGCGCCACGATCGAAGCCTGGACCGCGCGCGGCTGGCTGGGCGATGACGTGTTGGGATCAGGACACCGCTTCCACGTCACCTTGCGGCGCGGTGCCGGCTCCTATGTCTGCGGCGAGGAGAGCGCCATGCTCGAAAGCCTCGAGGGCAAGCGCGGCCAGGTGCGGGTTAAACCGCCCATCCCGGCCATTTCCGGCCTGTTCGGCAAGCCGACGATTATCAATAACGTCCTCACGCTCGCCAGCGTCCCCGGCATTCTGGCCGATGGTGCCGAGGCCTATCAGGCGCTGGGCCATGAGCGCTCGCGCGGCACGCAGGCTTTCCAGCTGGCCGGCAATATCAAGCGCGGTGGCCTGTTCGAGGCCCCCTTCGGGATCAGCCTGCGCGAATTGATCGAAACGCATGGCGGCGGCACGCTGTCTGGACGCCCGGTGCGCGCGGTCCAGATCGGGGGTCCGCTGGGAGCTTACCTGCCGGCTTCCATGCTGGATCTGCCGCTGGAATATGAGGCGATGGCGGCAGCGGGCGCCATGCTCGGACATGGCGGCATTGTGGTGTTTGATGACACCGTCGACATGGCCCGCCAGGCCGAATTTGCGATGGAATTCTGTGCCGAGGAAAGCTGCGGCAAGTGCACGCCCTGCCGGATCGGATCGGTCCGTGGCGCCGAGACACTGGCCAAGGTGCGCAAGGGCGAGGATGTCGAGGCCAATATCGCGCTCGTCACAGATCTGTGCACCCTGCTCACCGACGGCTCGCTGTGCGCCATGGGCGGGCTGACGCCGATGCCGGTGATGAGCGCGCTGAAGTATTTTCCCGAGGACTTCACGCCGCGCACGACACAGGCGCACAAAAAAGTGGTAGGGTAGGATCATGAGTAGCCGCAGATCGACAGATTTCGGGACACCACTCAAGACCGCCAGCGAGCAGATCTCGCTCGAGATCGACGGCAGAACCGTCACTGTGCCCGCCGGCACTTCGATCATGCGTGCCGCTGCAGAGCTCGAAACCCGCATCCCCAAACTCTGCGCCACTGACAGCCTCCAGCCCTTCGGCTCGTGCCGCATGTGCCTGGTCGAGATCGAGGGCCGCAAGGGCACGCCCGCCTCCTGCACGACACCGGTCGCGGAAGGCCTCAAGGTCACCACCCAGTCGCCGCGGCTTGAAGCCCTGCGCCGCGGCATGATGGAACTCTATATCTCCGACCACCCGCTCGATTGCCTGACCTGCTCGGCCAATGGAGATTGCGAGCTGCAGGACACGGCAGGCGAAGTTGGCTTGCGCGAAGTCCGCTATGGCTTTGATGGCGAGAACCATCTCGCCGAAGGGGTCGATGCCTCCAATCCCTATTTCCAGTTCGACGGTTCGAAATGCATTGTCTGCTCGCGCTGTGTGCGGGCCTGCGATGAGGTGCAGGGTACGCTGGCGCTGACCATTGAGGGCCGCGGCTTCAACTCCAAGGTTACCGCCAGTCTCGGCGAGAGCTTCCTCGACAGCGAATGCGTTTCCTGCGGCGCCTGTGTCCAGGCCTGCCCGACGGCAACCCTGATGGAAAAGACCGTCGTCGAGCACGGCCAGCCGCGCCGCTCGGTCAAGACGACCTGCGCCTATTGCGGCGTCGGTTGTTCCTTCATCGCCGAGCTGCAGGGCGACGAAGTGGTGCGCATGACGCCTGACACGAGCGGCGGTGCCAATGAGGGCCATTCCTGCGTCAAGGGTCGCTTCGCCTGGGGCTATGCCACGCATCAGGAACGCCAGCTCAAACCCATGGTCCGCGAAAAAGTCACCGACCCCTGGCGCAGGACCAGCTGGGACGGCGCGATCGAATTCGCCGCCGAACGCCTGCGCCGCATCCAGGCCGAGCACGGCACCGGCGCAATTGGCGGCATCACCTCCTCGCGCTGCACGAATGAAGAAGTCTATGTCGTCCAGAAAATGGTCCGCGCGGCCTTCGGCAATAATAATGTCGATACCTGCGCCCGTGTCTGCCATTCGCCAACCGGCTACGGGCTGAAGACGACGCTGGGCACATCTGCCGGAACGCAGGATTTCAAATCGGTCGAGAAGGCTGATGTCATCCTGGTGATCGGCGCCAATCCGACCGATGCCCACCCCGTCTTCGCCTCGCGCATGAAGCGCCGCCTGCGGGCTGGTGCCAAACTCATCGTCATCGATCCGCGCCGCATTGATCTGGTGCGGTCGCCGCACATCTCGGCTGCCCATCATCTGCAATTGCGTCCCGGCACCAATGTCGCCGTCATCAATGCGCTGGCGCATGTGATCGTCACCGAGGGCCTGGTCGACCAGGCCTTCGTCGAGGCGCGCTGCGAGGATGACAGCTTTGCCCGTTGGGCCGGCTTCATCAGCGACGCCAGCAATTCACCCGAGGCCGTCGAAGCCATCAGCGGCGTTCCCGCCAAGGAGATCAGGGACGCGGCCCGTCTCTACGCGAAAGCTGGCAATGGCGCGATCTATTACGGGCTGGGCGTGACCGAGCACTCGCAGGGCTCGTCCATGGTGATGGGCATGGCCAATCTGGCGATGGCGACGGGCAATCTCGGGCGTGACGGCGTCGGCATCAATCCGCTGCGCGGCCAGAATAATGTCCAGGGCTCGTGCGATATGGGCTCCTTTCCGCATGAATTCCCCGGCTATCGCCATGTCTCCGACGATACCGTGCGCGGGGCCTTCGAAACCGCCTGGGGCCGTGACCTGCTGGCCGAGCCGGGCCTGCGCATCCCCAACATGTTCTCCGCCGCGCTCGATGGCTCATTCCGCGGCCTCTATGTCCAGGGCGAGGATATTGCCCAGTCGGACCCTGACAGCCATCACGTTCTGGCAGCGCTGAAGGCGATGGACTGCGTCATCGTGCAGGACCTCTTCCTCAATGAGACCGCCGCCTTCGCGCATGTCTTCCTGCCCGGCACGTCCTTTCTGGAAAAGGACGGCACTTTCATCAATGCCGAGCGCCGCATCAATCGGGTGCGTCCCGCCATGCCGGAGAAACAGGGCCTGTCTGAGTGGGAGACAGTCTGCCGGCTCGCTACCGCCATGGGCTTCCCCATGCATTATGAAAGCGCTTCCCGGATCATGGACGAGATCGCCGCCTTGACGCCGAGCTTTGCCGGCGTCAACTTTGACCGGCTCGACAACGGCCCCTCCATCCAGTGGCCCTGCAATGATGCCGCGCCGGACGGTACGCCGATCATGCATGTCGGCGGCTTCGTGCGCGGCAAGGGCCGTTTCATGATGACGCAATACATAGCCACAGAAGAGCGCTCCAACCGCCACTTCCCGCTCCTTCTGACCACGGGCCGCATCCTCAGCCAGTACAATGTCGGCGCCCAGACACGCCGGACGCACAACTCGGTCTGGCATGAGGAAGACGTGCTGGAGATCCATCCCTCTGACGCCGAAATGCGCGGCGTTGCGACGGGCGACATGGTCTCGCTGTCGAGCCGCAAGGGCGCGATCACCGTGCGCGCCGTGATCACCGACCGTGTGCCGCCGGGCATTGTCTACACCACTTTCCACCATCCGGAATCCGGCGCCAATGTCGTCACCACGGAATTGTCCGACTGGGCCACGAGCTGCCCCGAATACAAGGTAACCGCCGTGCAGGTCTCGCCGTCGAATATGCCATCGGACTGGCAGGCCGAACGCGAACGGCGCTCACGCCGCACGATGCGTATCCAGCCAGCGGCGGAATAGGGTCACTGCCCGGATGACGACCTCCCCCATTCACGGCCGCGGCGCTTCCAGCCGCCGCATCTCCGTCTACCCGGCAGATGGCCCTGCCACCCGGTGGGGGATTGCCGAGGAAGTGCCGGTCGAGATCGGTTTCAACGGCCAGGCCTGGACCGTGATGATGGCAAGCCCCGCCGATATCGAGGATCTCGCCCTTGGCCTTGCGTTGACGGAGGGTGCTATCGCGCACGGGCCGGATGTCGAGCTCATCGAGGTCCGGCACTGGCCGGAGGGCATCACCGCCGACATTATCCTGCCAGCCGGGCTCGTTCGACGAGACCGCATCCACCGCCGCGCGCTGGATGGCCGTACCGGCTGCGGATTATGCGGCATCGAGACCCTCGCCGATCTGCAGACCGCGCCGGCACAGCGCATCCCGGCCGAGCCCATTTCCCCCGACGCTATCCGGCTTGCCCTTGACGCCCTGCCCGCATTGCAGGACCTCAATCGCGAAACCCGCAGCGTACACGCCGCGGCCTGGTGCCGGACTGATGGCTCGATCATCTCGGTGCGCGAGGATGTCGGTCGCCATAATGCGCTCGACAAGCTCGCCGGCGCCCGGCTCCGGCAGGGCGAGCCGGGTGAGAGCGGCTTTGTTGCCGTAAGCAGTCGCTGCAGTTTCGAACTCGTCTTCAAGGCGGCCCGCCTCGGTGCTTCCGTGCTGGCGACCCAGTCGGCCCCCACGGGGCGAGCTCTCGACCTCGCAGCCCAATGTGGCCTGACCATCGCGGCAGCCGGTGCCGGTGACGAGATCGTGTTTTTCACCGCGGAGCACGCCCATGGATGACAAGAACCTGATCCGCATGGTCGAGCAGATCGCGGATTTCTATACGCCCTATACCGAAGCGGAAGCCGTCGAGGGCATCGCGGCGCATCTCCGCAAGTTCTGGGACCCGCGGATGCGTGACCGGATCTCCGCCCTCGCCCGGGATCCCGCCATCGAATTACGCCCTGTGATCGCTGCCGCTATCGGCCGGCTATCCACACTCTCCTGACACGCCACACATGACCGGATCGGACCTGACATGAAAACCGATATTGAAATCGCACGCGCCGCGAAGACGCTGCCGATCACGAAAGTCGCCGACCGGCTTGGCATACCCGCCGATGCCATCGCGCAATACGGCACCGACAAGGCCAAGCTCACTGCGCCCTTCATCGCGGGCCTGGCAGACCGGCCCGACGGGCATCTCGTCCTGGTCACGGCGATCAACCCGACCCCGGCTGGCGAAGGCAAGACGACCACGACGGTCGGCCTCGGCGATGCGCTCAACCGGATCGGCAAGAAGGCCGCGATCTGCATCCGCGAACCCTCGCTCGGACCCTGCTTTGGGATGAAGGGCGGAGCCGCCGGCGGCGGTCATGCGCAAGTCGTGCCGATGGAGGATATCAATCTCCACTTCACCGGCGATTTCCACGCCATCACCTCGGCGCATAACCTGCTCTCGGCGATGATCGACAATCATATCTACTGGGGCAATGAACTGGAGATCGACCAGCGCCGTATCGTCTGGCGCCGCGTGCTCGACATGAATGACCGGGCCCTGCGCCAGGTCGTCACCTCGCTGGGCGGGGTCGCCAACGGTTTTCCCGCCGAAGCCGGCTTCGACATCACGGTCGCCTCGGAAATCATGGCCATCCTCTGCCTCGCCCACGATCTCGCCGATCTGCAGACCCGGCTGGGCGATATCGTCGTCGCCTATCGGCGCGACAAGACGCCGGTCACCTGCCGCGATATCAAGGCTGATGGCGCCATGACGGTGCTCCTGAAGACCGCCATGCAGCCCAATCTCGTCCAGACGCTGGAGAATAACCCCGCCTTCATCCATGGTGGCCCCTTCGCCAATATCGCGCATGGCTGCAATTCCGTGATCGCGACCAGGTCAGCCCTGAAGCTGGCCGATTACGTGGTCACCGAAGCCGGGTTCGGTGCCGATCTCGGAGCCGAGAAATTCTTCGACATCAAATGCCGCAAGGCCGGCCTTGCGCCGGAAGCCGTGGTCATTGTCGCCACGGTGCGGGCGCTGAAGATGAATGGCAGCGTCGCCAGTGAGGATCTGGGCACAGAGAATGTCGCGGCCGTGAAGGAGGGCTGCGCCAATCTTGGCCGCCATATCGAGAATATCGCCAAGTTTGGCGTGCCCGCGATTGTCGCCATCAACCACTTCACGACCGATACAGAGGCCGAGATTGCCGCCGTCCAGGCCCACGTCCAGGCCATGGGGCATGACGCCATCGTCTGCCGCCACTGGGCCGATGGCGGGGCCGGCGCCGAGGATCTTGCGCACAGCGTGGTGAAGCTGATCGAAAGCGGCAAGGCGCGCTTTGCGCCGCTCTATCCCGACACGCCCAGCCTGCTGGAAAAGGTCGAGACCATCGCCCGCGAGATCTACCGCGCAGACGGTGTTGTCGCCGACAAGTCGATCCGGGCCCAGCTGGCGGCCTGGGAAGAGGCCGGCTACGGGCATTTCCCGGTCTGCATGGCCAAGACGCAATACAGCTTCACCACCGACCCGGTGCGCCGCGGCGCTCCCACAGGCCATGAGATCACCATACGCGAAGTGCGCCTGGCTGCCGGGGCCGGCTTCATCGTGGTGATCTGTGGTGAGATCATGACCATGCCAGGCCTGCCGCGTAAGCCGGCAGCCGAGAATATCGGGCTGGACGATGACGGGCTGGTGGTTGGACTCTTCTAGCCCGGGCAGGCCGGAAAATGTGTGACCATTAGGGAATTGCAAATATTCTTCGATGCACCCTGAACGTTCAGAGAGCAGGAGTGCAGTGTGGTCATGCCCCATGCCAATCCATCCCAGCCCATTGCCGGCAATGATCGCCGCGCGCATGAACGCACGCCAATCTCGCTGCATGGCTCCTATCGGATAGACCCGAGCGACGTCGAGAAGGCGGTGCTGGTCACCGATATTTCCCCGGGCGGGGCACGCATCCTGGCGGCCGAAATTCCAGAGTCTGACGCGAAGATCAGCATGAAGATTTCAGGCCTGGGCGCCCTGGAAGGAGACGTGGTCAGGGTCGGAGCCATGGAGTTTTCGGTCCGGTTCACCAGCTGTTCGGCCGAACGTGAGCGGATGGCGGCCTCGATAGCCTGGAGGGCCAACAAGTCCCGTCTCGGGCTGGCGGCACGGCGCGGGGCAGAGCGCGAACTGTGCGAAGGCTGTGACCCGGTGGAGTTTTCCGACGGCGAAAAGCGCGATGCGGAGATCGTCGACCTCTCCCTGTCGGGCGCCGCCTTCCGCTGCTCGCGGACGGTTGCCACCGGCGAGCGGGTGCGGATCGGCGCCCTGACCGGCAGCGTGGTCCGCCAGATTGAGGGCGGCTTTGCCGTCGCCTTTGACCCGCCGGCTGGCTAGGCCTTTTCGGCCTCGGTGCGGGGCGAAAACTGCAGCTCGATATAGCGCGCATAGAGACCGCCACGAGCGAGCAATTCGTCGTGATTGCCCATATCCACGATACGGCCCTCATCCAGCACAATAATGGCATCGGCATTGCGCACAGTGGCCAGCCTGTGGGCGATGACCAGGGTCGTGCGATTGCGTGCCAGCGCCTCGAAGGCGGTCTGGATCACCAGCTCGCTTTCGGAATCGAGCGCACTCGTTGCCTCATCCAGCAGCAGGATCGGGGCATCGCGCAGGATGGCTCGCGCAATGGCGAGACGCTGACGCTGGCCACCTGACAGTGTGCGGGCACTCTCGCCGAGCTGGGTCTCATAACCGTCCGGCAGGGCGGTGATGAAATCATGCGCATTGGCGGCCTGGGCGGCGGCGATGACATCGTCCAGCGAGGCATCGGAACGGCCGAAGCGGATATTGTCGGCGACCGTGCCGCCAAACAGCGGCGCGTTCTGCTGGACGATGGAGAGCGAACGGCGCAGCTCAAGCGGGTCGAGCTTGCTGATATCGACACCATCAACGGTCAGGCGGCCGGAGGCGGGGTCATAGAGCCGCAGCAGAAGCTGGAACAGGGTGCTCTTGCCGGCACCGGACGGGCCGACGAGCGCAACAGTCTGGCCCGGCTCGACCGAAAGAGTGACATCGCGCAAAGCCAGGGCATCGGGCCGCATCGGATAGGCGAAGGAGACATTCTCGAACGCCAGCGCACCGCGCACCGGCACGGGCAGATGCTCCGGCTCGGCCGGCGCCTGGATTTCCGGCTCGGCGCTGAGCAATTCCATCAGGCGTTCCGTGGCACCGGCGGCGCGCATCACCTCGGTATAGGTCTCGGTGAGCATGCCGACGCCGCTGACAGCGACAAAGGCATACATGACAAACTGGGTCATCGCGCCGGGTGTGATGGCGTCGTGCTGGACCTGGATGGCACCGAACCACAGAACCGCGATCAGCCCGGAAAGGATGACCGAGAAGATCAGCGCCGTCATCGCGGAGCGGACGCGGATGCGGCGCAGCGAGGCGTTGAAAGTCGTCTCGATAGCCTCGGCAAAGCGCGAGCGCTCCTGCGGTTCGCGGGTAAACGCCTGGACGGTCTCGATCGCCTGCAGGCTCTCACTGGCGCGGGCCGAGGCTTCGGCGAGATTGTCCTGGCTGGTGCGCGAGAGGCGCTGCAAACGGCGGCCGAACAGCATGATCGGACCGATAATCAGCGGCCCGAGCGCCAGCACCATCAGCGCCAATTGCCAATTGACGACGACCATCAGGATCAGCGCCCCGGTTGTGGTGGCGAGGGTACGCAGGGCGACGGAGACCGATGAGCCGACCACGGTCTGGATCAGCGTCGTATCGGTGGTCAGGCGCGAGAGGACTTCGCCGGTGCGTGTCGTGGCGAAGAAGGCCGGGCTCAGCGAGAGCAGGTGATCAAACACATTGCGGCGCAGATCGGCGACGACGCGCTCGCCGAGATAGCTGATGAAGTAGAAGCGCAGCGCACTGACAATACCGAGCGCGAAGGCGACCACAATGCCGGCGATGAAATAGGAGGAGAGGTCCGGCCCGATGGCGAAAGCGCTGCACATCGGCGAGGCCGAGGCACCGCCAAAGCCGCAATCGACCACGAGGCGAAAGGCGCCGGGCAGGATCAGCGTCAGGGCCGAGGCCAGCACCAGGAAGATCACGAAGCCGATCAGCAGGCCGGGATAGGCCAGCACATAGGGCAGGAGCCGGCGCAGCGGCCTGGCGCTGCGGGCCTTGTCGCGGTGTCGAAGATCGGCTTCCAGCTCGGCGGCAAAGCTCGAGCCACGATCCGCATCGGCGCGGGTTTCGGCGGTATGGCTGGCGTCGGTCAGGGGAGCCTCCGGGAGGATGCGGCAAGAATGGGGGGTTCATATAGGACGTCCCGTGCGCCAGTGCACCCGGCCAGGTCGTCGCAGAGGTGGTGGCAAAGCCCGGGGCAAAAAAAATTCCGCCTGCAGCGCGCTGTTTTCAGCGCTCCTGCAGGCGGACCTAGGCCTCCCCGCCCGGGCTCAGTGCTGGGTATGACAGCAATCGGCAGCGTCTCCGGATATCCGTGCGCTGCCTGCATGGCTGCCATACTGTTTTGAAGGTCTATCAGATCCGATCGGGCAATGCCAGCCGCTCCTTTGCAGATTTGTGACGCACCATAATCTCCACGCGGCGCGTCGCCAAAGGGATAAGGGCCATCCCGGAGAGCGATGGTGTACCCCCTCACGCCGCGGGTTTGCGGGCGACGATGAAGACGGCGACACTCTTTTCCGGTTGCCACTCCTGTTCAATTTCGAAGCCGGCCTGGCGGATGCTGCGGGCCAGTTGCTTCACCGTGAAGACACGCAGCACCGGGAGCAGGCCGAAGAAGCGGCCGATCGGCGCGAGCAGCGCAAAGAAGCCCATCTTGTCGCCCAGACAGGCCGTGCTGGAGACAAAGACCCCGCCCGGCCTGACCAGTTCATGCACCCGGGCGATCGCCGCATCGCGATCCTCGAGCAGGTGCAGAATGCTCAAGCCGAGCACGGCGTCATAGCTGTTCGGGGCCGCTTCGATATCGTCGAAGCCGGTCAGCTCGAAGGTGATATTCTCCACCTTCGCCTCGGCCGCCCGGTCGCGGGCAATCCGCAGCATCTCGCCCGACAGGTCGGTGGCATGGATATGCCTGACAAAGGGCGCATGCAGGATCGCCGTTGACCCGGTGCCGCAGCCGAATTCGAGGACTTCGCTCTCGGGGCGCAAATAGCGCCGCGTGATTTCCAGCTTCTTCTGATAGGCCGCCTCGTCAGTGATCGGGTCGCGGGAATATTTCTCGGCCGTTCGGTCCCAGAAGAGGCGATCCTTTCGCCGTGTGTCTGTTTTATGGCTCATCGTCTTCACATCCTCGTTCAGCCGCCCATCAATGGCGCTATGACTTCCGGTTTCTCCCTGTTTATCCATGCACAAACAGATGCGACATTGCCGAATGCTCGACATCTGATATACGCAAATAGATGAACTGGCCTGCCATTGCCTTCGACTGGAACCAGGTCCGCGCTTTTCTCGCCACTGTCGAGGAGGGCTCACTTTCTGCCGCCGCCCGCGCGCTCGGCCAGACCCAGCCAACCCTGAGCCGCCAGATCTCGGCGCTCGAGGCCGAACTCGGCATCACCCTGTTCGAACGCGGCCATCGCGGCATGGTCCCGACCGAAACCGGGATGACGCTGCTCGAACCGATCCGTGCCATGGCCGAGGCGGCCACTCGCCTGTCGCTGACGGCCTCCGGCCAGTCGTCGCAGATCGCCGGCCGCGTCACACTCACCGCCACCGATTCCATGGCGATGCATTTCCTGCCGCCGGTGCTGATCAAATTGCGGCAACTGGCACCGGAGATCGAGCTCGACATCATCGCCTCCAATGATGTCCGCGACCTGACACGGCGCGAGGCCGACATCTCCATCCGCCATGCCCGTCCGGAGCAGGGTGAGCTGATCGGCAAGCTCTTGCGCCACGCGCGCGCCTGTCTCTATGCCAGCAGCGACTTCCTCGACCGCCATGGCCGCCCGAAGACCACCGCTGACCTGGCCCGCTATGACTTCATCGGCTTCGACCGCGATGAACGCTTCCTGGCGGCGCTCAAGGCCATCGGCCTGCCCCTCACCGAGCGCAATTTCAAGCTCCATTCTGCCAGTGGCCCGGTGATGGGCGAATTGATCCGTCATGGCCTCGGCATCGGCATACTGACCGAGGATTTCGCCGCCCTCAGTCCGGACCTTGAGCGCGTCCTGCCCGGCCTGCCCGCCATCGAAGTCCCTGTCTGGCTCGTCACCCATCGCGAACTCCATACCAGCCGCCGTATCCGCCTGGTCTTCGACCTGCTGGCGCAGGAATTAGGGCGCTAGCAGCGCGAAAATCTCCACGCCGCGAGCGGCTGGAGGAATAAGGGGCCTCCCT
>TARA_R110000868_G_scaffold407027_5_pt1 | contig 42564 bp, 36 predicted proteins | sample TARA_R110000868 | Tara Oceans TARA_R110000868 (sample SAMEA4397489) | marine metagenome | biome: Polar Biome; feature: [SRF] surface water layer (ENVO:00010504); material: water (ENVO:00002006), including particulate matter (ENVO:01000060) such as... | depth 5 m | reverse complement strand
TAACCGTCCAGGGAACAACCCGGGGACGTTACTCATTCACCCGTCATGGAGCAGACTATGCCAACTCCTTGTTATATCGCCATCGAAGGCCAGACCCAGGGCAACATCACCGCCGGCGCATTCACGTCCGATTCCGTAGGCAACATCTACGTCGAAGGCCACGAAGACGAAGTACTGGTCCAGGAATTCAGCCACGTTGTCACCGTACCGACCGACCCACAGTCCGGTCAGCCTTCCGGCCAGCGCGTTCATAAGCCGTTCAAGTTCACCTCTGCCCTGAACAAAGCCACCCCGCTGATGTACAACGCCCTGGCGTCCGGCGAGATGCTGCCGAAGGTCGAGCTGAAGTGGTACCGCACCTCCGTTGAGGGCAAGCAGGAGCACTTCTTCTCCACCATCCTCGAAGATGCCACCATCATCGACATCAACTGCAACATGCCCCACTGCCAGGACGCCGGCAACGCCGACTTCACTCAGCTGGTCACCGTTTCCCTGTCCTACCGCAAGGTTACCTGGGAGCACGCCGTTGCCGGTACTTCCGGTGCTGACGATTGGCGTTCGCCGATCGAGGCGTAATGACTCCACGAGGGCTCCTGCGGGAGCCCTCGTGCTTTATTCAAGGATGAAACTATGGAAGGCAAACTATCCGCTGAAGACATTGATAAAGTCAGAGCTATCATGAAGGCATTCTACGGCCATTCCGTCGCCTCGGGATTCAGTGAAAGCAGCGTAACCGAAGAAACCGTGCGCGCTATCGCACATATGCTTGTGGAAACCGTTGATTGCAGTCGGTGGGTTGATGCGGGTCCCTCTCCGCAGGATCTTTTGCGGCCAACCCGAAAGATCACGAAATGGGCTTTACGCCTAATTCGCGAGGCGGGGAAACCTTTTCTGCAGAACGAAGTGAAGGTAAGCTGGCTTTGCCGGACTGTTCGTTCTGGACAGTTTAGAATCTCTATCGAAACGACATTGAGATGAGACTCCCACCATGCCAAGGATAGGTCTAGCGCTAGCATTTGTACTTCTTTTTTCCGGCTGCGCATCCCACTCTTCATTGGTCATTCAGCCATACAGCGATTTATCCATAGAAGTACCCGAAAAGATGTTCTCCTCTGTGAAGGTGAGGGATGGCGAGCTCCTATTTATGAGGAACAACCGGATTGTAGGTTTTGTCAAATCAGAGGGGATCCCGAGCACAGTAAGATCGAGTTCAGCGATCAACACCTCAACGACGCTTTTTGAGAATGCCAATCAGGGGGCAAGCAAACCAGTCTGGATGGAACAAATTCACGAAGCTCGGGTATTTGGAGTAATTCAGGGGGATTTTAGAACCGTATTTATTGTACCGAACAGCCAAGCTCAATCACTCATCACCTTCCAAGGGCCAGTTGAAAGCTCAACGTCATTGCGGATAAATGGTGCGAAGATCTCAGAATAATGCGTACCTGCCATTCACACGGTTCCCGGGTTCCGCAGCCTGCTAGCAGCTCTACATCCAAATACAACCGGTAATGAGAAGATCCATAATTTTAAGGATAGTTCTGGCCAGCCTGATCTCGGGTTGTGCTTCTCTCAATCAACAAGCCATCGAGTTTCGCATTTCCAATGGCATTGCGTTCGAGTTCAATAGCGGACAATTTGATACTGTCGATATCCAACCTTCTGAAACACAGATTTGGCGCAGCTCGGAATTAGTGGGCTCTGTAGCGACGATGGAAACCAACGCTGACTTTTCAACGGCAGTAGAAGAGGTCAGACAGGGTTTTAGGGAAGCACGGAAATCCTCTGGTGACGTGACAGAACTGGATTTGGGCGAAGGAGTCTATGGGTTCTCTGCGACTATAAACGGCTACACCACTGCCTTTATCGCCACGTCGAACCACCCGTCATCATGGGTTACGATTAGCACCGCTGATGACGTTTTCTACCAAGTCTTATCCACATTAGCGGTTCACTAGAGGCACCAATAATAATTGCCGTTAGTGGGCACCACTGGCATTGTCTTGATTGAGCGGCTTATTGGCGGCCTCTGCCTGCAACCGTTCAACCACTTCAGTTGGTTAAGCGGGACCGGCTGATACATTATGCCAGAATCCCGCTCAGTCAAAGTTGACCGTCAAGCTGGCATAGTAGGGCCTGGAGCTGTGTTCGAGAACCCCGACGCACTCATAATTGAGGAATCATGAAGAGCCAGGCCATAGCAAACCGCAATTCCCGGCGTTAAGCTTGGAGAATCAAACGTATCGCGGATGATGACAAGGTATTGAAGTTTGCTGAAAACGCCCCTATCCACCGAAACCGCCGTTGGCCTTGGCGAACTGATGTGTTCCGTGACCCGGGACTGTCTCTGGCAACCCGCCGAGCAATGGGTCCGGGAACGCAGCCCGGGCAGTTTCCTGCATTGCCGCGTGGGTTCGGGCCAGGCGACCTACCACCGCTTTGATCCCCGTGACCGGCAGCACCTGATTACCTATGGGGTTCGCATGATTGCCGCCAAGCACCAGCCGGACACGGCCAGCGGCTGGCTGTCCGGGCGGGAGATCCGGAAACGGGGTTACTTTGGCGGGGAGCTGAGCACCCTGAACCTGCTGGCCCATACCTGCTGCCATGAGTTTGCCCATCTGCTTCAGCAAAGCGCCGGGCAACGGTTCCGGGGTTCGGTGCACAACCGGCACTTCTACACCATTCTGGATGAGTTACACGAAAGCGGTGCTGCAGGAGTCACTCGGGATGCGCTTGCAGACCAGGCCCGGAAACAGGAGCTGGCGTTACCGGACACATCCTTTGAACCAGTGGACACCCGGCAGCATCTGGCCCGCTGGCAGGTGGGCGATACCGTGCGCTTCGGCACCGGCCAGCGAGAGCTGCACGGGCAGATTATCCGGGTCAATCGCAAGACCTGTACCGTGGATGGCATCGGGCCTTCGAAAGGTGCCCGTTACCGGGTACCGGTACAGATGCTGAGTCCGCTTACACCGCCTCGGTAACGGACACCAGCAAGCTGCGGATCTCCGGCAAACAGGATCCGCAGTTGGTGCCGCACTGTAACTCCCGACCCAGTGCGTCCACGCTGTCCACACCCCGTGCAATCGCCTGCTGTATTTGCCGGTCACCAACCTGGAAGCAGCTACAAACCAAGTTGCCAGCGTCATCGCCGTCCACCGCCCTTGCCGCCAGCAAGCCACGACGGGTGGTCTCATCGAGTTCCGTCTGGCTGAAGCAACTGGCCAGCCAGTCCATGGATGGCAGTGCGTCTGGTTCACGATCCACCATTAATACTGCCTCCAGCTGACCCTTGCGCAACCAGGCCGCTCTGAAACGGCCCTCGCGGCCATCTTCCATAACCAGTTGCGGCTGGCCGCCCAGCCAGTCGGCGACTGTCGTCTTCCAGTCCACCTCAGACTTTCCGGCCACAGTCCAGCTGTCGCAATCAGGCAATGGCTGGCGGGCCCAATAGTCTGCATTCCAGCATTTTGATCGGCCCCGTCGCACCAGCAATCGACCGTGCCAGCAGGCCGGCCAGTGGGTCAGGGTGGCGCGACCATGCTTGGCCTCGGGTTGCCCGGATATCGGGTCCACCACGCTGTCGGTCAATGCCGTGGCCAGGCCCTGCCCGGTATACTGGTCGTTCCAGTGAATCGGCACAAACACCTCACCCCGTCGCTGATCCGGTGTCGCCCGGACCCGGCCGACAAAGTGTCCATGGGCGCTATTGAGTGTCGCCAATGCCCCGGGCCTCAGCGAAAGCGCCCGGATATCCCCGGGATGCACCTCGATAAACGGCTCTGGCCGGTGCGCCAGCAAACGGCTGGACCGGGCGGTCCGGGTCATGGTGTGCCACTGGTCGCGGATGCGGCCGGTATTCACAATCACCGGGAATGCATCCGTCGGCGGCCGGGCCGGGAGCCGAGAGGCTATCGGAATCAGACGTGCCCTGCCGTTGCCGGTGGCGAACCGGCCATCGGTAAACAGACGCCGGGAATCAGAGCCAGAGCCGTTAACCGGCCACTGCACGGGCTCAAGGGTGTCGTACTGATCGTCACTGAGCCCGGCCAGCCCGGAAATATCAAAGAAACGCTGACCGGCATTCTCAAAACCCGACAAGCGGGCGTGTTCCCGGAAAATGTCGGCCGGCCCCTCATAGTCAAAGCCAACGCCGTGCCCGAGGGCCCGGGCGACTTCCTTGAGTATCCACCAGTCCGGCCGGGCCTCACCGGCCAGCGGCAGGAAGCGGCGCTGGCGGGAAATACAGCGTTCGGAGTTGGTGACCGTGCCGTCCTTCTCGCCCCAGCCCGCCGCCGGAAGCAGGATGTCCGCATAGCGGGCGGTGTCCGTATCGCTGACGCAATCCGAAACAATAACCGTCGGGCACCGGGCCAGGGCCCGGCGGATACTATCCGTTTCCGGCAAACTGACCGCGGGATTGGTGGCCATGATCCACAACACCTTGATATCACCCTGCTCGACCGCGTCGAACAGGTCAACGGCTTTCATTCCCGGCCCGTCCGCCACTGCGTCGGTACCCCAGAAACGGGCCACCCGGTCCCGGGCACCCGGGCTGTCATAATCCATGTGGGCAGCGAGGGTGTTGGCGAGCCCGCCTACTTCCCGGCCACCCATGGCATTGGGCTGCCCGGTCAGCGAAAACGGACTGGCGCCGGGTTTGCCAACCCGGCCGGTTGCCAGGTGGCAATTGATAATCGCGTTGCCCTTGTCGGTGCCGGCGGAGGACTGGTTGATGCCCTGTGAGAAGGCGGTCACCGTGCGCGGCTGTTCCCTGAACCAACGGTAGAAGGTGGTGACGCTCTCAACGGGCAGGTCGCAGAGTCGGGCCACCGCCTCGGGGGAGGGCGCCGCAGATCTCGCGGCCCTCAGGGTGTCTTCGAACCCTTCGCAGTGTTCCGTCAGGTAACGGCGGTCAAGAGCCTCCTGGTCCGCCAGCCAAACCAGCAGGCCATTGAACAACACAGTATCGGTCCCGGGGCGCAAGGCCAGATGCAAGTCCGCAAGATCGCTTGTGGCGGTTTTACGGGGATCAATCACCACCACCCGGCGGCCGGGCCGGGCCGAGGCCTGCATTCTCTGGTAGAGCACCGGATGGGCCCAGGCGGCATTGCTGCCGGCCAGCACCAGCAGGTCAGCCAGTTCCAGATCCTGGTAACAGGCGGGCACCAGGTCGCCCCCAAAAGCCCGTTTGTGAGCGGCGACGGCAGAGGACATACACAGCCGCGAGTTGGTATCCACATGGGGAGTGCGGATAAACCCCTTGGCCAACTTGTTGGCCACGTAATAGTCCTCCGTCAATAACTGACCGGAAAGATAGAAGGCGACGGATCCGGGACCATGGCCCGCGATTGACTCGCCGATCACCCGGGCGACTTCCGTTACTGCCCGGGGCCAGGTACTTTCCCGCCCGTGGACACTCGGCTTTAACAGTCGCCCGTCCGGGGTCAGGGTCTCGTGCAGGGCGGAGCCCTTCACGCACAGGCGGCCCCGATTCGCCGGATGGGTCTCATCCCCCTGCGTGGCGGATGGCGCCGCATTCACACCACAACCTACACCGCAATAGGGGCAGGTGGTTTGAACCGTCGCCGGTCGATTGTCGGTACCGGTCACAGTACATCCTCTTGTTTCAGAAACAAAAAACCCGCCAATCCGGGTGCCGTAGAGGGCCATCCGGGGCGGGCTTCATTGCCAATGGGATCAGGTTGTCTTGAACAGATAGGTACGCGGCTGCAATAACAGGGCCACTCCGGCCGGAATTGACTTTGATCCCTGCCAAGGCCCGTACATGGCGGCTCCGGACCTGCCGGGCTGCAGCGTGGTCTCGGGTCAGCGACCAAACCCAGTATCAAATTGGTGCAGATTTGACCGGCGGCGCACTAAAACCACCCGGATACCCACGCCCTTTCCCTGGCGCTCATGGGCGTGAGCCACCTAACTCACTGTTTTATAAAAGCCCGGAGATATGGCACGGCGCGTGCAGTACCCTAGCCAGAGACGCGCATTAACCACTCAACAGAAAACCGATCCCCAGGCACAGGCGCCTGCTTTCCGGCAACGGAGAGCAGGCGTTTTTGCGTTTGGGCCAAACAGAATGAGGGACACCCATGCAGATACTCACACGACAAACCGCCCGATGGCTGACTCGAATCCTCCTGGTAGCCAGCTTCTGGACCGGTAGCGCCCAGGCCCAGGCGGAAATTGGCCCGGCCGAAAAGCCGGACCTCAAGCTCGGCTTTATCAAACTGACGGACATGGCACCGCTGGCGGTTGCCTGGGAGCAGGGCTTCTTCATGGACGAGGGCCTGTTCGTGGAGCTCGAGGCACAGGCAAACTGGAAAGTGCTTCTGGACCGGGTCATCACCGGGGAGCTGGACGGCGCTCACATGCTGGCCGGCCAGCCTCTGGGCGCCTCCATCGGCTACGGCACCCGGGCCGATATCATTACCGCTTTCAGCATGGACCTGAACGGTAATGGTATTACTGTCTCCAATGATGTCTGGGACACCATGAGCCAGCACATCCCCGGCAATGCAGACGGCAAGCCCGAACACCCGATCAGTGCCCGCGCCCTGTTACCCGTGGTTGAAGCTGCCCGGGACCGGGGAGAACGGTTTCGCATGGGCATGGTGTTTCCGGTGTCCACCCACAACTATGAGCTGCGCTACTGGCTTGCGGCCGGCGGCCTGAACCCCGGCTACTACGCGCCCCAGCGCGGCGACACCAGCGGCACCCTGGAAGCGGACGTACACCTCTCGGTAACCCCACCGCCGCAGATGCCCGCCACCATGGAAGCCGGCACCATCCAGGGTTACTGCGTGGGCGAGCCCTGGAATCAGCAGGCTGTATTCATGGGCATCGGTGTGCCGGTCATCACCGATTACGAGATCTGGCCGAACAATCCGGAAAAAGTCTTCGGCGTGACCCGCCAATGGGCCGAGGACTACCCCAACACCCATCTGCGCCTGCTGCGGGCCCTGATCCGCGCGGCTCACTGGCTGGATGAGAACAACAACGCCAACCGGGGGGAAGCCGTGAAAATCCTCGCGCGCTCCAACTATGTCGGTGCCGATGAGGCGGTGATCGCCAACTCCATGACCGGTACCTTCGAGTATGAGAAGGGCGATGTCCGCGAAGTGCCGGATTTCAACGTCTTCTTCCGGTACCACGCCACCTACCCCTACCCGTCCGATGCCATCTGGTATCTCACCCAGATGCGCCGCTGGGGCCAGATTCCCGAGGCCAGGCCGGACGACTGGTACATGGAAACCGCAGCCCGGGTCTACCGCGCCGATATCTATGAGCAGGCTGCCCGGTCACTGATTGCGGACGGCACCCTGGAGGCTTCGGATTTTCCGGATTTCGACGCCGAAAATTTCCAGCGCCCGCAGCAGGGTGAGCTGATTGACGGTGTCGCTTTCACTCCCCGGACACCCAACGCCTATATCGACAGTTTCGACATCGGCCTGAAAGGCACGCAAACACCGTAAGCGGGTTTGCAAGGAGGTTTTATCACCATGACTACAATCACTTCCGCCAACAGAAGCTCTCAGCCACCACACTGGCTGGCACGCAGGCTCCGGGGCCTGGGCGATTCCCTGGCACCCGATCAGCTGGCTGCTACCGGCCGGCAATTGTTGCTGCCACTGATGGGTATTCTGATATTCGTCGGTTTCTGGCACCTCGCTGCGCCTCAGGTGGACACTTCCCTGGGCAGCTTTCCCGGCCCGGCCCAGGTCTGGGAACAATCGGGCCAGCTCTGGCAGGAGCATGTCAACCAGCGCGAGCGGGCTGACAGGTTCATTACCATGCAGGAGGAGCGGAACGCCCGGATTCTGGCGGACAATCCGGAGGCCGAAGTAAAAATCCGGAACTATCCCGGCGCGCCCACCTTTCCGGACCAGATCGTAACGAGTCTGATCACGGTTCTGGCTGGATTTGTTTTGGCGACGGCAATCGCGGTGCCGCTTGGCATCGTGGTGGGCCTGAACCGGCACTTCCAGGCCGCGGTCAATCCGCTGATACAGATCTTCAAGCCGGTATCACCACTGGCCTGGCTGCCCCTGGTTACCATGGTGGTGTCGGCCACCTACGTGAGCGATGACCCGGTGTTCGAAAAATCGTTCCTGACCTCGATGATCACAGTGACCCTGTGCAGCCTCTGGCCCACGCTGATCAATACCAGTGTGGGCGTGGCGGCGGTTCATCCGGACCTGCTGAATGTGTCCAGGGTACTCCGCCTGTCGTTCTGGACCCATGTCCGCAAGGTGGTGTTGCCTTGCTCTGTGCCGATGATTTTTACCGGGCTGCGGGTGTCACTGGGGATTGCCTGGATGGTGCTGATCGCGGCCGAGATGCTGGCCCAGAGCCCGGGGCTGGGAAAGTTCGTGTGGGATGAATTCCAGAACGGCAGCAGTGAGTCGCTGAGCCGGATTATGGTGGCGGTGCTGGCCATCGGGTTTATCGGGTTTGTGCTGGATCGGGTGATGCTTTTGATTCAGCGCCGGGTTGCCTGGAACGAGTAACCGGTTGCTCTGGAGCATGCCGCACCGGGTGGGTCACGCCTCCCGAAACACGCGGCGAGTACATCCCTGTACGCTCCGCAAAAACATCCATGTTTTTGAGGGTTTCGGGAGGCGTGACCCACCCGGCGCTCCGTTTAACTAAGAGGTGCTTTCCATGACCAAGTCACATCTTGAATTAACCGGCGTTGAGATGGCGTTTGATACGCCGAAGGGGCCGTTTGTGGCACTCGACAACATTAATCTGAAGATCAAGAAGGGCGAGTTTGTTTCCCTGATTGGCCACTCCGGTTGTGGCAAATCCACGGTGTTGAACATTGTCGCGGGGTTGCTTCAGGCCACCAAAGGCGGCTGTGTGCTGGATGGCCATGAGGTAAATTCGCCGGGGCCGGAGCGGGCGGTGGTGTTCCAGAACCATGCGCTGATGCCCTGGCTGACGGTGTATGAGAACGTGGAACTGGCGGTACAGCAAGTGTTTCGAAAATCCATGGGCAAGCAGGAAAGACGCGACTGGATTCACCACAACCTGGAGCTGGTGAATATGGCCCATGCGGCCGACAAGCGTCCGGGAGAGGTCTCCGGCGGTATGGCCCAGCGGGTGGGCATTGCCCGGGCCCTGGCCATGAAACCCAGTGTGCTGCTGATGGACGAGCCCTTCGGCGCCCTGGATGCCCTGACCCGGGCTCACCTGCAGGATTCACTGATGGAGATTCAGCAGGAGCTGAACAATACGGTGATCATGATTACCCACGACGTGGACGAAGCGGTGTTGCTGTCTGACCGGATCATCATGATGACCAACGGCCCGGCGGCCACCGTAGGCGAGGATCTGTACATTGATCTGCCCCGGCCCCGCAACCGGGTGACCCTGGCGGATAACCCGGGGTACGTGCATTACCGGCAGGAGGTATTGCGCTTCCTGTACGAGAAGCAGCGCAAGCTGGAGCAAATAGCACCGCGCCGTTCCGGAAAACCCGACACCTCTGAGGCAGAGGCATCTGAGTCCCGGGCGGCCAGGGCCTGAGCCGGCCCAATCACTTCAGTACATCCGCCATGGACACCACGGCCCGGGCCACTTCGGGCAGTTTCCGGCCCTGGTCCATGGCCAGTTTTCGTAGCGCCCGGTGTGCTTCGTCGTTGCTGATCCTGCGATGGCCCATCAGCAGCAGCACCGCCTTTTCCTGGGTTTTCCGGTCTTCCAGGGCTTCCCTGGCACTCTGCAGTTCATCGGTCATCTGTTGCAGGCGCAGGGCCTGCTCCTGAACCAGGTCGAAGATGGAGCGGCCAAACTGTTCGCCTGCTCCGTCACTGGCCCAGGTCTCCACCGCCCTGTTTTCATTGCCTGAGTCACACAACACCAGCATGGGCTGAGACAGAGGCTCCCGGGCTCCAAGGGAGGCAATCAGGGTCTCCTGGTGGGCAAGGGAGTTCCGGGCGTCGGCAAAACGCTCGATACAGCGGGCATGAAAGCAGCCTTCCACGGAGTCCTCCACCTTTTTAAGTTCGTCCATGCGTTCGGACATAAGACCAAACCACCGGTCCGCCAGCGAAGGGTCCAGAGGTTTGTGGCGGCCGACGGAGGTGCCCAGTTGCCGCAGCTTTTCAATTTCGGCCTCCCGGCCGTGGCCTCGAAGTGCCTGCCACAACGCCAGCGAGTCTTCATCGGCGAAGCTGATAAACACCTCGAAACACCGTTCCTGCGCCTCATTCAGGTGCGCCATGCGCTGGCACAGTGCGCGATCAAACTGGCCACTGGAAAACCCGGCGGACCCCACTGCCCGTTCCTGGCCGCAGAGTTCCTTGCCGTTCATCAGGTGCACCATGGCCACCAGAAGCCCGGCAATGGTGGGGTCAACAGCGGTATCCGCAGCCTCAAACACCACCGCAATCAAGTTGTGAACCAGGCAGCTGTAATCCTCGGTGGCGGAGGCCGCCGTCACTTTCCGGGCAGCCACACAACGCCGCAGTTCCGGCAGCCCCTCCAGGCCATGAAGCGCAGTGGCCAACTGGTTCAGCAGCCGGCTGCTCACCGGGTGGGCTGTCAGTTCCCGATGGATCTCCGCCAGGGCCTGGTCGAACTCCCCACACAGCCGATCAGACGCCGCGACCATGGCTTGTCGCTCGCGGGTAAATTTCCCGCCGGCAGAGCCCAGAAACACATTGGACGCACCCCGTTCGCACTGCAGCGCATGCACCAGGTTGCTGATGCACTGGACCAGTTTGCCCATCTGCAGAAAATACTGGAGGTTCACTAACTCGCAGTTCTTTGAGGCGATCAGGTAGTCGCCGGCAGTAGGCGGCTTGTGACCAGCGGCGCGTTTCGTGTTCATGACAGACTCCGGAGGCACGACAGCCTCGATTTCAAAGATCAATGTTCAATTCCGTTCAGCCCACCCACGGAACCAACCTCTGGACAGTTATGAGCAATTACCGCGCCACCGCATTCTGGCCCCAAAGCCGTGCAAACTGCCCCGTGGCAGGGCAGATTTTTTAAGCCTGCCCGGTCAACGTACAGACAATAAACATCCACCTCATTGATTTTAATTAATTATTTAAATTGGCACGAATATAGCTGCAATCTAACCAAGGACGAACTTCCCGGCCAGGGATCAGGCCGAACCATCAGATCATTGTTGTTGGCATTGGCGCCGGACCATCGACTTCCCTCGGGAATAGATGCTCCGGCTTTTTTTTGCCAGAAACGAAACGGACGGGCGCGAAGGCGATGACTAAACAGAGCGAATCGACACTGGTGATCTGCGGGCATGGGATGGTTTCCCAGCGCCTGCTGGAAGCCCTTTGCCGTGGGCCGGGGCGGCCGTTTACCCGCATTGTCGTGTTCAATGGCGAAATAACGCCTGCCTATAACCGGGTACAGCTCTCGTCGCTGCTCGCTGGCGAAACCGACGAACGCTCCCTTGCCTTGCAGCCCGGCGACTGGTTCCGGGACAACGCCATAGAAGTACACGACGGCGAACCGGTTACGGCCATCAACCGGCAGGACCGCAAGGTCACCACCGAAACCGGCCGGGTCCAGTCCTACACGCACCTGGTTCTGGCCACCGGCTCACAGCCCGTAAAACCGGGGGTGCCGGGTGAGGATCTCCCGGGCGTCATGATATTCCGGGATCTGAACGACACCCGGACCCTGATTGAGGCCACCCGGCGCCACTGCCGGGCGGTGGTGATCGGCGGAGGCTTTCTCGGCCTGGAGGCTGCCGAAGGTCTCCGGCAACGTGGTATGGCCGTCACCCTTCTGCATCGAAGTGGCCACTTGCTGAACCGGCAACTGGATAGGGTCGGCGGTCAGCTACTGCAGCGGCACATGGAAGACCGGGGCGTGAACGTACGCACTGGAGCGTCGCCCAAAGCCATGCTCGGGCGCTCCATGGTACGGACGGTGCAACTGGAGGACGAAACCCTGATCAGCACCGATCTGGTGGTGATTGCTGCCGGGATCTCGCCCTCGATCAGATTGGCCCGGGACGCCGGTCTCGCCTGCGACCGCGGCATCCTGGTGGATGGCCGGCTGCGAACCACAGACCCGGCAATTTCTGCACTGGGTGAATGTTGCCAAATGGGAGACACCACCTTCGGCCTGGTGGAACCGGGTTACCAGCAGGCCGAAGTACTTGCGAGCGTGCTCGGTGGCAGAGCCCCGAAGGCCAAATACCAGCCGGTGAACACACCGACCCGACTGAAAATCAGCGGTGTCCCCATTTTTTCCTGCGGCCAGGTCAGCCCCGGCCCGGACACCGAATCGGTGGTCTGGCAGGACCACGAACAGAATCACTATTGCCGGCTGCTGATCAAGAACCAGCGCCTGACCGGCGCCGTGCTGCTGGGTGATACCCGTGACGGCCCCTGGTACAGCCAGCGCATCCAGCAGCAGGACGACATTTCCCGGTACCGGGATCACATTGCATTCGGCAAGAACTACTGCGAAGCGGCGGCCTGAGCCTTCAGCCGATAGTGAGCCTTCAGCCCATAGAGAGCCTTCAGCCCATAGAGAGCCTTCAGCCCATAAAGCGCCATCCGCCCGAAGAAAGAGGACAGACCCATGAGTAAGAAAACCCTGATAGTCGTCGGCAATGGCATGGTCGGCCACCATTTCCTGGAGCAATTCTGCGCCAGCTTGGCTGCCGCCGATTTCGAAATCATCGTTTTTGGCGAGGAAAAGCAACTGGCCTACGATCGGGTCCACCTGTCGGAGTATTTTGGCGGCTCGACTCATGCGGATCTTGCCATGGGTACGCTGGAGTGGTACGCCGGGCAGGGCATTCAGCTGCACCTGAATGAACAGGTGACCAGCTTCAACCGGGAAAGCCGCACCCTGGAAACGCCCCGTGGCAGTTACCGGTACGACGAACTGGTGCTGGCCACCGGCTCCTATCCGTTCGTGCCACCAATCGACGGCAATGACCGCCCCCACTGCCTGGTCTACCGCACCCTGGACGACCTGGATGCCATTCGCGCCAGCTCGGAAGGCGCCCGCACCGGCGTGGTTGTCGGCGGCGGCCTTCTTGGCCTTGAGGCCGCCAACGCCCTGAAGTGCCTTGGCCTTGAAGCCCACGTCGTGGAGTTCGCACCGCGGCTGATGCCGGTTCAGCTCGATGCCGACGGCGGCGCCCTGCTGCGCAAAAAGATTGAGGAACTGGGCGTTCAGGTGCATACCGAGAAGGCGACCACGGCCATTACCGAGGGCCAGGATGCGCGCCTGCGCATGAACTTCAGCGATGAATCCTTCCTGGAGACCGACCTGATTGTGTTCTCCGCGGGCATCCGCCCCCAGGATGCCCTGGCCCGGGCAAGCGGCCTGGAAATCGGCGAGCGCGGTGGCATTGTCATCGACAACCACTGCACCACCTCGGACCCGCATATCCACGCCATCGGCGAGTGCGCCCTCTGGGAACAGAAGATTTTCGGTCTGGTGGCACCGGGCTACACCATGGCCCGTACTTTGTCCGCAGATTTGAACGGCGATCGTGAGACCGCGTTCACCGGGGCCGACATGAGCACCAAGCTGAAACTGCTGGGGGTGGATGTGGGCTCCATCGGCGACGCCCATGCCCAGACGCCGGGCGCCCGCAACATCCGCTTTAACGATGAACAGGCCGGCCACTACCGCCGAATGGTGATCAGTGAGGACGGCAAGACCCTGCTCGGCGCCATTCTGGTAGGGGACAACAGCCACTACGATACCCTGCTGCAATACGCCCTCAATGGCATCCCCCTGCCGGACAATCCGGAAACCCTGATCCTGCCGGAAAGCCAGGGCGGTGCGCCGGCGCTGGGTCCGGATGCCCTGCCGGAGACCGCCTCGATCTGCTCCTGCCACAACGTCACCAAGGGCGACATCTGCAGTGCCATTGATGCTGGCTGCACGGATTTTGGCAGCGTGAAAGCCGAGACCAAAGCCAGCTCCGGCTGCGGCGGCTGCACCGCTCTGCTCAAAAACGTGGTGGATTGCGAGTTGGAGAAACGCGGCGTGGAAGTCAGTAAAGACCTCTGCGAACACTTCCCATACAGCCGTCAGGAGCTGTTCCATCTGATCAAGGTCAATGGCATTCGCACCTTCCGTACCCTGATCAAGCAGCATGGGATGGGTCAGGGTTGCGATATCTGCAAACCGGCAGTCGGCTCTATCCTGGCCACCTGCTGGAACGAGCACATTCTGGCCACCGACCATGTGCCCCTGCAGGATACCAACGACACCTTCATGGCCAACATGCAGAAGAACGGCACCTACTCGATCGTACCGCGCATTCCTGGCGGCGAGATAACGCCGGACAAACTGATTGTGCTGGGTGAAGTGGCGAAAGAGTACGATTTGTACACCAAGATCACTGGCGGCCAGCGGGTGGACCTGTTCGGCGCCACCCTGAGCCAGCTTCCGGAGATCTGGGAAAAGCTGATCGCCGCCGGCTTCGAGACCGGCCACGCCTACGGCAAATCCCTGCGTACCGTGAAATCCTGTGTCGGCAGCACCTGGTGTCGCTACGGCGTGCAGGACAGCGTGGGCATGGCGATCCGCCTGGAGGACCGGTACAAGGGCCTGCGGGCGCCCCACAAGGTCAAGATGGCCGTTTCCGGCTGCACCCGGGAGTGTGCCGAGGCCCAGAGTAAAGACTTTGGCGTGATTGCCACGGAGAAGGGCTGGAACCTGTATGTCTGCGGCAACGGCGGCATGCGGCCCCGCCATGCCGATCTGTTTGCCACCGATCTGTCCGATGAGGCGCTGATTCGCACCATTGACCGGGTGGTGATGTTCTACGTGCGCACCGCCGACCGGCTGCAGCGCACCAGCGTCTGGATGGAGAACCTGGAGGGCGGTCTGGAATACCTGAAGCAGGTGGTGCTGGAGGACAGCCTGGGCATCTGCACCGAGCTTGAGGAGCACATGGAGGGTATCGTGAGCACCTACCAGTGCGAGTGGAAAACCGCGGTGGAGGATCCGGAAAAGCGGAAACGCTTCCGGGAGTTTGTGAATGCGCCTTCGCAGACCGATCCGGTTCAGCAGTGGACGGTAGAGCGGGGGCAGCGTCGGCCTGCATTGGAGTCGGCCTAACCTTCCGGTTTCAGTTTTGAGCGACATAACCTATTGGAGACTGACTATGAAAGCACGCACTCGTTGGGATGCGGTATGTACCGTCGATGATCTGGTCCCGGAATCGGGCATTGCAGTCTGGACCGAGGACGGGCCGGTGGCGGTGTTTTATCTGCCGCACCGGCTGCCGGCGCTGTTTGCGATCAGCCACAGTGACCCGTTCAGTGGCGCCAATGTGCTGGCGCGGGGGATTACCGGGGATCTGAAGGGTGAGCCGGTGGTGGCGTCGCCGTTGTACAAGCAGCATTTCAGTCTGCGCACCGGCGCCTGCCTGGAGGATGACACGGTCAGGGTCAAGACCTATCCCGTTCTGGTGGACGGTCATAAGATCCGACTGGCAATCCCCGAACGCCAACACAGGGCCGTGGCTGCGTAGCCCCGTCGTCAAACCGCGACCTGTGGGTGAGCCCTGGTTGGGGGTCGGAACCGAGGTTCTGACCCCGTCTTCAGCCCGGAATCTACCAGAGGTCAATTTTCCACCGGCAAAGCTGAGGTAAGATGAGCGGAAATACCAAAAACAAGGACGCTTCCGTGAAACCCCTCGGCCCTGCTGACCAACTGTTCCTCTGGCTGGAAAAACGGCAACAGCCCATGCACGTGGGCGGTCTTCAGCTGTTCTCCTTTCCCGACGACGCACCGGACAATTACGTGGCCCGGCTCGCCGACCGGTTAAGGCAGTACACGGAAGTAACTCCGCCGTTTAATCAGCGTCTGGATTACCGTTTCGGCCAGCCGGTCTGGGTGGAAGACGAGCACCTGGACCTGGAACACCACTTCCGCTTTGAAGCGCTACCCACACCTGGGCGGGTCAGGGAACTTTTGTCGTTTGTCTCGGCGGAACATTCCCACCTGATGGACCGGGAACGTCCACTGTGGGAGTTTCATCTGATTGAAGGCCTGGGGGAACGGCAGTTTGCGGTGTATATCAAGGTGCACCATGCCCTGGTGGATGGTGTATCGGCCATGCGGATGGTCACCCAGATGCTGTGCCAGGATACCGGCGAGCGAGACATGCCGCCGATCTGGGCCATGCCACCCCGCCCATCCCGTGAAAAGGATGATGGCGGCCCTTCCCTGTGGCGCAGTGTCGGTCATCTGCTGGGCGAATCCGGCAAGCAACTGGGCACCGTGCCCACCGTGGCCCGGGAACTGCTGCGAACCATCAACGACGCCCGCAAAGACCCGGCCTACTCCTCCATTTTTCACGCACCCCGCAGCATCCTGAACCAGAAGATCACCGGTTCCCGACGCTTCGCCGCGCAATCCTACTGCCTGAGTCGGATAAAGGGTGTGTGCAAGGCCTATGGAACCACGGTCAATGATGTGGTGATGGCCATGTGCGCCACCGCGCTGCGCAGCTACCTGATGAACCAGGACGCCCTGCCGGAAAAGCCATTGATCGCCATGGTGCCGGTGTCCCTGCGCAAGGGTGACACCTCCGGAGGCAACCAGGTGGGCGTGATCCTCGCCTCATTGCACACCGATGTCGCCAGCCCGGCGACACGGCTGATGCAGATCCACGAGGATGTGAAAGCCGCCAAGGACCGCTACGCCAACATGTCCCCGGAAGAGATCATCAACTACACCGCCCTGACCTTGGCGCCGGCGGCGTTCAATCTGCTGACCGGTATGGCACCGAAATGGCAGACCTTCAACGTGGTGATCTCCAACGTGCCTGGCCCGCGAGACACTTGCTACTGGAACGGCGCCATCATGGACGGCATGTACCCGGTCTCCATCGCCATGGACCGCCTGGCCCTGAACATGACCCTGACCAGCTACGGCGACCAGGTGGAATTCGGCCTCATCGGCTGCCGCCGCACGCTACCCAGCCTGCAGCGGATGCTCGACTACCTCGAAGAGGCCCTGATCGAACTGGAAGCCGCTGCCGGGCTGTAATCACAACGGATCAACCGAAGCGGCGCTCTTCGTTGCGGATGGAAATCTGGTTGTTCAGGGTCCAGAAATCATACAACACACCGATCAGGAACAGGCCGCCGGTAAACAGGTAGATGATGCCCGTGATCCACTTGCCCATGTACATTCGGTGAATGCCGAACACACCGAGGAAGGTCAGCAGGATCCAGCTTATGTTGTAGCTGACCTCACCTTCCCGGAACCGAAGATCCGCCTCCCGGTCCATGGCCGGGATCAGAAATAAATCGATAATCCAGCCGATAAATAGCAGCCCCAGGGTAAAGAACCAGATGGTGCCGGTAACGGGTTTGCCGTAGTAAAACCGATGGGAGCCCAGGAATCCGAAGATCCAGAGCAGGTAGCCGATCAGTTTGCTGTGGGTGTCTGGCCTTTGGGTCATGTTCGTTTTCATCCTTTTGGGTTGGTGTCCGGTTTCAATTATGGCCCTAGCCGGGTTGATTTGGGGGCTGGCCGGGGGGAAGGAATATTTTCCCTCGGGAAAAACAACTCGCTTCGCTCAGACATCTTTTTCCTGTCGGGAAAATATTCCTTCCCCCCGTCCGTCGAACCATTGTGGCATAGGAGACGAAAAACAAATTAAGGCAGAGCAATAAAAACCCGGACGGCAATCTCCTCTGTCAGCAGGGCGTGGGGTGGGCGTCAGGGCCCAACCTCCGGCGCAGGGTCCGGACCACCCTCGCGAAACTCGCTGGCCGACTTGCCGGTCCACTTCCGGAAGGCCCGGCTGAAGTTGGAAAGGTCCGCATAGCCCAGCTCGTAGGCAATCTCGCTGACCGATTGGTTGGTATACCGGAGCAGCTGGATCGCCCGGTCTTTCAGCACCGATTCGACAATTTCCCGATAGCTGGTATCCCGGTCCGCCAGCCGGCGTTTCAGGGTTCGGGACGAGACGCAGAAACGCTCGGCCATGGCTTCCAGTGACGGCAACGGCCCGGGCATCATCCGGAGCATGTTGCGGATCGCCAGGACGATGTCACCCTGTTCCTTCAGGGCCTTCTGCAGCTCGAACTCGCACTGGTCACGGGCCATTCGGGAGGCTTCGGCATCGGCCAGGCGCATGCGCACCTCCAGAAGCTCCCGGGGGAACACCATCATTTCGTCGGGCTGGCCGTACTCGAACCGAACCGGAAGCTGGTCGGCAAACCGCTGGTACCAGGGCGGCTCCGGAGCGCTCAGGCGAACGGTGACACCCGGCAGTTTGCCGTCTTCCAGGGCAAAGCCGTGTTTGGCGGCGTCCTCGCGGTCCAGGAGCTGTTCGGTCAGCAGAATCAGGGTGGCGCTGACGGTCTCGGCCAGAAACGGGTAGAGGCCGGGCACTTCGAATTCGGTGCAGAGTTTTACCAGTACCTGATCCCCCGCTTCGGACTGGCTCATACTGAGAAACGGCACCCGCAGGTGCAGGTATCGACGCACAGAATCCAGGGCATCGGCAAAGGTGGGACTGGTTAGGGCCGCGAAGCCCAGGGTGCCGTGGATTGTCAGCCGCAACTCCCGGGCCAGCATAAAGCTGAGACCGTCCTGACCGGCCAGGTTCACGGCCCGCTTGGCCAAGATGATGGCATCAGTGACAAACACCCGGCTGTCGTTAGACTTGAGATCTTCCGGGGTGAAATCCAGGCCTTCATAGAGTACTCGGTCGTTATAGCCCAGTTGCCGGACGGTCTCGGCCAGAACCCGCAGGTAAGCGCCCGGCACCAGGAACAATCCCAGCATCTGCCGTTCTTTGTCCGGACCAGTTGCGCTCATTGGCATTCCTTATTATTGAGTTGGCTGAAGCACTTGAACTGACTCTATCAGATGCCTCCCGCCGGAACAGTGGGGCCCGGCACACCCGGGTCGCCGTCAGCCTGGCCAATCAATTTCCCGCCAGTGTCCCATCCTGATCGACTGACGTCCCCTTTGCGCATTCCTGCCAGACATTGACTGCCCCACACTGGAGCCATGACATCAGCCAGAGTGAGGAGTACACACATGCTGAGCAGCAAAACCGCAGAAAAGAAGACGGCTCCGGTCAACAGAGCCTCCAACACACCCGACAACGTCACCATCACAGCCCAGCGCATGGGTTTCGAGTTCGGTGAGCAGGTGCCCCGTTACTGGGTCGATAACAGCTACACCATCAGCCACATCATGAATGCCCTCTCGGTCCTGTTTCCGCAGGGCGAGCAGTTCTTCGTGGATTCGGTAAGAGCGTTCCGGGACCAGATCTCCGATCCCAAACTAAAAGAGGAGATACGCGGGTTCATCGGCCAGGAGGCCATGCACTCCCTGGAGCACATCGCCATGAACCAGCACGTTCGTGACCAGGACATGCCGGTGGAAGAACTGGAAAAGCATCTGGAGGTGGTTCTGGGGATTGCCAAGAAGCTGCCCAAGCGTCACCAGCTGGCCATCACCTGTGCCCTCGAGCACCTGACCGCCATGATGGCCGACATGCTGCTGGAGCGTGACGATGTGCGCCAGGACATGGATGAGTCCATGCGCCCGCTGTGGGTCTGGCACGCGATCGAAGAAACCGAACACAAGGCGGTTGCCTACGATGTGTTCCAGGCGGCGGGCGGCACCTATGCCGAGAGGGCCTTTTATCTCATGTTCAGCACCGCCGCCCTGGGCGTGATGAGCACCTATTTCACCAGCCGGATGATGCTCAACGACCGCAAGAACTTCTCTTTGAAGGACACCGCCACCGGTCTCTGGCGACTCTGGGGCGTAAACGGTACCTTCTCGAGCCTGATTCCCACGTGGCTGGAGTATTTCAAGCCGGGGTTTCATCCCTGGGATCACGACAACAGCGACCTGATTGCCCGTTTCAAGGAAGAAATCCAGGCGCATATTGCACCGCAGTATCAGAAGGGTAATCGCCGGACCCTGCAGTAATCTTCGGAGTTACGCGGACAAGCAGGTGGGGAGGCCTTTGTTCCGGGAAAAACAACTCGCTGCGCTCAGACATCTTTTTCCCTGCACAAAGGCCTCCCCACCCACTCATCCGCTTGATCTGGCAAAGATCAGCAGCCTGCTTTGGCCACTCCGGATCGAATGACCTCTCCTTTCTCCCATAACCGCCATTCTCCAGGCTGGTAGACATCCCACTGTTCATCACTGGTCAGAGGCTCGGTCACGATCACGCTGACAATATCGTTCGGCGTGGTCTCCGATTCAAAGTCCACCGTCACGTCCGCGTCTTTCAAACGAGCAGGGCCGAACGGGGCACGTCGGGTGATGCTGGCCATTTTGGTGGTGCAGTAGGTAAACAGCCAATCCCCATTGCTCAGCAGGAGATTGAACACGCCCTGGCTGGCATAGGCGTTGGAAAGCCGGACCAGGCGGTCGACGACTTCGTCGGTTCCGGTATTGCGGTCACAGTGCGTTCGTAGATGATTGAGGATATCGCAGAACAGGGCTTCGCTGTCGGTGGTTCCGACCGGCTCGTAGAATCCCGGAGTCGAATGGAAGCCGGAGAGCTGACCGTTGTGGGCGAACACCCAGTAGCGCCCCCAGAGTTCGCGCATGAAGGGGTGGGTGTTGGCCAGGCAGATGTCGCCGACGTTGGCCTGGCGAATGTGGCAGATGGCCACTTCGCTTTTGATCGGATGAGTCTGGACCACTTCGGCGATTCGGGAATTGGCGCTGGCATCTGCGTCGTGGAAGGCCCGCACGCCTTTGCCTTCGTAGAAGGCCACACCCCAGCCGTCCTTGTGGGGGCCGGTCTGCCCACCCCGACGGGTCAGGCCGGTGAAACTGAAACACAGGTCGGTGGGCGTATTGGCACTCATGGCCAGCAGTTCACACATGGGTTACTTCAATCTTGCAGGAGAATGATTGTCTCAAGAATACCGGAATCAGCCGGCTTCGACAGTCAGAATCTCAAGCTGACGGGGGTTATGGCCAGCCCCTACAACCCGATTTCGCCCCGCTCGCTTGCCACTGTAGAGCCACCGATCGGCAACCCGGAACAGGCTTTCGGCCTCGCGACCATGGTCTGGCCACTGGGCTATCCCGAAGGAGGCAGTCACCCGGATGCGGGCTTCCCCGTAGGGCAGTTCAAGGTCAGATATCCGCTGGCGCAGCTCGTCCATCAGGACAAAGGCATCCGCCGGCTTCACATCTCTCAGAATCAGGCCGAACTCCTCGCCACCCAGGCGGCCGACAAAATCGGTGCTCCTCAGCCGTTCGGTCATGCATCGGCTGATGTTTTTCAGAACAAAGTCTCCGGCCTCATGGCCCAGAGTGTCGTTAACGACCTTGAAGTGGTCAATATCCATCACCACCAGCGCAAAACCGGCTCCACTGCGATCGCACTCGGCAATGGTGCGATTCAACGTACCCTGGAAGTTGCTGCGATTGGCCAGACCAGTGAGCGCATCGGTCTGGGCCATGTCCACCAGGCGCTGCTCGGACTCTTCGCGGCGCACCTCATACAGGTGAATGAAGGCCAGCATCAGTGCACCGCACAACACCATGTTGAGCAGATCGATCATCGCGTGGGGGCTGCCGACCTGGCCAAGGTGAATGTAATAGATAACGCCCCCGACGAGCATAAAGGGTGCGCTGAGAATCATGCCTTCTTTCTTGCCAAGCAACAGGTAGGCGAGAACCGGCATCATCAGCACCCAGACGAAAGCGGACACCGAGGCTTCCGGTAACAGCATGATCACCAGGAAGAACGCGAACAAAGGCACCAGATAGGCATAGACCCACTGCTGCAGATGAGGAGTGGATTTCAGGCGCCAGACGCCGAAAAAAAGCAAAGTGCTGGCAAACAGCTCAGCAACCGCCACCCATGGGTAGCCATTGAGAAACTGCAGGCAAGCAAAAATCACCAGAGCCGAGCCGGTGATCAGAAAAAGCAGCCGCATCAGTGAGCGGCGATGGCTGTCGCGCAGACCCGAGCGGCTCTGTTCCAGAGTGGCCCCCAGGTCAGAATGGTGAGGCGTATTCATGCTGACTCTTCCTTGGATCAGCTTCCGAGTATAGCCCCGAAAAACTGTTTGTAAAACGTACAGCGAGCCCAAGCTTCAGGCCCGCCGCACGCATCGAGTCTTCAGATATAGAGGTTCTTGCGGGAGAAACGCTCCACCAGCGGCTGGTAAGCAGAACCCAGCAGGCGGTTGATCGCATCAATACCCCAGGCGTCCGGGCCCACCAATATGCGGGACTCATTCTTGAGGATGCCTTTTACAATGATTTCTGCGGCTTTCTCGGGCGTGGTCATGGCGAGTTTATCGAAGCCTTTACGCTGGGCGACGGCGTTCTCGGACTTGCCCATGCGCGCTGCATTGACAATGTTGGTGCGGATACCACCAGGATGCACACAACTCACCGCCACCGGCTGGTTCTCCAGCTTCATTTCCTGGCGCAGGGCTTCGGTGAATCCTCGCACCGCAAACTTGGCGGCGTTGTAGGCGCTCTGCTTGGGCACTCCAATCAGGCCAAATACACTGGAAACGTTCACCACATGGCCATCGCCCGAGGCAATCAGATGGGGCAGGAAGGCCCGGGTACCGTGAGCAACCCCCCAGAAATCAATGTCCATGACCCATTTGAAGTCTTCGTCGGTCATCTCACGGACCGTGGCAGACAGGGCAACGCCCGCGTTGTTGATGACCAGATTGACCTGACCGAAATCTTTCACAACCTCCTCCGCATGGGCAAAGATGGCATCGCGATCAGACACGTCCAGCCGGTAGGTTTTTACATCAGCGCCGCTTAGCGCTGCAGCGGTTTCGGCCAGGCCTGACTCATTGACGTCGGACAGCGCCAGTCGGCAGCCCCGGTCCGCCAGCGATTTGGCGAGCGCGCGGCCGATACCCGAACCGGCACCGGTAACAACGGCAACTTTGTTCTTCAGATTCTTCATGGTCACAGACCTCTTAATTGTAGGCACATCAATTAAAGCAGATACTCTAACAATTGCCTGCTTGCGGGATATGGCTTTAGTGAACCAGGCCACATGGCATTCCGGCCACCCTCTGACGCGGCACCCGGTTTCCGGTACAATCCCTTGCCGTTGGCCGGTGCACGACACCGGTCCTCTACCTCCCCCGAATCTGTGGATTTTCTGTATGGAATGGAGTCTTACGCATTTCTGGCTGATCCTGGCGCTGGTGCTGGGCCTGGCTGAACTGGCCTCAGGTGTCCTGTTACTTCTGGCCCTGGGCATTGCGGCCGCGCTGACCGCCTTGCTGGCCTTTCTGGGAGCACCATTCGAATGGCAGCTGGCCGGTATGGGGCTGTTCTCGGGAATTCTGGTACCTGTCGCCATTCGCTGGATCCGTCCGCGCTTCTCACCCAAAGGTGTGGCATATGGCACAACCGGTACCGGCGTGGAGCAAGGCCGGCGTTATCAGACCCTGAAGCGGGATTTCGATGGAGCCACAGGCATCAAGGTCAATGGCGATTTCTATCGCCTGCGAGTGACTGACACCGGAGAAACCGACCTTCCGGAAGGAACCGACGTCATTTTCAAACAGTTTGACGGCACGACCGCCGTTGTTGAGACGATCACACACAAGGAACAGTAAGCATGGAACAGTATCTTTCACCCGGGCTGATCATCAGCCTGATTCTGGTCGCTATTGGCATCTTCATCATTGCCAAGGGTCTGGTCATCGTGCGCCAATCCGAGGTTATGGTCATTGAGCGCCTGGGTTCGTTCAACCGGATCCTCGAAAGCGGCGTGAATATTATTATTCCCTTCGTGGAGCGGCCCCGGGCCATCAGCATGCTTCGTTATGTCCGCATGGGCGAAGATTATCATCCGGTGATGAGCGATGAGATCCGGATTGACCGCCGGGAGACGGTTATGGACTTTCCGGGCCAACCGGTGGTGACCACCGATAACGTTACGGTGAAGATCAACGGTGCCCTTTACTACCAGATAATCGATCCGCGCCGGGCTGTTTACGAAGTGGCCAACATGAGCCAGGCGGTGGAAGTCCTAGCGAAAACCACTTTGCGTTCGGTGGTGGGCAAGATGGAACTGGACAAGCTGTTTGAATCCCGCAGCGAGGTGAACAATGCCATCCAGGCCGAAATGGAAGAAGCGGCCTCCAAGTGGGGTGTAAAGCTTACCCGGGTCGAGGTTCAGGACATCAGCATGCCCGAAGAGGTAGAAGAGGCCATGCGTTTGCAGATGGCCGCCGAGCGCAAGCGCCGGGCCACGGTGACCGAAGCCGAGGGTGAAAAGTCGGCCGCGATTGCCAAGGCACAGGGCCAGCGCGAATCGGCGATCCTCAATGCCCAGGGCGACAAGGAATCCGCCATTCTCCGGGCCCAGGGTGAGCAGGAGTCCATCCGCCTGGTGCTCAGTGCCATGGGGGATTCCGAGGACAACAAACAGACCGTTATCGGTTACCTGCTGGGGCAGAGCTACATCAAGGTTCTGCCCAACATGGCGAAGGACGGGGAGCGGGTGTTTGTGCCCTATGAATCCTCAGCGCTGCTGGGCTCCATGGGCATGTTCCGTGAACTGGCGGGCAGCCCGGAAGACACGGTTCGCCAACACCTCCAGCGAGACGGCCTGCGTGGCGGGCTGGTCGGCGCTGCCGGTAACAGTTAAGGCCTGACAAAAGCCTCTCAACCCAGCAGGTTATCCAGGGGTTGCTCGTAACTGGGCGCGAAGACCTTCAGAAAATAGGAAACCTCTGGCAGCCCGTCTGCGTCCAGCCTCTGGCGAATCTGACGGGCAGCCGGCTCGAACTCCTTGTTGCCGGCCTGGATTTCCGCCCGGCACTTGAGCCACGCGGACAGCCGGTCGGCAGCCTTGATCAGTTCCCGGTCCTCCGTCGGCCACTGAGATTCGCGAAGGTAGGGCGAAAATTCCTCTCTCAGATCTTCCGGAAGCAATGCCAACAGTTCGGCTTCCGCCTTGTGCTCGATATCCCCGAACGCCTCCCGCATAACCCGCGAATGGTATTTCACCGGTGTCGGCATGTCTCCGGTAATCACTTCGGTTGCGTCATGATAGAGCGCCGCTGCCGCAATCCGGTCAACGTTTGCATGGCCACCGAAATGCCGGTTGCGGATTATGGCCAGGGCATGGGCCAGGGTGGCCACTTCCCAGGAATGGGTAGCGACGTTCTCCTCAATGGCATTTCGCATCAACCCCCAGCGCTTGATCCAGCGCAGGCGGGAGACATAGGCAAAAAAATGGCTGACAACACCACCCATCAGTCACAGTCCTGTTTTATAAAAGTTGATAATTTTTTTATTCAAATCCGTGAATTCACCGTGCTACTCTGAATAAGTATTCAATTGTTACATACTGGGGGCATAGCGTTGAATCCAGTGTCCTTCGTCCGGAGCAGTCTGGTGGCGCTTTTCGCCGGCATCATGCTGGCCTGGTCCCCGGTATCCGTCGCCGAAACCAAAATCAAGGTCGGTGTCTATCACTTCCCGCCGGTCGCCAGCGTCGGTCCCGATGGCAAGCCAACCGGTCTCCTCGGCGATCTTCTGGAAGAGCTCGAACAGACCCACGGGGATATCTCTTTCCGGGTTGTCCACACCTCTCCGAAGCGCCGGTTCCTGGATTTCGACGCCAAACTCTATGACGTGATGATCTTTGAATGCCCGGACTGGGACTGGCGCGACAAAGAGGTGAGCATCAGCCGCCCCCTTCTGGTAGACGAAGATTTCTACGTGGCGCTGAGAAAACCGGGCCGGGATCTTTCATTCTTCGACGACCTTCCCAGCCACACCATCGCAGTGATATCCGGCTACCATTACAGGTTTGCCGGTTATGAAACCGACCATTCAGTCCTTGAGCAAAAGTTCCGTATCGAGTTCTCGGACAACCACAGTCGCAATCTGAAGCTGATCAAGGCGGACAGACCTTCCGTTGCCGAAGTGGCCATCGTCAGTCACTCCTATCTGCAGATGCACCTCGCCGGGCATCCGGAGGATCGCGACACGCTGCTGATTTCGGACAAACCGGATCAACGCTACCAGCTCGCCATTATAGCCCGCAAGGACGGCACCCCGAGTGCCGACGAAATACTGACGCTGTTGTCACCACTGATAAAGAACGGCCGGTACCAGCGTCTCGTTGAAAAGTGGGGCCTGCGGCTGCCGGCCGGCTTCCCGACGGGTGACGAAGCGCCCTGAGCTCAACGAACATCCAGGCTGAACGCAACGACCACGCGTCCATCATCACCAACCTCCGCATTGCGGGAGGGGTCGAGCAGGAATAACTGGCCTGCCGGAACCCCAAGGGTATTCTGCAACAGGTTCCGGAGCGCGACACCGCGAGCCGAGGCGAGGTTACTCAAGGCCTCCGGGGCCAATGCCCGCTCTCCTGCAATGTATGCTTCCCGGGCTGCCTGCCATGCCGCCCCGGACAATTCCTGCCGGCCTCCTTCGGTCAGTTGGTCACGCAGTAACGCCAGGCCATCGGCTTGAGGTGCGACACTGCCACGGATGTTCAGAAGCAGATCCGGCCGTTCCAGCAAGGCGTCCGCCAGCACCGACAGTTTTTCCGCTTCACCCTCTGCCAGCTCAGTACTGCCGGGAACAAAGCCCACCTTGCCAAGCTCTTCGCCACCGAACCCTGCCAGCCCGGCAACGGAGCCCAGCATGCTGAAGGGAGACGTTGCGGCTTTCGCCAGCAGGTTCACGAACGCCCGCATAACAACCTGGCCGACACTGAAGTCTGGACTGGAAAGGTCGCCGCTAATCGGCAGATTCACTTCAATAACGCCCTTCCGGTCTCGCAGCAGGGCCAGGCCCAGCTTGACCGGAGCTTTGACGGCCTGGTCGCTCGGTATCGAAGCGCCCAGTTCAAGCCGGTCCATAATCACCCGGTTGGAGGCCTCGATCCGTGTACCGGAAATCTGATAATCGAGGTTGAGATCAAGCTTGCCACTGTCTACTCCATACCCCAGGTATCGGCCGAAGTAGGGGGAGAGCGTGGGCAGGGAAAGATTTTGCATCATCAGTTGGAGATCACTGACGTCCTCGGTACCGAGAGTGCCGAGGGTGCCTTCGAATCCCAGATCCGCGACGCCGCCGACGCGGCCGTTCATCGACACCTTGCCCTGTTGCGGGGAGATATTGCTAAGTCCGGTGACGCTGCCGTTCAGTTCATCAAACGAGGTTGTGAAGGCCGGCTGCAGGGTGCGATCCGTGTAGGCCAGGGCGCCATCCTCAAGCATCAGCTGCCCGATCCTGAAGATAAACTCCGGCTCCGAATCCCCCGCTTTCTGCTGGTCGGAAGACGGCTCATCCTGGCTGCCAGAGGCAGGCCCTCTGACGATCTGCTCAACGTTATGGACACTGTCCGCATTACGAACCACATTGATGACCGGCTGTGCCAGGGTCACTGTGCCGATTTCCAGACGGGCGGGGTAGACGTTGTATTCGATGGGCGCCAGTCGCAGGGTTTGCCAGGACACCAGCCGCTCGGAACCGCCGGGCAACCGCACACTAAAGCCGGCCACTTCCGCGGTACCACTGAAAGTGCCGGTGAGTGGGTCCTGCTGGCCATCCAGGTCCAGGTTGCCATCGACTCCGAGACTTCCACTGGCTATGGCAAGATTGGCGCCCTCCTGAACATAAGGTTCAAAGGCAGCCAGTTGCACCCCGATCCCGGAAATGGCGGCTTCCAGAGTGAATGGCCAGGGGGTTACCTGGCCCGTCAGTGACAACTGCCCGCCACTGGCCAAGGTGCCCTGCATCTTATAGGTCACCGGTTCTTCCAACCGATGACTGATTGGCCCGGTGGACACCGATAACTGCTCCAGAGCAAGTTCTACAGGGCTCTCCGGTTGGCTGTCCTGCCAGAGAATCCGGCTGCCAGACAGGGTCACGCCCGCCACAGACCACCAGAACGGCTGTCCGGCGTTTACCGGCTCTGCCCCACCGGTCGGTGGCTTGCTGGCTTGGGGGCCTGGAGCCAGTGGCGCCAGCCAGTCAATCTGGCCGGTCTCACTCCGGGCCAGCGCCAGATCCAGGTTCTCCAGGGCAACCTGACCCACGTTGATTTCACGTGCGTTGAGATCAAAGTCGATGGCATCGACAGACAGGGTGCCGTTACTCAACCGGACCTGTCCGCTCTCCTCATTCAGGGCAAGGGCAAGATCCTCGAGGGCCAACTGGCCGTTACTGGTTTCCAGATGGAAGACCTCACCGGCCTGCAGTTCATAGTCGGAACTGAGGGTGACACTTCCGCCTCGCAGGTCATAGGGAAAGTAGGGGCTCAGGAAGTGAGCGATGGTTTCATAGCTGACCGCAGAAATCTTCAGGGAACCACTGGAATAGAAAGGCGCGATACTGAGCTCCCCCGCCCACTCGACGGTCTGGCTGTCCAGTGCGGCGTGCAGCGCGTAGTCGCTATTCTGGCCCTCACGGCGCCAGGTGGCGAGGTCGGTCAGAGTCAGATCCAGTGGCGTTATGCGGAACTCGGCCATTTGCTGCTTGCTGAAATCCCGGAACAGCACTTCACCGCCATTGACGGCAATCTGCCGGAAATAAACGCGGGCTGGCTCGGTGCCTTCTTCAGCGACAGGCGGTTCCGCTGCCCCGGCAGGTTCAGGATTGGCACGTTGCCAGTCCCGGGCGAAATTGACACTGTAATCCTTCAGCAGGTCAACCCGGATAAAGGGTTTTTCCAGCTGAATCGCCTCAAAGCCGGCGATGCCACGGATCAGTTGGAAGAAATTCATGTCGACCAGCAACCGATCAAAACCAGCCACCGGCTCGCCGCCACTGTCCCTGGCCGAAAGCCCGAGCACGTCGACCCTCAGCGTGTAAGGGTTGGCGCTGATGTCGGTTACTTCCGCACGCCACCCCATACGCTGGTCCAGCTGTTCGGGTATCGACCGTTCCAGCCACCAGGGGAGTAGCAGGAAGCCTGCAAGGGTATACAGAATCAGAAGGACCAGCAATCCGATCAACAGATTCCTGGGAACACGACTGCGTTGACGGCTCTGGGCCACGGACATCTCCTCATAAGCGGCGGAATCCCGGGGCAATCTTGCCCACCTGCCTGTTCACAAGGATAGTCGGCCCGACGCCGGTTTGTCAGCTGTGCCGGTTACAGCCGGTCAATACTGGCTCCAGTATCGCTGACAGTCAGGCCTGAACCCGATATGCTGCTCAGTCGTATTTATCCCGTGTCAGTTGCGCGCGAGTGAGAGGAAGGTTTATGGACATCAGTGATATGCGTCGTGATTTCGAGAGCGAGGGCCTGGGTCGCGACGCGCTGGACAGCAATCCGGTCGGGCAGTTCCAGAGCTGGTTCGAGGATGCCCGGGAGGCCGGCATTCTGGAGCCCAACGCCATGTCACTGGCCACAGCGGGGCGCGATGGCATGCCAGACCTCCGTACCGTGTTGCTGAAATACTTTGACAAACAGGGCTTTGTTTTCTATACCAACTACCGCAGCCGCAAGGCCCGGGAGATGGATGAAAACCCGCAGGCCGCCCTGCTGTTTCCCTGGATCGGCCTGAACCGCCAGGTCAGGATTCAGGGCCAGGTAGAAAAAGTCAGCAAATCAGAATCGCTGCGCTACTTCGCATCCCGGCCAAGAGGCAGCCAGATTGGCGCCTGGGTCTCCGAGCAGAGCAAGGCCATCACCTCCCGGGGGCTGCTTGAACAGAAGCTTGCCGAGATAAAACGCAAGTTCGCCGAGGGTGAAGTGCCCCTGCCCGGTTTCTGGGGCGGTTACCGGGTGGTTCCCGAGCGCATTGAGTTCTGGCAGGGTCGGCCCAGCCGGCTTCACGACCGCTTTGAGTATGTGAGGGACGGCGATGGCTGGCTCATCCAACGGCTCCAGCCCTGACCCCCGGCCAGCCATCTGGCTGTGCCATCAGACAGATGGAATCGAGGCCCCCCCTCCGGCATGGCTGACCGGGTACGAACGGGATACGGTCAGGAAATTCAGCGGCCCCCGTGAACGGGAATATGTGACCAGCCGCTGGCTGATTCGACAGGCCATTGGTAAATCCGCCAACCTCCCTCCGCACCAGTGTCGCCCTGTGGCCGGTCGCCCCACTGCTTCAGGTCGCCCCGATGGCTGGCAATTATCGCTCAGCCACAGCCACGGTTTGTCTGCCTGCGCCACTCGTGCCAGCTCTCCCATTGGCCTGGATCTGGAACCCTGCCAGCGCCATCCGCAATGGCAGAAGGTGGCCAGGCGCTGGTTCACAGCGGTTGAACAGGAATGGCTGTTCCGGGAGGACGATCCCAATGCTTTCCTGAAGGTCTGGACCCTGAAAGAAGCCTGGCTGAAAGCCACCGGCCGGGGCATTGCCGGCAACCTGCAGACTCTGGAGGTACGCAAGAATTTCGAAATCTACGGAGACCAGCCCGGTGAGGACTGGCAGGCCTCCTGCTGTTATATTGAGGGCTACCTGGTAACCCTGGTATTTCGTGGGAGCCGGCCGCAATGGCCTGATATCACCCTGCTGGAACCGCCGCCCGGGGATTTCAGCCTGGTGGATGCGGTATCGATGGAGGCTTCCTGGGAGCCTCTGTTCCAGCGGACCATCCGCCCGAAATATTAGTGTTCCGAACGAAGCGGAGACAACGGAGGCCACTCTGATATGGATAACCCCGAACGCTGTCCCTGGTGCGGAAATGATCCGCTTTACGTGCACTATCACGACACCGTGTGGGGGCGCCCCGAATACGACGACCTGGCACTGTTCGAAAAACTCTGCCTGGATGGCCAGCAGGCCGGGCTGAGCTGGATCACCATCCTGCGAAAACAGGAGAGTTACCGGGCCGCCTACGATCACTTCAACCCGGAGAAGATCGTTCACTACGATGAGTCCCGGGTTGCGGAACTGCTGACCGATCCGGGCATTATCCGCAATCGCCTGAAGGTGCAGTCGATCATCAGGAACGCCCGGAGTTATCTGAACCTGCAGGATAAAGGGATGGGTTTCGGAGAATTTACCTGGTCCTTTGTCGAAAACCAGCCAATTCAGAACCACTGGCGCTCGCTGACAGACGTGCCTGCGACAACCCCTGAATCCGAGGCCATGTCCAAAGCCCTGAAGCAGGCTGGCTTTACCTTTGTCGGCCCTACCATTGTCTATGCCTTTATGCAGGCCACCGGCATGGTCAACGACCACCTGGTGCAGTGCCCGCAACATCTGGAATGCTATTTACTGAGCCAATGATCTCAATGGACTGGAGGGTCGTACGTTCTGGAGTGCTTTAAACCCCGGAGCTTGACCGTGAGAATCACCCTCGACGAACTCAGAAGCAGAAAACGTGATTGCTGTCGCTAGGCTCGCCATTCTCGTTGGCATTGCCGGGCTGATCCCCTTTGTCGCGATGATCGCGGGGCTGTTTTTCATGCCCCAACACAGTGTCGCGCTGATGGATTACTTCTACCTTTACAGCGCCGGCATCCTGGCCTTCATGGCAGGGGTTTACTGGCCCATCGCCATGCAGCTTGATAACTGCTGCTATCCGGTGTCGCCACTGGTCACCATGCTGCTCAGCCAGGTGTTCTTTGTGTCCGCCGGTATTGGCCTGCTGTTGCCCATCCCTGGACAGATCCTCCTCTACACCAGTGCTTACCTGGCACTCTACCTAGTGGATGCAGGGTGGATGCGGGTGTACTGGCCGGCATGGTATCTGCGGCTGCGCCTGGTGCTTACGTCGGTAGTGGTGGTGTGTCAGCTGTCCGCGGCAGCCTGGTTCTTCATTCCAGCCCACTGACCTCCTGTACCGCTCAGGCTGCGACAATGGCGTATTCGTGGTTATGGGGCTCAATGAGTACGCCATGCAAGGCCATGATCGCCCCCTCGTAGTCGTCCTCATCCACCACAAACTGGATATCCACCTGGCGCATGCACTGGTGCAGGGCCAACACACTGATCTCCTCATCCGCCAGGGCCTTCACGGAACGGGCAAGAATACCCGGTACCTTCATGTCGCTGCCGATGGCAGACACCACAGCCACCTTGCGGGTGTTGATCTCGGCATTGGGAAACTCTTCCTCCAGCGCCTTGACCACCCGTTTGACGTGCTTCAGGGTGCTGCCCACGTAATGGGTGATGGTGTTGGCGTTGGTGTCCTTGGACAGGAAGCGCACCTTGAAGCGGCCCAGTACGTCCAGAATACGGCGATCCGAACCCGGCTCGCCCTGCATGTCCTGATCGAACACTTCCACGGCAAACACGCCCTTGGCGCCGGCGATAATCTCCACCTGCGGTTTCTCACTGACGTAGTCGCCGGTGATCAGGGTGCCGGTGTGCTCCGGCTCAAAGGTATTCATCACCCGCAGCGGGATTTCATTCTGGCGCAGCCCCTTACCGGCGCGGGGATGGATAGCCTCCATACCCAGGTTGGCCAACTGGTCGGCAACGTCGTAGTTGGTGCGACCCAGGGGCACCACCTTGTCCGCACCAACGATGTTGGGATCGGCGGAACTCAGGTGGTATTCCTTATGGATAACCGCTTCCCGGGCCTCCGTGATGACAGCCACCCGGCTGAAGGTCATCTCACTGTAGCCCCGGTCGAAGGTGCGCATCAGACCTTCCTTGCACTGGGCGTAGCCGGTAACAATCGGTAGCTCACGACTCAGATCCACTGCGTCGAAAGCCTGTTTCAGCTTCTCGTCCAGCGGCAGCAACTCATTGTCACGCCACCCGGTCAGATCCACAAAGCGGGCATTGATGCCTTCCTGCTGGAGCTTCAGGGCGGTGTTAAAGGCGCTGTGGGCCTCGCCGATGCCGGCCAGCATCTCGCGCACCGTCAGCAGGTGTTCTTCCAGCTGGAACTGGCCGTAGGAGCACAGACGCTGCAGGTCGATCAGGCAGCCCCGCACGCCTTCAACACGATCAGTGATGAACTGGTCCGCCTGTTGCTTCAGCATCGGATCGACAAACAGCTCGCCGTTGATGTCGGTCAGGAACTTCACCAGCTTGGTGAGATCGTCACCCCAGGCCCAGTCCGACTCGGCATCCGCAAACAGGGCATACACGCCCGGCTCGCCGGTTTTCTTGTGTTCCAGCAGTTCATTGGTCACTCCGCCATAGGCGGACACCACAAAGATACGCTGGTACAGGTCGTCCTTGTCGCGATTACCGATAATGATGTTATCGCGGACGGCCTCGTAATTACTCATCGACGTACCGCCGATTTTTTCAACGGTATGTAGTTGGCTGGTCATAGGTTTGCCTTCGCTATCCTTCAGCATGAATGTCCGGAGGTGCGGGGCGCCTTACGACGCCTCGCTGAGCCCTTCCTGCATGATTTCGTCCACACTTTTCGCAAGCAGTGCAGCACCTTTTTTAAGGTCCTCCTCACTGGTTGTCAGCGGCATCAGGCACTTGATGACTTCATCATTCGGACCACTGGTCTCAATGATCAGGCCGTGCTCGAAAGCACGCCTCGTGATCGCGCCTGTAACGTCTGCGTGGGTTGCTTCGATACCACGCATCAAACCGCGCCCCTTCATTTTGAACTGACCAGGGTACTTGTCGCAAATCGCCTGCAGGGCGTCGCCCAGCACCTTGGTCTTGGCCTTTACTTCATTGGCAAAGGCATCGTCTTTCCAGTAAGTCTCGACAGCGGTGCGGGCAGTAATGAACGCCATGTTGTTGCCGCGAAACGTGCCGTTGTGCTCGCCCGGGTCCCAGACGTCCAGTTCCGGCCTGAACAGTACCAGCGCCATCGGCAGACCGTAGCCACTGAGGGACTTGGAAACGGTGACAATGTCCGGCTTGATGCCGGCAAACTCAAAGCTGAAGAACTCACCGGTACGGCCATTGCCCGCCTGGATATCGTCCAGGATCAGCAGGATGTCGTGCTTCTTGCACAGTTCGGACAAACCCTTGAGCCATTCCGCGCGGCAGGCGTTCAGGCCACCTTCGCCCTGAACCGCTTCCACGATCACTGCGGCCGGTAATTCAAAGCCGGAAGAGCCGTCGCTGAGCAGCTTGTCCATGATGGCAAGACTGTCCACGTCGTCGCCCAGGTAGCCGTCGTAGAACATGAAGTCGACGTTACCCAACGGCGTACCGACGCCACCGCGATGGTGTTTGTTACCGGTAGTGGCAACGGCACCCATGGTGACACCGTGGAAACCGTTGGTGAAGGAAATAATGCCACTGCGGCCTTTCACCTTACGGGCCAGCTTAAGAGCCGCTTCCACACAGTTGGTCCCGGTAGGGCCGGTAAACTGCATTTTGTAATCCAGGCCACGGGGATCCAGGATGTACTTCTTGTAGGATTCAATGAAGTCGTGTTTGGCCGTGGTAAACATGTCCAGGCCCTGGCTCACGCCGTCTGTCTCGATGTACTCAAGCAGCGCTTTCTTCAGGATGTCGTTGTTGTGGCCGTAGTTCAGGGAACCGGCACCGGCCAGAAAATCCAGGTACTCCTTGCCATCTTCGGTATAAAGATGCGCGTTCTTGGCGCGGTTGAAGATGACCGGAAACGCACGGCTGTATACACGTACTTCGGATTCAGTCGACTTGAAAATTTCCATGGTCTTGCCTCTTAGCATGTCAGGTTCGAGGTAGATGCGCGGTGGCTTATCAAACAAATGCAGACGCGGTCGCGATAGGCCCACCGTGCGTTGGTTAAAGCCTGGTGGCAGAGCTACCTCAGTGGTCTGCCGGCTAGTCCAATCACAGCTTTACAGTCGTTCATGGCCCAAATTGCAAGTTACAGGGCCGATCCTGGACCGGGGCGTTCAGACCGGCTTCGTGAAGGGCCCGATGCGCAGCAGAAACTCGGAATCGTGCTGCCCGCCAAAGTGGGTCTCTTTCTTGAAGTGCTCGTGATAGGTGAGCTCGGCTCCCATGTCGCGGGCGAATGACCGGAACAGCGCCCATGAGGCCTCGTTGTCTTCGGTGATGGTCGTCTCCATGTGGGTGACGTCCTTACAGGCATCACGACCGACGATATCTTTCAGCATCCGCTTGGCGAGGCCCTGTCCACGACCTTTCTCGTGAACCGCCACCTGCCAGACAAACACGGTCTCGGGCTGTTGGGGAGGGATGTATCCGGAGATAAAGCCGACCAGATCGCCTTCCTTCTCCGCCGCCACGCCGGTTTCGGCGAAGTGGCTGCACTGCAACAGGTTGCAGTAAATCGAGTTGGGGTCCAGCGGTGGACATTCTGCCACCAGCTGGTGGAGCCTGAAGCCATCATCCTTCACCGGTGTGCGAAGCGTGATGGCGGTGGTATTCGATCCTTCTGAGGTCATAGCGTGATCGGTTCGTGTCAAGAAGTTAGTGTTAAATTATATAGACCACAAAATATATTTCAAGTCAGGCTAGAAAGAGACCGAAGCAGTGTGATCGCAGCGGTGTAACTTTCTACCACGCAGACTCCTGGCTCACTGTTTCAGAATAGAGCAGATTGAATCCTCCGTCAGTGACGAATTGGCTAAATAATGGAAGGGGAAGCCACGCCGTCAGAACTCAGGGGCTGCCATTCAGAATCCTGTTACGGAAGGACAAGGCTCCGGGTAAGCCAGCCCGCCAGGGACTCCGGACCCCATGCACCCCTAAAACATTTAGGCCTCCAAAGATCAGGTATCGGTACCTCAGGCCTCCCCAGCCGCCAGCGAACGCCCGGCAAGACGCCGGAGCAGCAAGGGAACAAAGAATCCGGCCGCGCAAATGAGGAAGCCATAGGCATTCACGCCCAAGAGCATGGCGTACTTGCCTTCACCAATGGCCCAGCTCGCCGGTATCAACCCGACCGCAAGCAATACCCCGAGCCCCAGACCGGTCCAGAAACTCAGATGGAAACTCCAGGGCGACCATTTGGTGAACCTGTAGAACAGGAACACCGGCGCTAACCCCATCACCATGGTGCCGGATATGGTGGTGGCCTTGAGAATATCGGTGCCAGCAAACATCGGCAGGTTGCCCGCGAAGGCGAAGATAACCATCACCACCGCCCCCACACGAATGCCGGGAAGGCGATCCTGCGCCCGCCGCGCGAGCCGCGGCAGATCCACAGCGAGCGATTTCGCCAGCGAGGTAAAGGTGGAATCCAGTGTTGAGCCGGCTGAGGTCATCATTACCACACTCATAAAGAACAGTGCCGCCAGTCCCAGGGACTGCCCCACGGCAGCCGGCGCATTACCCATCGCCTCGATTCCATTCAAACGGGCATGAACACCAACCAGGCTGAAAATAAACACCGCCACAAAGCCCAGCAGCCCCGCGACCACAAAGCTCTTGAGCATGGTTTTTTCCTTGTTTACAAAGCCCCGGTCGGTCAGCACCGGGTCATGAAACGGATAACTGAACATCTGCAGCAGGGCCACCAGCAGCAGATCAAAGCCGGCATCGAGCCTGAACTCGCCATTGCTCAGCAGGGCTCTGGTATCGTTGGCCGGAATAATCAGGAACAGCACCGCCCCGACAAAGAACACAAACACAAAGGCTTGAATCACGTCGGTAAAGATCGAGGATCGCAACCCGCCTTTCAGGCTGTAGGCCAGGGTAAACACCGTGAACACCATCGCCGCTGTGTAGTATTCCCACTTGCCCGGCAATCCGAAATAACCACCGACCACGGCGGTGTTGCTCCACACCTCATTGTATAAACGGATTAAAATCGCAGCGGCAAACGCCAGCGCCGCAAACCGCCCGAACCGGCAGGTCAGGAAATCCTGAAGGCTGCGGGCACCGGTCTGGGTCCGGATCAGGTATATGATGTAACCGGCTATGGGAATCGACAGCCAGTAACTCGCGTAAGCCAGGCCGCCGGTCACGCCATAGGCCGCACCGAGGTTAGCCGCGTTGGTGACCGATTTGGCGAAGATCCAGCTGATAAAAATACTCGCTGTCAGTGACCACTGCCCCACCGGGTTGCCGTTATCGTCCGCGCCCTGGTAGAACGAATTCGCGTTCTTGCTTTTTGGCGACAGCAGGTACATCACCACGCCGTACAGCAGCAGGAATCCCCAGAACAGGGAGGCTTCGGTAAAATTCATTGTCTTGTTCCTGGTTCGTTATTCCCGGGGCTCTGCCCGGGGTTTCTGATTTGGGTGGTGACGGCGCTGGCCGGGAAGGGGCTCAAAAAAACGCCCGTGAATACGTCCCTGTAGGGCTCGGTCGCGCCATCCCTGGCGCTCCACGTTTTTTGAGCTCCAACCCGGCCACCCCCTTGTTCAAATCCAATGGTGGGCTCCCCGTCAAAGGATCTGGCTTCCGAAGAAACCCAAAAATGGATTTCTTTTTCTCTTCTCTTTAGCGGATAGCAAAGCGATATCCGCGACCAGTCCTAAAAAAACTAACCAGGAGCTGAACAACTGGCCCCAAACCGATAACAGGAAAAACACCGGTGATGCCGCAGCATAATGCGCTCATCCATACTCTCGGCCAACGAGCCCCCGAGGTCATACTGCGGATCATCATCCACCAGCGTGCAGGCATACACCCTAACCCGGTCACCCTTCTTCACCAGCATCCGGGTGTAGGTGCACATAAAGTGCGTCCGCGACTCCCTGGTCGGATACTTCTCCATACAGGTCTCGGTAATCTCCGGACTGCCGTCCTCCGAACCCGGTGTGCCAAGGTCGGGAAACGCGGTAAACGCCAGGTTCTCGGGAATATGCCAGTTACGGAAAATCGCCCGGAAAGCCGCTTCCACGTCCGACGGGATTTCCTCGGGATCGGTCTGGCGGGCAATCGACACCTTGAAACCCTGCTCAATCAGCCAGCGGATACCCTCCAGCGCCAGATCAAAGCTGCCTTCACCGCGGTCCTTGTCGTGCCGGGCGCGGTCCGGAAAATCCAGGCTGACCCGGAAGTGGATCGGGTAGGGATTGTCCAGCAACGACAGCACCTGGTGCCGGCGTTTGCGCAGCGGCTCGGTGGCGTTGGTCAGCACGAAGCAGGGCCGGTGCTGGCTGGCGTAATCCAGGATGTTGACAAAGTCCCGGATCACGAAGGGTTCGCCGCCAGTGAAGGAGAATTGCTCCACACCCATGCCGATGGCTTCGTGGATAAAGGGTTTCACATCGCTGAGCTTCATGCCGGGAATGCGGCCATCACCAGGATGGGAGCCTTCCAGGCAGAACGGGCAGGCCAGGTTGCAGGCGGTGCCGGTATGAATCCACAGCTCCTTCAGCCTGTCCGCATCAATGTAGCCCCGGGGGTCACCGTTGCGGGTGTGGGTCCAGCTGTCGAACGCCCGGGGCTCCAGGACCTCCACGGCTGGAATGCGCCTTCTGCGGGCCGTGGGGGTTTCAGTCAGGGACATAGAGGCTCCTCGGTGCTTTTGTGTCTTTGCCGCGACGCCAGCCGTGCAGCTTTTCCAGCAACTTCAGGATGCCCGCGGGGGCATGGGCGCGCTTCCATTCGCCGGCAGCGTATTTGGCGGATTCGTTCCAGGTCGGGTACGGATGGATAGTACCCAGGATCTTGTTCAGGCCAAGGCCATGTTTCATTGCCAGGGTGAATTCCGCGAGGATTTCACCACCATGAGAACCCACCACAACCGCTCCAAGGATCTTGTCCTTGCCCGGCGGTGTGAGCACCTTGATAAAGCCATGGTCTTCGCTCTCAGCGATAGCGCGATCCAGGTCATCCAGTCCGTATCGGGTGACCTCATAGGCGATCCCCTTCTCTTTGGCTTCGGCCTCACTAAGCCCGACCCGCGCCACTTCCGGTGAAGTAAACGTCACCCAGGGCATCACCCGGTAATCCACCCGGAAGCGTTTGAACTGTCCAAAGAGGCCATTCACGGCGGCATACCAGGCCTGATGGGCGGCAGCGTGGGTAAACTGATACGGACCAGCCACATCGCCACAGGCAAACACGTTCGGGTAGCGCAGGCTCATGTCTTCTTCCACCGGTACTGTGCCGTTGGGCAAGGTATCGACACCAATCCTGTCCAGCTTCAGGCCAGCGGTGTTTGCCGCGCGGCCAACGGCCACCAGTACCTGATCGAAGGGAATGCGTACCCGCTCACCTTCATGCTCGCAGTAGACGACCTTCTCGTCTTCCTCTGTACGGAACTCCACCGCAGAATGTTTCAAACGGACATCAATACCGTCCGCCTCAAACTGCTTGAGAATCAGCGAAGACACGTCGGTGTCCTCCTTTGCCAGCAGACGCTCCCCCATCTCAACCTGGGTCACCCTGCTGCCCAGCCGGGCGAACGCATGGGCCAGTTCAGAACCGATCGGACCACCGCCCAGTACCAGCAAACGCTCCGGCTGTTCCTCCAGTTCCCAAAGGTTATCGGAGGTCAGCGGCTGCATGTCTGTAAGGCCGGGAATCGGCGGCATGGCCGGTGTTCCACCGGTGGCGACAACAATGCTGCGCGCGGTCAGCCGTTCGGTACGGCCGTCGTTGTGCCTGACTTCCAGCTCCCAGGGCGATACGAAGCTGGCCTCGCCAGAGAGGCAGTCCACACCCAGTTTGCGGTAACGCTCAGGGGAATCGTGAGGCTCCACCCTGGCGATCACGTCCTGGACGCGGTTCATAATGTTCCTGAACGAGCCATTTACCGGCACGGATTCGAGACCATAACGGTTTGCATGGCGCAGGGTGTCTGCCGCCTTGGCACTGCGGATCAGCGCCTTGGAGGGCACGCAGCCGGTGTTGAGGCAGTCGCCGCCCATTTTGTGCTTTTCGATCAGGGCCACCTTGGCTTTCACAGCCGCGGCGATATAGGCAGAAACCAGTCCGGCAGAGCCACCGCCAATGACCAGCAGGTTGTAATCGAAGCTTTCGGGCTTCTTCCAGCCGGCATAGACCTTGCGCCGGCGGATAAAACTGACCACAAACCTGGCAATCAGAGGGAAAAGGCCAAGCAATGCAAAGGACAGCAGCAGATCGGCTGAGACAATGTCACTGGTGGATTCGATCTGGCCGAGCTGAGTGCCGGCGTTCACATACACAAAGGTGCCCGGAAGCATGGCGATCCAACTGACCAGGGCGTAAGTGCTCAGCTTCATGGCCGTCAGGCCCATGGCCAGGTTGATCAGAAAAAAGGGGAATACCGGAACCAGGCGCAGGGTTGCGAGGTAGAAGGCACCGTCTTTTTCGATTCCTCGGTCCATTTTCGCCACGGTCTCGGCATAGCGCTGACGCAAGGTATCGCGTATCAGGAAGCGGGCCACCAGAAACGCCAGAGAGGCGCCGATGGTGGATCCAATCGACACCGCCGCCAGGCCGTACAGGTTGCCGAAAAAAGCACCGCCCGCCAGGGTCATGATCGTCGCTCCGGGCAGTGACAGCGCCGTGGCCACTACATAGATGGCCACAAACCCGAGCACCGCAGCCACCAGGTTCTGCGCAATCCAGCTGTCCAGAAGCTGCTGGTTATCCTTGAGATTCTGCAGCGTCAGCAGTTCATTGCCACCGCTGGCGATAAAACCGGTGATCACCGCCACGATCAACGCAACCAGAATCCATTTTTTCGATGTCATGTCATAATCCTTGTTACCCTTAATGTCGTATCGCAGGGACACAACAGTTGCGGAAGTGTTACATTGGGTTCTTCTGTTTTGCTTTTTCCACAGGTTTAAAGAAGTTGTACGTTGTGCAGACCGGCATTGTGTCAACGATTGCTTATGAATATCTAACAAGTGGCTGCACCGGATTGGCTGACACTGCGCTTTAGCCAACCGGTGAGCCAAGCGTTAAATCAGTAGTGATACCGGAGCTGTGCGATAAGCAAAGCGTCATCCGTGACCTTGTAAACGATTCGGTGTTCTTCGCTGATTCGACGGGACCAGTAACCGCCGAGGCCGTGTTTGAGGGGCTCGGGTTTACCGACGCCTCCAAACGGTTCTCGCTTGGTCTCCTTGATAAGCTTGTTGATGCGGTTAAGGATCTTTTTGTCCGTTTTTTGCCAGTACAGATAGTCTTCCCAGGCGTTCTCGGAGAAGATCAGTTTCATTCAAGAAGTTCCTTTTCCTGACCACCGCCTTGCTCCAGCTCGGCGACGGATTCCAGCAAACGACGGGCGTTCTTTGGTGCCCGCAGAAGGTATGCAGTTTCCTGCAGTGCCTCGTAGTCCTCAAGGGAGATCATGACCACGGACTGGGATTTGCTCCGGGTGATGATCACTGGAGAGTGGTCTTCACAGACCTGTTCCATAGTTTTTGCTAGATTGGTTCTAGCGGCTGTGTAGCTAATGGCATCCATAAGGCTGCTCCTGTACAGGATATGGTTCATGTGCAGGATACCGTACAGAAAAAGATTTAACAATCGGCTGCACAGCGACCGGGGTGTGCTTTGTAAATCAGGCGTCCACGCAGCAACAGTTTTGTGTCTTACCCTGGGAGGCCTGTTTGCTGTTCAGGGAGAGAACTGAACGCTGGGCAACCGGCGTTGACCGGCAAGCAGGAATCAGCAGAGGGCATAGTAGGTTCACCCGTGAACTGAAGGCCCGAACAGAGACAGGAGTCGATCATCCGTGCAGATGATCGGGAATGCATCAGACAAGCAGCTATCGCTGTCCCTGTCCCTGGCGTTGCCAGGGGATGAACCCTGGTCTGGAAATCGGACCGCGTCGGACTCCGTTCAACCCTCACCGTGGATGAACTGCCGGATTATCTCCGCCAACAGTGGCCGAATATCAGACAGCAGTTGCTCCGGCAGACCTACCGACCGCAACCGGTTCGGCGGGTCACCATTCCCAAGCCCAACGGCGGTTCTCGTCCACTGGGTATTCCCACCTTGCTGGATCACTTTATCCAGCAGGCCATCGCCCAGGTGGTACAGGAAGATTGGGAGCCCCGGTTTCACCCACACAGCTATGGCTTCCGCCCGGGGCGCTCAGCGCACCAGGCCGTGGGATACGCACAAGGCTGTGCCCGGGCAGGCCATAACTGGGTGGTGGATCTGGACCTCAAAGCCTTCTTTGACCGGGTGAACCATGATCGCTTGATGGCACGGCTGAAACGGCACTGTCCGGACAAGCCGCTGCTCAGGCTGAGGAAGCGCAGCTTCCTGGGCTTCACCCACAGCCGGAAAGGGCAAAGATTGAAAGTGGCCAGCAAGGCCATCAACAAGCTGAAAGCTCATATCCGCAGACTGAGCCGCCGCACAGGGGGCCACTCATTAGTTCAGGTGATCGCAGACTTAAAAGACACCTTGCTTGGCTGGAAAGCGTACTTCGACGTTGCCGAAGTACTGAGCCCGCTGCGGGGCCTGGAGAAGTGGATACGGCGGAGAATGCGAAGTTACGTGTGGAAGCAATGGGGTCGAAAAGGCTATCGTGAGCTGAGGAAGCGGGGTGTCTCGGTCAGACTGGCCTGGAACACCGCGAAATCGGCCCATGGTCCGTGGCGCCTGAGCCGGTCACCGGCCTTGGCGCAAGCCTTGCCGGCTCGAATCTTCCGGAGCTATGGACTGCCGGAATTGGCAGTGCGGTAACGGGTTGAATCAAGCCACTGAATCGCCGTGGTACGTGATCCGTATACCCGGTGATGTGGGAGGAGGGGCACCGTGAGGTGCCTCCCTATCCCGATTATGTGGTGCCAACCATGCTAAAATCGCGGGTCTTGAACAAGGTTTAATCACGGGTAGCCAGGACGCTACTCGCCAAAGAAAGGAA
>TARA_R110000868_G_scaffold6363_19_pt1 | contig 42698 bp, 37 predicted proteins | sample TARA_R110000868 | Tara Oceans TARA_R110000868 (sample SAMEA4397489) | marine metagenome | biome: Polar Biome; feature: [SRF] surface water layer (ENVO:00010504); material: water (ENVO:00002006), including particulate matter (ENVO:01000060) such as... | depth 5 m | reverse complement strand
GGGAAGTGCATTCAGCTTCAATTTCTATAGCGCGGAGCCGTTCCCGTGGCGGCGGGGGCGTGTTCTTGACGGGTTCGAACGCGACGCGCTCATCGCCCTAGACGGAACCGGCGCCGAAAAGTTCGTGCGGTACGAAAATCACAACGGGCAACGCTCGGTGCGCGTCGCCTATCCGGTGAAGATGGGCGAAACCTGTGTCGCCTGCCACAATTCTCATCCTTTAAGTCCCCGAACGGACTGGATCGCAGGGGATATCCGGGGAATCCAGCAGATTACCCTGCCGCTTGCCGATGTCGGGACGTCGTTCCTGCCCGACATCACCGAATCGGCGTTCTATATCGGGGTATTCGCGCTGACCGGGGTGATCCTGATCTGGCTGCTGATGCGCGGACTGAACATACGGATTGAACAGACACGCAAGCTCGCCGATGACGCCGAAGTGAGGAATATCGAATTGTCGGCTGCCAAGGCCGAGGCGGAACGCGCCAACCGGGCCCAGGGCGATCTGATCGCCAACGTGAGCCACGAACTGCGGACTCCGCTCAATTCGGTAATCGGTTTTTCGGAGATTCTGAAGGAAGAACGCATGGGCCCGCTCGGTGCGCCGGAATACCCTGAATTTGCCGACGAGATTCATTCGAGCGGCACCCGGTTGCTGGAAGTCATAAATTCTATTCTGTACATGTCGCAGCTCGAATCGGGCTCTGCGGAGATGCAACAGGAAATACTGAATGTTGATTCCGAAATCGAGGAATGTCTCAAGACCCATTCGGCGGCGCTGACGGCGGGCGGTATATCGGTTAAGCCGATGATTATGCCCGACCTGCCGACGATCCTGTTCGACCGAAAAGCGCTTGCCCGGATACTTCACTGCATCTTCGACAACGCCATCAAGTTTACGCAACCGGGCGGAAAGGTAAGGATCGCCGCCCGGGAACTGGATTCCGGCGACCTGGAGATCCGTATTAAGGACAGCGGCATAGGAATTTCGCCGGACATGCTCGGCGATGTCCTGAAACCGTTCCGGCAGGCGGATGGAAGCCGGGCAAGACGTTTCGAAGGGGTGGGACTGGGGCTTACGATGGCGAATTCGATCGCCGCCCTGCACAATTCCCGGATTGAAATTGAAAGCCAGGAAGGCGTCGGCACAACCGTCGTGCTGACGATCCCCGCAAACCGCGTCGTGGTCGAAACAACGACCACCGGGAACGCACAGAACTCGATCGCCGCTTAACCAATACGGCCCAACCGGGATATTTTAGGCTGACGCGCCCGCTTTGCCGGCGTCGAGCATTGCTTCCGCAACCGCAAGCTCCATCTCGGCCTGGTTGCGGGCGATATCGCTGTCCGCGGCGCCGATCGCCTCGCGTGCGGCGGCAATCCGGCTTTCGGCAGCGGACCGGTCGATATCCTCGACCGGCATCGCTTCTTCCGCAAGAACCGTACACCGTTCCCCGGTAACTTCGGCAAATCCGCCGGCGACGAAGATACGCTTATCCACCGAATTTCCGATATAGGTGCCGATTACGCCGGGCCGTAATGCCGAAATCAGCGGCGCGTGACCGATCAGGACACCGAAATCGCCTTCGGCGCCGGGCACCACGACCATTTCGATATCCTCGGAAAGCAACAGCTTTTCCGGAGAGACGAGATCGAATGTAAACGGATCGGGCATATCGGTTTCCTGCGGTTGGGATCAGACAGGCGGCGATCAGGCCGCGGCTGCCATTTCCTTCGCTTTTTCGACAGCGTCCTCGATCTTTCCGACCATGTAGAACGCGGCTTCGGGGAGGTCGTCGTATTCGCCTTCGACCAGACCCTTGAAGCCCTTGATCGTGTCTTCGAGATCGACGAACACGCCCGACATGCCGGTGAAGATTTCAGCGACATGGAACGGCTGAGACAGGAAGCGCTGGATCTTACGCGCGCGGGCGACGACCAGTTTGTCTTCTTCCGACAGCTCGTCCATGCCGAGGATGGCAATGATGTCCTGCAGGCCCTTGTAGGTCTGCAGAACGCGCTGGACCTCACGGGCGACCGCATAATGCTCGTCGCCGACGGTGCGCGGATCGAGAATACGCGATGTCGAATCGAGCGGATCGACCGCCGGGTAGATGCCGAGTTCGGCAATCTGACGCGACAGAACCGTCGTTGCATCAAGATGGGCGAACGAAGTCGCCGGCGCCGGATCGGTGAGATCGTCGGCCGGGACGTAAATCGCCTGGACCGACGTGATCGATCCCTTGTTGGTGGTGGTAATGCGTTCCTGCAGGTTGCCCATATCGGTCGCCAGGGTCGGCTGATAGCCCACCGCCGACGGGATACGGCCGAGAAGCGCCGACACTTCGGAACCCGCCTGCGTAAAGCGGAAAATGTTATCGACGAAGAGCAGCACGTCCTGGCCTTCTTCGTCGCGGAAATATTCGGCGAGGGTCAGACCGCTGAGGCCGACGCGGGCGCGGGCGCCGGGCGGCTCGTTCATCTGGCCGTAGACCAGCGCAGCCTTGGATTCGCCGTCGGGCTGGATAACGCCGGATTCCATCATTTCGTGATAGAGATCGTTGCCTTCACGCGTGCGTTCGCCGACACCGGCAAACACCGAATACCCGCCATGCGCCTTCGCGACGTTGTTGATCAGTTCCATGATCAGAACCGTCTTGCCGACACCGGCGCCGCCGAACAGGCCGATCTTGCCGCCGCGCGAATACGGCGCGAGCAGGTCGACGACCTTGATGCCGGTCACGAGAACGTCGGTTTCCGTCGACTGGTCGGTGAAAATCGGCGCTTCGCGATGGATAGGAAGCTTTTTGGTCGTGTTCAGCGGACCGCGTTCGTCGATCGGCTCGCCGATGACGTTCAGGATCCGGCCAAGCGTTTCGGGACCGACGGGCATCATGATCGGCGATCCGGTGTCTTTGACTTCGAGACCGCGAACAAGACCTTCGGTCGTGTCCATGGCGATGGTGCGCACGGTGCTTTCACCGAGATGCTGCGCCACTTCGAGCACGAGGCGGCTACCGCCGTTGTCGCATTCGAGCGCGTTCATGATATAGGGCAGTTCACCATCGAACTGCACGTCGACGACAGCACCCAGGACCTGGGAAACTCTGCCAATATTGTTGCTTGCCGTGTCGGCCATTGTCATACCTCGTACATCGATTTGCCGGTTGCCTAGACTGCCTCGGCGCCGGAGATGATTTCGATCAGTTCTTTGGTGATGAACGCCTGACGCGTCCGGTTGTAATTCAGTGTCAGCGAATCGATCATTTCGCCGGCGTTGCGGGTGGCGTTGTCCATCGCGCTCATCCGGGCACCGTGTTCGCTGGCGTTGTTTTCGAGAAGCGAGCGGAAGAGCTGCACGCTCATATTACGCGGCAGCAATACCTCAAGAATTTCCGTCTCGTCGGGTTCGTATTCGTAGACCATGCCGGCGCCGGCGGCGGCTTCTCCTTCGACCGGCGTTTCCACCGCGAAGGGGATAACCTGCTGACGGGTCACGATCTGCGAGATCACCGACTGGAACCGGTTGTAGATCAGCGTGCACACGTCGAATTCGCCGGCCTCGAACATTTCGAGGATCCGGTTCGAGATGCCCTGCGCATCATCGAAGCTGAGACGCGGACGGCCGACACCTTCGATGAGATCGACGATCAACGGCGCGTATTCCCGGCGAAGCTGCGCCCAGCCCTTGCGGCCGACGCATAGAATTTTCACTTCTTTGCCGTCGGCCTGAAGCTCTTTGATCATCCGCCGCGCCTCGCGCACGACGGAGGAATTGAAGGCGCCGCACAGGCCGCGGTCCGACGTCATCATGACGATCAGCTGGACATTCTGTTTGCCGGTACCGGCCAGAAGCTTCGGCGCGCCCTCGGCAGAAGCCATCGACCCGGCCAGCGAACCGAGCATGCGCTCCATCCGTTCGGCATAGGGCCGGGCTGCTTCGGCCTGTTCCTGCGCACGGCGCAGTTTCGCCGCCGCGACCATTTTCATGGCCGATGTGATCTTCTGCGTCGACTTGACGCTGTCGATCCGCATGCGGAGGTCTTTAAGGCTGGGCATATCCCGTTACCGGTTCCTGTTTTCCGGGGCTTCGATCAGGCTGCGAAATTCTTGGCGTAACCGCCGAGAAATTCTTTCAGCTTCGCTTCGGTTTCCGGCGAAACGGCCTGTTCTGTCCGGATGGTATCGAGCATGGCGCTCTGGTTCGCCCGCGCATCGGACAGGAAACCCTGCTCGAAGCGGGTGACGTCGCGCGCCGGAATATTGTCGAGATACCCGTTCACACCGGCAAAGATCGACAGAACCTGTTCCTCGATCGGCATCGGCGAATACTGCGCCTGCTTCAGCAGCTCGGTCAGGCGTTCGCCGCGGCCGAGAAGCTTCTGCGTCGACGCGTCCAGATCGGACGCGAACTGCGCGAAGGCCGCCATTTCGCGATACTGTGCCAGTTCCAGCTTGATCGAGCCGGCGACCTGCTTCATCGCCTTGATCTGCGCGGCCGAGCCGACGCGGCTGACCGACAGGCCGACGTTCACCGCCGGGCGAATGCCCGAATAGAACAGTTCGGTTTCAAGGAAGATCTGGCCGTCGGTGATCGAAATCACGTTGGTCGGAATATAGGCCGACACGTCACCGGCCTGGGTTTCGATAACCGGCAGCGCGGTCAGCGAGCCGCCGCCATTCGCGTCGCTCATCTTGGCGGCGCGTTCGAGCAGGCGGGAATGAAGATAGAAAACGTCGCCCGGATAGGCTTCGCGTCCCGGCGGACGGCGAAGCAGCAGCGACATCTGGCGATAGGCGACGGCCTGTTTCGACAGATCGTCGTAAATGATCAGGGCGTGCATGCCGTTATCGCGGAAATATTCGCCCATCGTGCAGCCGCCATACGGCGCAAGGAACTGCAGCGGCGCGGGCTCCGACGCGGTCGAGGCGACGACAATGGTGTACTCCATCGCACCGACTTCTTCGAGCTGCTTGACGATCTGGGCCACGGTAGAGCGTTTCTGGCCGACCGCGACATAGATGCAGAAAAGCTGCTTGTCGGTATCGCCTTCGTCGAAGGCTTTTTTCTGATTGATGATCGTGTCGATTGCAATGGCGGTCTTGCCGGTCTGGCGATCGCCAATGATCAGTTCGCGCTGGCCGCGGCCGACGGGGATCAGGCTGTCGATGGCTTTCAGGCCGGTCTGCATCGGCTCGCTCACCGACTGGCGCGGGATAATGCCGGGCGCCTTGACGTCGACACGGCGGCGTTCCGCGGCTTCGATCGGCCCCTTGCCGTCGATCGGCTCGCCCAGGGCGTCAACGACGCGGCCCAGCAGGCCCTTGCCCACGGGCACGTCGACGATGCTGCCCGTCCGTTTGACGATATCGCCTTCCTTGATGCCCGAGTCCGAGCCGAAGATAACGACGCCGACATTGTCGGTTTCAAGGTTCAGCGCCATGCCTTTGATGCCGCCGGGGAATTCGACCATCTCGCCGGCCTGGACGCTGTCGAGTCCGTAGACGCGGGCGATACCGTCACCGACCGACAGAACCTGGCCGACTTCGGCGACTTCGGCATCGGTGCCGAAATTCGCAATCTGGTCTTTGAGAATCGAGGAAATTTCTGCGGCGCGGATGTCCATCACGCTGCCCCTTTCAATGAGAGTTCTAACCGTTGAAGCTTTGTACGTAGGGAGGAATCGACCATGCGCGAGCCGACCTTGACGATCATACCGCCGAGAAGCGATGCATCCACACGCGGATCGAGCGTAACCTTGGAGCCCAGGGCCGCCCGGAGTTCCTGTTCCAGCGAATCGCGCTGCGTATCCGACAGCGGCGCCGCCGTCATAATTTCAGCCGTGATTTCGCCGCGCCGGCTCGCGAGCAGCTCGCGATAGGCAACGCACATACTGTCGAGCACGAACAGGCGGCGATTGCGGGCGACGACACCGACAAAGTTACAGGTAAGCGCCGAAACGCCGGCCTTTTCAAGCACGGCGACGATCGCCCGCCCCTGATCGTCGCGCCCGATAACGGGGCTGGCGACAAGACGGCGAAGATCGGCCGATTCAGCGAGAAGCGCTCGAATCGTTGCCATATCGGCAGCAACTTCATCGAGTTTTTTTTGTTCCTCGGTGAGCTCAAAAAGCGCTGCCGCGTAGCGGCCTGCGACACCGGAAACACCTGACGATGCGGACGACACCCAGATTACCTCGAAAATGTCCCTAAGGGATACGTTAAGACATTGATTTATATCAAGAAAACGACCACCACCTGCGGCACGCCCCTTGATGCCCCGAAAGGCAGCGTTTGGTAACACAGGGAATTGTGCGTTGCAACCCGGCGCCGCAGTGAAATACTCGGGCAAAACGCGTCAAAGCGTCGCGACGATAACCGCCCCATGACGCCGCGCCGGCCTGACCGGCCGACAGGCTTGCGGGCTATTGCTGGGCGGCGCTCACGTTTACGGCGACATCGAGCTCTTCGGCGCCGACGCCGCCCGACCGGATGCCCCGGATAGGCGCGGCGGATTCGTAATCCAGCCCGACCGCGATGCTTACATACCGGTCGGTTGCCGATTTGCAGTTCGACACATCGAAGCTGACCCAGCCCAGCCCATCGATCCAGGCCGCGGCCCAGGCATGTCCGGCAACGTAAGACGCGCTCTGTTCGCCATCGTACAGGTAGCCCGAAATATATCTTGCGGGCACGCCGAGCGCGCGGGCGCAGCCGATAAAGATATGGGCATGGTCCTGGCACACCCCACGCCCCAGCGCGAACGCTTCGGCGGCGGTCGCGTGTGCGTCTGTCTTGGCCGTGTGATATTCGACCCGGTCGCTGATCTCGCCCATCAGTTCATGCAGCGCGTCTATCCGGTTCCCGGACAAACGGCCGGAAAACGAATGCGCGAACTCCTTCAGCGGGCCGTCAAGCTTCGTCTGATCGGTCTGGCGGAGAAAAATTTCAAGGGGAAGTTCGCCGTCTTCGCGCGGCAGGACGCCGCTGACATCGGAGGTCACGACCTCGCCCGAGGCGATGATATCGATCCGGTCGCACGGTTCGTCCAGAACGAGCGTCTGGCAGGAATTGCCGAATGCATCGGTCCAGCCGCTCATCCCGGCCCCGGGTTCGATCCGCCAGCGCACAAGATGCTGGCTGGCATTCGTACGCGGCGTAAGCCGGATGACCTGCGCCGAGAAAATGGGCGGATCGTCATAACGATACGTCGTCTTGTGGGTGATATTCAGGCGCATTTGGGTTACCGGACCATCATGAAGTCGCGTTCGAGCTGATGGCCGACCTGTGCATTTCCCTCGATGAATTCCGTGAGAAATTCATGCAGGCCACCGTCGAAAATTTCCTCGATACGGCGATAACGCAGCCAGGAATGAAGCTTCCCGACGATCCGCTGGCATTCGGGATCGCGGCTCCCGGATATATCCTCGAGCGTTTCCGACAGCCGGTCGTAACAGCAACGCAGTGATCGCGGCATTGCCGCGTTCAGAATTATAAGTTCGGCGACCCGGGCGGCTGAAATACGATCGCGGTAGATCTTGTGATAGGCACGGAACGCGCTGAGCGACCGCAGCAGCGCCCCCCACTGGTAGTAATCGACCGCGCCGCCGACGGCTTCCGATGCCGGCAGCAGGATATGATACTTCGAATCCAGCAGCCGGGCCGTGCTGTCGGCGCGTTCGGTATACAGCCCGACATTCATGAAGCTCATCGCCTCGTCCTGCAGCATGGTGCCTTCGGCGACCCCGCGAAACAGATGGGCGCGCTCCTTTACCCAATCGAAGAACGGCCGCCGCGCCGCGCCATCGAGAACGCGCGTATCCATCGCCCGGAGTTCCAGCCAGGTCGAATTGATGCTCTCGAACATTTCGGTCGTGATCGATCCCCGCAGGGCCCGCGCGTTTTCGCGGGTCGTCCTGATCGAAGAATAGATGCTCGACGGGTTTTCCGGGTCGAGCGCGAGATAGTGCAGTACGTCCGCGCTGTTGATATCGCCATGGGTTTCGTCATATCCGGCAGCGGCGCCGGCAACCTCGAGCGCAGACACCCATGCGCTTTGCCGGGTCTCGACCGACTGCAGTGTCAGCGTCATCCTGTCCGCGACATCGAGAATGCGCGCCATGTTCTCGGTGCGCTCGGAATAACGCCCCATCCAGTAAAGCTGATCGGCTACCCGTCCAAGCATGGCTATTCCTGCAAAATCCAGGTGTCTTTGGTCCCGCCGCCCTGCGACGAGTTCACGACCAGAGACCCCTCGGTCAGCGCAACCCGGGTCAGCCCGCCCGGCACCACGGTCACGTCGTCGCCCGACAGCACGTAAGGCCGCAGATCGACATGGCGCGGCGCAATGCCCGAATCCACATAGGTCGGACAGGTCGACAGCGACAGCGTAGGCTGTGCGATGAACCCGGACGGATCTTCCAGGATACGCGCGCGATAGTCTTCGATCTCTTTCTTGGTGCTCGCCGGGCCGACCAGCATGCCGTACCCGCCGGAACCGTGAACTTCCTTGACGACAAGATCGGCAAGATTGTCGAGCGCGTATTTGCGGTCTTCCGGGTCACGCAGCATATAGGTCGGCACATTGTTCAGGATCGGTTCCTCGCCGAGATAGAACCGGACGATTTCGGGAACGTAGGGATAGACCGACTTGTCGTCGGCAACGCCGGTGCCCATCGCATTTGCGACCGTGACCCCGCCGGACCGGTAGGCCGACAACAGCCCGGGCACGCCGAGCATCGAATCCGACCGGAAGGCCAGCGGGTCGATGAAATCGTCGTCGATCCGCCGGTAGATAACGTCGACGCGCTGGGGCCCCTCGGTGGTGCGCATATAGACATGGGCGTCGCGGACGAACAGGTCCGCCGCCTCCACCAGTTCGATCCCCATGGAATCCGCGATATAGGCATGTTCGAAATAGGCGCTGTTATAGGCGCCCGGCGTCAGCAGAACGACGGTCGGCTCTCCGGCATCGGCAGGTGCGACGGCGCGCAGGTTCCGCAGCAGTTCTTCAGGATAATGATCGACGGGCGCGACGGCGTTGTTAGAGAACAGGTCGGGAAACAGGCGCATCATGATCGCGCGGTTTTCCAGCATGTAGGACACGCCGGACGGCGAGCGCAGATTGTCTTCCAGGACATAGAATTCGTTTTCGCCGACGCGAACCAGGTCGATCCCGGCGATATGGGCATAAACCCCGCCCGGCACATCGAGCCCGTGCATCTGTATCTGGTAAAACTCGTTATTGAACACCAGCTCGGCGGGAATTTTCCCCGCCTTCACGATCTCAGCGCCGTGATACAGGTCGTGGAGGAACATGTTCAGCGCGCGCACCCGCTGGATCGACCCTTTCGCCAGCAGATCCCATTCCGGCGCGGAAAACACGCGCGGGATCAGGTCGAACGGAATCAGCCGTTCGTTGGCGCCTGCATGCCCGTAGACCAGAAAAGTGATGCCCATTCGGCGAAACAGAAGCTCCGCCTCATGCGATTTTCCGGCGAGATGGCCGTCGGGCAATCCGTCGAGCCATATGGCAATGTCTTTGTAAGCGGTGCGGACACTGCCATCGGCGGCAAACATTTCATTGAAAAATTGGGTTTCAGGCATTCTCCAACCCTAACCGTTCGCCCGCCGATCTCCAATGGCTTACATGAAACTATACGGATCGATATCGACCGCGATGCGTACGCCGCCCGTGGGTTTCAGCGAATATACCCAGCGCCGGAGAATTTCCTGGATGTTGATATCCTTCCGCGCCCGGACCAGCAGCCGCCTGCGGTGCCGGCCGCGGACGACCGAAATCGGCGCCGGTGCCGGTCCCAGAACCGACACCCCGTCGCGGCGGGGCGCGGAACGCCCCAGAGCATTGGCCGCGTCGTCGACCGCACGCTCGTTCCGGCCCGACACGATAATCGCCGCCAGCCGGCCGTAAGGCGGCATATGGTGCTGTTTGCGTGCATCCGCTTCTGTCCTGATGAAATTGTCGCGGTCGCCGCCGACAAGCGCCTGCATGACCGGATGTTCGGGCTGGTAGGTCTGAAGCAGGACGCGGCCTGGCCGCTCGGCCCGGCCCGCCCGCCCGGAAACCTGGTGCAGCAACTGATAGGTCCGCTCCGCCGCCCGCAGGTCGCCGCCGGCAAGCCCGAGATCGGCGTCAATCACGCCAACCAGGGTCAGTGTCGGAAAATGGAACCCCTTGGCCATGATCTGCGTGCCGATCAAAACGTCGATCTCGTGGTTTTCCATGCGCCGGACCAATGCCAGCGCATCGGACGGCCGGTGCACGGTATCGCTCGACATGATCTCGAAACGGATATCGGGAAACTTCGCCCGGGCTTCCTCGGCCAGGCGTTCGACGCCGGGGCCGCAGGCCGCGAACCGGCCTTCGGCTTCGCAGGACGGGCAGGTATGCGGCGGCGGCGCGCTGTAGCCGCAATGGTGGCACTGAAGCCTGTCGCGCAGCCGGTGTTCGACCAGCCACGCCGTGCATTGCGGACAATCCAGCCGGTGGCCGCAGGCACGGCACAGGGTCAGGGGCGCATAGCCGCGCCGGTTCAGAAACAGCATGGCCTGTTCCCCGGCCGCAACCGTTTCCGATACCGCCCGCGCCAGTAGGGGCGACAGCCAGCTCTGCCGGTCGAGCGTTTCGGTTCGCATGTCGATCGCCGTTATTTCCGGAAGCGTCGCCCCGGCAAACCGTTCGGGCAGAGAAAGCCTCTGATACCGGCCGCGCCAGACGTTATCGACCGTTTCCAGCGACGGCGTCGCCGACGCCAGAATTACCGGAAAGCCGCCGATATGGCCGCGCACCACCGCCATGTCGCGGGCATTGTAGATAACGCCTTCATCCTGCTTGAAACTGGGATCGTGTTCTTCGTCGATCACGATCAGCCCGAGATCGCGATAGGGCAGCATCAGCGCCGAGCGCGCACCGACGACCAGCCTGGCAGTCCCGTGGGTGACGGCGCGCCAGTTCCGCCGGCGCTCTGACATCGGAATGTCCGAATGCCAGACAACGGGCCGCTCGCCGAACCGTTTTTCGAACCGGCCGAGCCAGTCCGCGGTCAGCGCAATTTCGGGCAGCAGCACAATCACCTGTTTGTCGGCCCGCAGGGCCGCGGCGATGGCCTCGAAATACACCTCCGTCTTGCCCGACCCGGTCACGCCGTCCAGCAGCGTGACCGAATATCCGGCGCCGACCGATCCGACGAGCGTCGCCGCGGCGGCATTCTGGGCATCCGACAGGACCGCGCCCGGCAGGTCCGGATCGGGCCGGGGCACGGGTTCTTCATCGCTGAGAGCGAGCGGCTGCAGAATGCCGGCATCGGCCATGCCACGGATGACGGCGGCGGACGACCCGGCCGCCCGCGCAAGATCGGCGCCCGGCATGGGCCGGCCGTCATGCAACGCCGCCAGCACCCGCCTGCGGGCGTCCGTCAAACGGATGCCGCCGGGAAGTGATTCGCTTTTCGCATCGATTCCGGGGGCGGGGCGATAGGCGGTCATCGGCTTCGGCGCGGTCAGCGCCTTGGGCACGCTCATGGTCATCCGCAACACCGTACCGAGCCTGGCAAGGGTATAGGCCGCGACCCAGTCGACGAATTCGCGGAGGTCCGCGGGCATCGGCGGCAGGTCGAGTACAGCGCTGATTTCACGTAATTTTTTGGGGTCCACATCGCCTTTTGCCGGGCCCCAGACCACCCCGGTTGCCTGCCGTCCGCCGAGCGGCACAGAGACGTAGGATCCCGGCTCTACCGGCACATCGGGGGGCACCAGATAGTCGTAGGGCGCGATCAGCGGCAGCGGCAAAAGCACGCTGACTGCTTCGCGCCGATCGGTGGCGGGTTGTGTGGAAAGGCCGGGGTCCATCGGATACACTCTATCCCAGCCATACGGGGCGGCCAATCGGCTGACGGCGACAAGGGTCGTTATTCGTTACGTCCCGATGCACGACGCGGCACCTAACAGCGCGCCCGACGTAACGCAATGCAGGGCGCACAGCATCTTGAATTGAAGGAATATTATGAAGTTTTTCGTGGACACGGCCGATGTGGACGAGATCAAGGATCTGGCGTCGACCGGCCTGGTGGACGGCGTAACAACCAACCCCTCGATCATCGCCAAATCCGGCCGCAATTTCATCGAGGTCATCGCCGAAATCTGTGACATCGTCGATGGGCCGGTCAGCGCCGAGGTCGCGGCAACCGATCATGAAACCATGCTGGCAGAGGGTAGAAAGCTCGCCCAGATCGCCGAGAACGTCGCCGTCAAGGTGCCGCTGACGCCGGACGGGCTGAAAACCTGCAAGGCGCTGTCGGATGCCGGTACCAAGGTGAATGTCACGCTCTGCTTCTCGGCAGGACAGGCAATCCTCGCCGCGAAGGCGGGCGCAACCTTCGTGTCGCCCTTCGTCGGACGGCTCGACGATATCAGCCGCGACGGCATGGGGCTGATCGAGGAAATCTGCACCATCTACGCCAATTACGACACGTTCGACACCGAGGTGCTGGTCGCATCCGTGCGCAGCCCGATGCATGTGGTCGAATCGGCCCGCATGGGTGCCGATGTCGTCACCCTGCCGCCGAGCGTATTGCGCCAGCTTTTCAAGCATCCCCTGACCGATTCGGGACTGGAGGCATTCCTGTCGGACTGGGCGAATTCCGGCCAGTCGATCCTGGGGTCCTGACAGTGAGCGGCCCGTCGGACGATGCCGCCAAGATCCAGCCGGAAGGCGTGACGGCGGAAACCGTCTCCGCCTGGCTGCGGCGGCATCCCGAATTCCTTCAGGAAAACCCGGAAGTGCTGACCTTCCTGACGCCGCCGGAATACAAGCGCGGCGAACGCATCCTCGACATGCAGCATTTCATGCTGGAACGGATGCGCGACGATCTGATAAACCTGCGGCGCCACGAAAAACAGCTGCTGTCCGCGGTCGAGGGCAATGCGGCCGGGCAGTCGAAAATTCATCAGGCGGTAACGGCCATCGCCGCCGCCGATGACATTCAGGCGCTGAACGCCGTGATCCGGTCAAAGCTGCCGCAGATGCTGGATATCGAAGCCGCGGTCCTGTGCATCGAGGAAACCGGGGCGCTCGCGCTCGCCGGCGCCACCGCGATCGGCGCGGGCGGCGTCGCCAACCTGATGGGGCCGAAACGACGCATCCTCCTGCAGGGCCAGACGGCAGGCGAAGCGTTCGTGTTCGGCGATGCCGCCGACCGCGTGAAATCGGTCGCCTATCTGCGCCTGCGCGCCGGCAGGAATGCGCCGGATATGCTGCTGGCGCTGGGATCGGGACGCGAAGACGGGTTCGACAAACACCAGGCCACAGACCTGATTTCCTTCCTCGCCGATGTAACGGAGGCGCGGCTGAAACAATGCCTGGGGCCGAAAACCTAGTCCGTTTCGCCGCGCAGGCCGACCTGCAGGCGGCGCTTGACGACTGGCGCCGCTGGCTCGTCACCGAACGGCGGACGTCCGTGCACACCGTCGATGCCTATTGCCGCGACATCGCGGCGTTTCTCGATTTCGTCCGGGACCATCGTGGAGAAACCCCCGACCTCCCGGCGCTGGCCGACCTGCTGGCGGCCGATTTCCGGTCCTGGCTTGCGGCGCGTCTGCAGGACGGTCTGTCGCGCACGTCCATCGCCCGCGCGATGTCGGCGCTGCGCAACCTGTTCCGGTTTCTCGATCGCACCGGACGGGTGCACAATCAGGCGCTGACGGCCGTGAAGGTGCCGAAACCGCCCAAATCCGTGCCCAAACCGCTCAACGCCGCAGACGCCGTAGCGCTGCTGCGCCGGGCGGCGGAGATCGCGCCGGAACCCTGGGTCGGGGCGCGGGATGTCGCCATTCTGGCGCTGCTGTATGGCTGCGGGTTACGCATCGACGAAGCCCTGAGCATGAACCAGCGCGACGTGCCGACGGGCGACGCCATGACGATTACCGGCAAGGGCAACAAGCAACGGGTCGTGCCGGTGCTGCCGGTCGTGACGGACGCGATCGCGGTCTACCGTAGCGCCTGCCCGTTCCCGGCCGAGCCGGACAGGCCTCTGTTTTTCGGTACCCGTGGGGCCCGGCTGAACGCGGGCGTGGTTCAGCGCACCATGCGCCGGTTGCGCGTCGATCTCGGCCTGCCCGATACCGCGACCCCGCATGCGCTGCGCCACAGCTTCGCCACGCATCTGCTTGCGGGCGGCGGCGACCTGCGGACAATCCAGGAATTGCTCGGCCACGCATCGCTTTCCACCACCCAGCGCTATACCGATGTCGACACCCAGCGGCTGATCGAGGTCTATGACCGGTCGCACCCGCGCGCGGTATCCGAAAATTAGCGCGTTCGGCGGCATAGGGCGGGCGCTGTCGCACCGCGACTATTGCGTCTACTGGACCAGCAACGGGATCAACACGATCGGCCGGTGGATGTACCGTATCGCCGTCGGCTGGCTGACATGGGAACTCACGGAATCGACCGCCTGGCTCGGCATCATTGCCTTCGCCGAAAGTTTTCCGCTCGTTGTCTTTTCGGTGCTCGCGGGCGCCATCGCCGACCGGATCGGCTATATCCGGATCACCGTACTGGCGCAGACGGCGACGGTGGTTGTCGCGGTCGTATTTGCCGGGCTGACCCTGGCCGGACTGATCACGATCGAACTGGTGCTGATTTCCGCACTCCTGATCGGCTCGCTCGAGTCGCTGACCACGCCGGCACGCATGGCGCTGGTCCACGCCCTGGTGCCGAAGGAAGACCTGTCGGCCGCAATCGCGCTCGGATCGGCGACGTTCAATGCGGCGCGGTTTATCGGCCCGGCCATTGCGGGGGCGCTGCTGGTCTGGGCGGGAAGCGGCGTGGTGCTGGCCGTCGTCGCCGTATCTTTCGCGCAATTCTGCCTGATCCTGCTGATTGTAAAGGCGGACGAGCCCGAGCGGACGCCGGGTCCCTGGCGCGACCTGATCGGCGACATCAAGACCGGTATCCGATACGGATTTGCGCATCCGGGTATCCGCTTCCTGCTGGTCATGCTGGGGGTAACCGGGCTGCTCATCCGCCCGGTTATCGAACTGATGCCCGGGTTTTCCGCCGAAGTCTTCGACCGCGGCGCCGACGGGCTTGCCATCCTGATGTCGACCCTGGGATTCGGCGCGATGGTGAGCTGTATCTGGATCGCGGTCCGCGGCCGGACGGAGGGACTGACCGGACTGGTGACCGCCAGCCTGCTGGTGCAGGGCGCCGCCCTTGCCCTGTGTGCGATTGCCGGTCAGTTCTGGGGGAATATCTGGATATCCGCAGCCTTATTCGGCGTCGTGGGTTTTGCCATGCTGGTCGGCGGCGTCGGATCCCAGACCCTGATGCAGAACGCGGTCGAATCGCACATGCGCGCCCGCGCGATGAGCCTTTTCATCATGATTTCCTGGGGACTGCCGGCGTTTGGCGCGCTGGCCGCAGGCTGGATCGCGACCTTTGCGGGACTATCCGTTACGATCGGCGTCGGCGGCGCGCTGACGATCGTGCTGTGGTTATGGGCTCGCCCGCGGGCCGCCGCCCTTGAATCGGAGCTGGAAAAAACGCCCTAGGCGCCGGACCCGTTGCGCGTTATCCGGTTCCACAGCCTGTCGGCAGCAGCTTCGGCGGCATCGTATTTTTCGGCAAATCTGGGATACCGGGTCTTCAGCATTTCAAGCCGGCGCTGCGCCCATTCGGATTCGCGCGACAGCAGGATGAAGCCGATCAAAAGGAACAGGATACCCTGCAGAATCGGCAGAAAAAGCCCGATTATGCCGAGGACGATAAACGCCCAGCCGAGCGCGAGTATGAAAAACCGTTTTACCGGTCGGGGCATAGTGCAGGTTCCTCCGCCGCCCGATCCTGCGGACGGACGGTTATCCTACATATGGATGGGCGAGCCCTCGACATCAAGGGCTGCTTCCTTGACGGCCTCGTTCAGCGTCGGATGCGCATGGCAGGTCCGCGCGATGTCTTCCGACGACGCGCCGAATTCCATGGCGAGCGCCAGTTCGGCGATCAGCGTACCGGCATCGGGTCCGATAATATGGACGCCCAGAACCTCGTCTGTCATTTCATCGGCGAGGATTTTGACGAAACCCTCCGTATCGCCGTTTGCCCGCGCCCGGGAATTGGCCATGAAAGGAAAGCTTCCCTTGTTATAGGCAACGCCTTCAGATTTCAGCTGTTCCTCGGTCCGGCCGACGGAGGCCGCTTCCGGCCACGTGTAAACAACCGACGGGATGGCGTCGTAATTGATATGGGTCGCCTGGCCGGCTATCCGTTCCACGCAGGCAATGCCTTCTTCTTCGGCCTTATGCGCCAGCATCGGGCCGGGGATGACGTCGCCGATCGCGTAAATGCCGTCGACGCTGGTCTTGAAATTGCCGTCGACCTGGATAACCCCGCGACCGTCCATTTCAACGCCGGCGTCTTCAAGACCGAGCCCTTCGGTGAACGGCTTGCGGCCGATCGACACGAGCACCACGTCGCAGGCGATATCTTCCGAGTCGCCGCCCTTGGCGGGTTCGACCGTCAGGGTGACTTTCGACTTGGTGGTTTTCGCCGCCGTCACCTTGGTGCCGAGCTTGAATTCCATACCCTGCTTTTCAAGGGTCTTGTGCATGGCCTTGCCGACTTCCGTGTCCATGTTCGGCACGATCGCATCGAGGAATTCCACGACCGTGACCCTGGACCCCAGCCGCCGCCACACCGAGCCCATCTCCAGCCCGATATAGCCGCCGCCGACGACGACCAGATGATCGGGCACTTTCGACAGCGCCAGCGCGCCGGTAGACGAAACGATGCGGTCTTCGTCGATATCGACGCCCGGCAGGGGCGCGACCTCGGAGCCGGTCGCGATCAGGATATTCGTCGCGGTATAGGTTTCGTCCTTGCCGTCGGCGGTAACGACCACTTCGCCGGGCTTCGATATCCGGCCCGCGCCCGTGATGCCGGTGACCTTGTTTTTCTTGAACAGGAAACCGATGCCCTTGGTCAGGTCTTCGACGACCTTGTCCTTGCGGGCCATCAGTTTCTTGAGATCGAGTTCGACCTTGCCGACCTTTACGCCGTGGTCGGCAAGGTGGTTCTGCGCTTCTTCGAATTTCTCCGATGAGTGCAGCAGCGCCTTGGACGGAATACAGCCGACATTCAGGCAGGTCCCGCCCAGGGTACCGCGCTTTTCAATACAGGCGGTTTTCAGACCGAGCTGCGCTGCACGGATAGCCGCGACATAGCCGCCGGGGCCAGCCCCGATCACGATCAGGTCGAAATGCGAATCGCTCATAAATACGGGCCTCTGTTCAGACGGCGAGAAGGATACGTTCCGGATCTTCGATGCATTCCTTGACGCGGACAAGGAACGTCACCGCTTCGCGGCCGTCGATGATCCGATGATCGTAGGACAGCGCGACATACATCATCGGGCGGATTTCGATCGAATCGCCGACGGCGACGGGACGCCGGTCTATTTTATGCATGCCGAGAATGCCCGACTGTGGCGGGTTGAGGATCGGCGTCGACATCAGCGATCCGTATACGCCGCCATTCGTGATCGTGAACGTGCCGCCGGTCAGTTCGTCCATGCTGAGCTTGCCGTCGCGGGCGCGCAGGCCAAGATCGGTGATGCCTTTTTCGACGTCGGCGAAGGACCGTGTGTCGGCATCGCGCAGTACCGGCACGACCAGTCCCTGTTCGGTGCCGACGGCCACGCCGATATCGTAGTAGTTCTTGTAGATCAGCTCGTTGCCGTCGATCTCTCCGTTGACCGCCGGCAGTTCCTTGAGCGCCACAACGCACGCCTTGACGAAGAACGACATGAAGCCGAGACGGCAGCCGTGGCGTTTTTCGAAATCGTCCTGGAATTTCTTGCGCGCCGCCATGACATTGGTCATGTCGATTTCGTTGAAGGTGGTCAGCATCGCCGCCGTGTTCTGGGCTTCCTTCAGCCGTTCCGCGATGCGCTGGCGCAGACGGGTCATCTTCACTCGTTCTTCGCGCGGGTCGTCGGCGCGCGGCGCGGCTGCGGCCGCGGGTTTGGCCGCCGGTGCCGGAGTCGCCGCCGGCGCAGCGGATGCTCCGCCGTCTTTCATGAACTGCAGCACATCGCCCTTGGTCAGGCGGCCGTCCTTGCCGGTGCCGCCGATCTGCGCGGCATCGAGATTGTTTTCGTCGACCAGCTTGCGAACGGCAGGCGACAGCTTGTCCTTGTCGTCCTCCGCCGCCGGTTCCGAAGCAGCCGCGGCCGGGGCGGCCGCCTTTGCCGGCGCTTCTTTGGCTTCCGTCTTTGCTTCGTCTTTCGGGGCCGCTTTTGCGGTTGCGGTCGCGCCGCCTTCACCGATCAGGCCCAGCAGCGCGCCGACTTCGACGTTCTCGCCCTCCTTGGCGGAGATCTCGCTCAACGTGCCCGCAGCGCTGGCATTGACCTCAAGCGTCACCTTGTCGGTTTCGAGCTCGACGATCGCCTCATCGACGGCAACCGCATCGCCTTCGGCCTTGAACCATTTCGCAACGGTCGCTTCGGTGACGGATTCGCCAAGTGTGGGAACGGTAATTTCGGTAGCCATGTTTCATGTGCTCCTGGAGCGCAAATTAATAACTCAGGTTGTCAGGGCTTCTGCGACCAGCGCCTGCTGTTCGGCGTTGTGCTTGCCGTGCGAACCCGTCGCGGGGGATGCGGCTTCGGGACGGCCGACGTAAACCGGCCTCTCTGCCTTTATGTCAAGATTTCCGAGCAGTTCCTCGACACGCCGGTCGAGGAAATGCCACGCCCCCATGTTCTTGGGTTCTTCCTGGCACCACACGACTTCGGCATTGGGATATTTTTTGAGCTCGTTGCCAAGCGACACATTGGGGAACGGATAAAGCTGTTCCATGCGCACCAGCGCGACATTGCCGATATTCGCCTCTTCGCGGGCGGCCGCTAGATCGTAATAGACCTTGCCGCTGCACAGCACGACGCGCTTGACCTTCGCAGGCGCGACCAGCTCGCCGCAATCCGGCAAGACACGGTTGAAGGACGTCCCGGGACCGAATTCCGACAGCTTCGACACGGCTTTCTTGTGCCGCAACAGCGATTTCGGCGTCATGATCACCAGCGGTTTCCGGAAATCGCGGTGAATCTGGCGGCGCAGCGCATGGAAGTAGTTCGCCGGCGTGGTGATGTTGCAGACCTGCCAGTTGTCCTCGGCGCATTGCTGGAGATAGCGTTCGAGCCGGGCGGAGGAATGTTCCGGCCCCTGCCCTTCGAAGCCGTGCGGCAACAGCAGGACCAGGCCCGACATCCGCAGCCACTTGGACTCGCCGGACGAAATGAACTGGTCGAGGATGAACTGCGCGCCATTGGCGAAATCGCCGAACTGCGCTTCCCACAGCACCAGCAAATCAGGATCGGCCAGCGACATACCGTATTCGAAGCCAAGCACAGCGGCTTCCGACAGGGTCGAATTGCGGGCGATGAACTTGGACTGGTTGCCCGGCCGGATCTGTTCGAGAGGAATAAAGACCTCTTCGGATTCCTGATCGGTCACGACAACGTGGCGTTGCGAGAAAGTGCCACGCGCGACGTCCTGTCCGCTCAGACGGACGAGTATGTTCTCGGTAAGCAGGGTCCCGAAAGCCAGCGATTCGCCGGTCGCCCAGTCGATTCCCTCGCCGGCCTCGATGGCCTTGCCGCGGTTGCCGAAGAACCGCCGCAGCTTGGAATTCAGCTTGAAGTCTTCCGGGACGGTCGAAATGGCCTTGCCGACCTCCTGCAGAAGTTCGAGCGGCACATCGGTCTTGCCCTTGCGTTCTTCCGCGGACGGAGCGGTTGTCTTGCCCTGCCATTTCCCTTCGAGCCAGTCGGCCTTGTTGGGCTTGTAGGATGTCGATGCCTCGAAATCGGCGTCGAGACGCTTGCGCACTGACGCTTCCATCTCGGCGACCTGTTCCTCAGTCAACACGCCCTCGGCGATCAGCTGGTTGGCATATAGCTGCCGGACCGTGGGGTGCTTCGCGATCGACTTGTACATCAGCGGCTGGGTGAATGCCGGCTCGTCGCCTTCGTTGTGGCCGAACCGCCGATAGCACCACATGTCGATCACGACGTCCTTGCGGAACTCGTCACGGAATTCCGCGGCGATGCGCGCGACGTGGATGACAGCTTCGACATCGTCGCCGTTAACGTGGAAAATCGGCGCCTGCGCCATCTTGGCGATTTCCGTCGGATAACGCGACGTGCGCGTCGCCCCGGGATTCGTGGTGAAACCGATCTGGTTGTTGACGACGACATGCATCGTCCCGCCGGTCCGGTACCCCTTGATATCGGAAAGCCCGAACGTTTCCGCAACGATCCCCTGGCCGCCGAAGGCCGCGTCGCCATGCATCAGCAGGCCCATCACCTTGCGGCGTTCGCGGTCGCCGCGCTGGCGCTGCTTGGCCCGCACCTTGCCGATAACGACCGGATCGACGGCTTCGAGATGCGACGGGTTGGCGGTCAGCGACAGGTGAACCTGCTTGCCGTCGAATTCGCGGTCGGCGGACGTACCGAGATGGTATTTCACGTCGCCGGAGCCCTGCACGTCCTCGGGCTTTGCCGACATCCCCTGGAATTCGGAGAAAATCGCCGAGAAGGGCTTGTTCATCACGTTGGCCAGCACGTTCAGCCGCCCGCGATGCGGCATGCCGATCACGACTTCCTCGACACCGAGCTGAGATCCCCGTTTGAGAATCTGTTCCAGCCCCGGGACAAGCGATTCAGCGCCGTCGAGACCGAACCGCTTGGTGCCGGTATATTTGACGTTGAGAAACTGCTCGAAGGTTTCGGCCTCGGTCAGCCGTTCGAGAATGGTGATCTTGCCGATATCGGTAAAATCGGTCTGGTTGCGGATGCCTTCGATCCGGTCCTGTATCCAGACCTTTTCGGCGGTCGACGTCATGTGCATGTATTCGACGCCGATATGCTCGCAATAGGTCGACCGGACACGCTCGACGATTTCACGCAGCGGCGCCTTTTCACCGAGGCCGAGCCGGTCGTGAATGTAGATATCGCGCTCGTAATCCGCTTCCGTGAAGCCGTAGGATTCGGGATCGAGCTCTGTATGGCTGAGCGGTTTCTCGATTCCGAGCGGATCGAGTTCGGCGTAAAGATGGCCGCGCACACGGTGCGAACGGATAATCATCAGCGCCTGGATGGAATCGCGGGTCGCATCGCTGAGCGCGCCTGAATCGCCATGCACAGCGCCGTTTGCGCCGTTCATCTTCATCACTTCGGCGGCGGTCGCGGTGCCGATGACCGCGGTTTCCGTCGGCGCCCAGCTCGCGCCCTGAAGGTCCTTCAGAACGTCCGGCGCCTCGTCCTTCAGTTCATCGAAAAACGCCGCCCATTCGGGATCGACCGAGGCAGGTTTTTCAAGATAACGCGCATACAGTTCTGCGACGAAAGTGCTGTTGGCACTCGTCAGAAACGAAGTCTTCTCTAGCAGTCCGGTCATGATACCCGGCGGCGCGGCCGCCGCTCCTTTTCACATGCTACATCGCCGGAAAATGCCGGCGCCGTAAAACCCCGACCTATCCCTTCATTGCCTCCACCATCGCGTCGCCGATACCGGCGGGCGAATCGGATACCCGGATCCCTGCGCTTTTCATGGCCTCGATCTTGTCGTCGGCGCCGCCTTTGCCGCCCGAGATGATCGCGCCCGCATGCCCCATGCGCCGGCCCGGAGGTGCCGTAACACCTGCAATAAAGCCTACGACGGGTTTCTTGGTTTTGGATTGCCGGATGAAATCGGCTGCGTCTTCTTCTGCCGAGCCGCCGATTTCGCCGATCATGACAATGCCCTGGGTTTCGTCGTCGGCCAGGAACATGTCGATGCAATCGACGAAGTTGGTGCCGTTGACGGGATCGCCGCCAATGCCGATGCAGGTCGTCTGACCGAGACCGGCCGCCGTGGTCTGGGCGACGGCTTCATAGGTCAGCGTGCCGGAGCGCGATACGATACCGATCTTGCCCCGCTTGTGAATGTGACCCGGCATGATGCCGATCTTGCATTCGTCGGGCGTGATGATACCGGGGCAGTTCGGCCCGATCAGCCGCGTGTTCGAATTGGCAAGCGCGCGTTTGACGCGGACCATATCGAGCACGGGAATACCCTCGGTGATGCAGACTGCCAGCGGGATTTCCGCGTCGATCGCTTCGAGAATGGCATCTGCCGCAAACGGCGGCGGCACATAGATCACGGACGCGTTCGCGCCGGTCTTTTCAACCGCGTCGGCAACCGTGTCGAAGACCGGGAGGTCCAGATGCTTGGAGCCGCCCTTGCCCGGCGTCACGCCGCCGACCATGCCGGTGCCGTAGGCGATGGCCTGTTCGGAATGGAAGGTGCCCTGGGCGCCAGTGAAGCCCTGGCAGATTACTTTCGTGTCTTTTCCGACGAGCACCGACATCAGGCTGCCTCCTTCGTAACTTTGACAACCTTTTCGGCGGCATCCGCCAGATTGTCCGCCGAGACGATCGGCAGACCCGATTCCTCAAGAATTTTCTTGCCCAGTTCCACGTTCGTGCCGGCAAGCCGGACAACCAGCGGCACGTCGAGGCTGACCTCGCGGGCCGCCGCAACGACGCCTTCGGCGATCACGTCGCAGCGCATGATACCGCCGAAGATATTCACCAGGATGGATTCGACATTGGGGTCGGACAGGATCAGCTTGAACGCCGTCGTCACCCGTTCCTTGGTTGCCCCGCCGCCGACATCGAGGAAGTTGGCGGGCGAGCCGCCATACAGCTTGATGATGTCCATCGTCGCCATGGCGAGCCCGGCGCCGTTGACCATGCAGCCGATATTGCCGTCCAGCGTGATGTAGTTGAGGTCGTGCTTGGCCGCTTCGAGTTCGGTCGGATCCTCTTCGTCCTCGTCGCGCAGTTCCGCGACATCCTTGTGACGGAACAGGGCGTTGTCGTCGAAGTTCATCTTGGCGTCGAGCGCGATCACATCGCCCGCGCCGGTCACGACCAGCGGGTTGATCTCGACGATGGACGCATCGAGTTCGGTGAACGCCCGGTACATGCCCATCAGGAATTTCGTGGCCGATTTGACCTGGTCGCCCTCAAGGCCGAGCCCGAACGCAACCTGGCGGGCGTGGAACGCCTGCATCCCGGTCGCGGGATCGATATCGATGCGGAGGATTTTTTCCGGCGTCGCCTCGGCGACTTCCTCGATCTCCATGCCGCCCTCGGTGGACGCCATCAGCGTGACACGGCTGGTCGCGCGGTCGATCAGAATACCGAGATACAATTCGCGCGCGATGTCGCAGCCTTCCTCGATATAAACCCGCTTGACCTCGCGCCCGTCGGCGCCGGTCTGCTTCGTGACGAGGGTCTTGCCCAGCATTTCGGTAACGTTTTGACGGACGTCGTCGACCGATTTGACGACGCGGACGCCGCCCTTGTCGCTGGAATCGTCCTTGAACCGCCCGGCACCGCGGCCGCCCGCGTGAATCTGCGATTTAACCACCCAGATGGAGCCGCCGAGATCCTCGGCGGCCTTGACCGCCTCGTCGGCGGTATAGGCAACACCGCCCTTCGGCACAGCCACGCCATATTTGGCCAGTAGCTGTTTCGCCTGATATTCGTGAATATTCATATCTGTTCGTATGCTCCTGCGGTGTTACGAAACCGTAAACTCCGGGGTATTAACCGACCGTTAACCAAGAATCCTGCACCGGACATCGACCGGCGCAGGAAAACAGCTATCGGCGCAGCCTATTTTGCTTTCTTGGCGGCTTCGCGTTCCATTTTTTTGACCACCGCAACAAGGTCCTTCACGGCCTTGACGGAGTTGTTGAACTGGCGCTTTTCGTCCGCGTCCAGCTTGACCTCGACGATGCGCTCGATGCCCTTGGCGCCGATCACGACCGGGACGCCGACATAGATGCCCTTCACGCCGTATTCGCCCTTGAGCAGCGCGGCACAGGGGAGAACGCGCTTCTTGTCCTTGAGATAGGCATCGGCCATCTCGATCGCGGCCGAGGCCGGCGCATAGAACGCCGAGCCGTTGCCCAGCAGGCTGACGATTTCGCCGCCGCCGTCGCGGGTACGCTGGACGATCGCGTCGAGCTTCTCCTTGGTGGTCCAGCCCATTTCGATCAGGTCGGGCAACGGAATGCCGGCAACCGTCGAATAACGAACCGACGGGACCATGGTGTCGCCGTGGCCGCCGAGCACGAAGGCCGTCACGTCCTGGACCGAGACCTTGAATTCCTCGGCGAGGAAATAGCGGAACCGCGCGCTGTCAAGCACGCCGGCCATGCCGACAACCCGGTTGGACGGCAGGCCGGAATGTTTCTGCAGCGCCCAGACCATGGCGTCCAGCGGGTTGGTGATGCAGATCACGAACGCCTTCGGCGCGTATTTCTTGATGCCTTCGCCGACCTGTTTCATGACGTTGGAATTGATGCCGATCAGGTCGTCGCGGCTCATGCCCGGTTTGCGCGGGATGCCGGCGGTAACGATGATCACGTCCGCATTCTTGATACCGGCATAGGAATTGGCGCCCGTAATCTTGGAATCGAATCCCTCGACCGGGGACGATTCGACAAGATCGAGCGCTTTCCCCTGCGGGGTGCCCTTCATGATATCGAAAAGAACGATGTCGCCGAGCTCTTTGAGTCCGGCGAGATGTGCCAACGTGCCGCCAATATTGCCGGCGCCGATGAGGGCGATTTTGTTACGGGCCATGGGAATTTCCGGGTCTGTTATGAAAAAATTTCGTTATCCCGGCAAAAGCCGCCGGATTGCGTGGTTTCTAGCGCCGTTAACCCTGAAGGGCAAGGGAAAGTCAGGGATTTTCACGTGTTTACGTCCCCGCGGCCGCACCATGCGTCATCTGGATGTATTCTTCCGACTGCATTTCGATCAGACGCGACGCGGTGCGTTCGAACGCGAAGGCGGTATCGCCCTCGGGCGACAATTCATCGGGCTGCGCCTCGGCGGAAATCACCATGTTCACGCGGTGCTCGTAAAGCGCGTCGATCAGCGTCACCAGGCGCTTGGCCTCGTTCCGCCGGGCCGGCGGCAGCAGCGGGACCCCGGACAGGATGACCGTGTGATAGGCCTTGGCGATGGCGAGGTAATCCGGCGCGCCAAGCGGCTTTTCGCACAGATCGGCAAAGGCAAAACGCGCCACGCCCTTTGCCGCCAGCGGCACCGCGACCTTACGCCCGGTCGCCGTCAGTTCCGCCGGTTCGCCCGGGGCGTTATCGGTCAGGGCGGCAAAGGCGGCATCCAGCGCCGCATCGGATTCGGGTCCCAGCGGCGTATGATAGATGCCCATATCGACAAGGCGTTCGCGCCGGTAGTCGCGCGCCGCTTCGAGTTCGAGAATATCGATCCGGCCTTTCAGCACTTCGATAAACGGCAGGAACCGGTCGCGCTGAAGGCCGCCCTTGTACAGGTTGTCGGGATGGGAATTGCTGGTCGCGACGACGACCACGCCCTCGTCGAACAGGCCTTCGAACAGGCGGCCGAGAATCATCGCATCGGCGATATTGTCGACCTGGAATTCGTCAAAGCACAGCAGCCAGGTCTGTTTCGCGATTTCGGCCGCGATTTTCGGCAGCGGATCCTGCAATTTGCCGTCGCGCCGGCGCCAGCGATGCATGGTATCGTGAATTTCGAGCATGAATTCGTGGAAATGGACCCGGCGCTTGTGGTTGCCGGCGACGGAATCGTAAAACAGGTCCATCAGCATCGACTTGCCGCGCCCGACGGGGCCGTACAGATACAGCCCCTGCGGCGCGGGTTCGGCCGGCCGCCGCGTCAGGCCGAGCCGTGCGCGCCAGCTTGAACCGCCGTTCGTTCCGCCGGCAGGCGTGTAATGCGCCAAGGCATGCCACAGCGACTGCAGCTTTTCGGCCGCCAGCGCCTGCACGGCGTCGTGGTGCAGGTCGCCGCCGCGAAGAATATCGCGATAGGCGAAAAGCGGGCCTTTTGAATCGGAGTCGGTCATTCCGGGGTCGGTTACTTTCGGACGGGCGCGGGGTGGATTGCGGAACGGCATAACCCGCCGGGCGGCGCGGTGCAAATATAGTTTGCGCGCCCCCTTACAACCCCCGCCGGACGCACCATATCTGCTGCCTCAGGCGTCGAACGGCGCCGGACAGCTTATGCGCCGGCAGCGCGCCATAATGTGGCGCGCCTCGCCGGACACGGTTCCCGTCAATATCCCGTCAGCAGGAAAACAATGGCTTCCGATCCACAATCCCGGCCCGCAAAATTCGGGACCGTCCTCGGCATGGGGCCCGGCAACGTGCCGGTCTATTCGTCAGATTACGACAGCGCCGATATCGCGGAACTGCCGAACCGCCAGGCCTACCGGAACGAGGTCGACGGCGTGTTCATGGGACATAAATGGCAATGCGTCGAACTCGCCCGCCGGTGGATGTATCTCAATCACGGATACATTTTCGACGATATCGCCATGGCCTACGATATTTTCCGCCTCCGCTCGGTGCGCGTGATAAGGGACAATTCGTCCCTGCCGCTCAGATCGTTCCGCAACGGATCGAAGCGCCATCCCGAACCGGGCTGCCTGCTGATCTGGAACGAAGGCGGCGAGTTCGAAATTACCGGCCATGTCGCCGTCGTCACCGAGGTCTTCCCCGACCGGATCCGGCTTATCGAGCAGAACGTCGAGGACACCGTGTGGCCCGACGGCTGCACTTATTCCCGGGAAATCCACGCCACGGTTTCCGCCGATGGCGGCTACTGGATCGAATGTTCATACGAAAACGCGCAGATTCTCGGCTGGGTCATCCAGACCGAAGACGCCACCCATGCGGAGCTGATCGTCGATACCGACCCGCTGCTTTTCAACATGCAGCTGCGCGAACTGCCGAATACCGGCCTTCACCGCGAAACGTGGCTCAACCTCGCCAACGCCGACGAAGCCGCTTATGTCGAGATGATGGGCGGCTGCCTGCTGCCCCGGACGGAAGACGACCAGTACCGGTATTTCTGCCTCAGCGAAGCCGCCTACGGCGAAATCAAGCGCGCGACGAACGAAATGCACGCGCTGTTCATGCATGCGACCAACTTCGTGCTGCAGCATGACGAACTGCTCCGGACCTTCAATATCCCGGAAGCGCTGTGGCCGCGTATTCACCAGTCATGGGACAACCGGCGCAACCAGATGATCACCGGCCGCTTCGACTTTTCCCTGTCCGAGCGCGGCCTGAAGGTGTTCGAATACAACTGCGATTCCGCGTCCTGTCACATGGAATGCGGCAAGATTCAGCAGATATGGGCCGAGCATTTCGAATGCGAAGACGGCCACGGCACCGGTCACGACCTGCACGCCGACCTGGTCGATGCGTGGCGAAAAAGCGGGATCACCGGCGTGCTGCACATCATGCAGGACGGCGATCCGGAGGAATCCTATCACGCCCAGTACATGAAGACGGCGATCGAACGCGCCGGGCTCCGGTGCAAGATCGTCACCGGGCTCGACGGGCTCGGCTGGGACGATTCCGGGAATGTCGTCGATGAAGACGGCGAGCGGGTCGAACAGGTTTGGAAAACCTGGGCCTGGGAGACCGCGCTGGACGAAATCCGCGACCAGATCGACGACGATGCGGAAAACCTGCGGCTGCACCGCGTGATCGACCGCAAAACGGTGTCGCCGCGCCTGGTGGACGTGCTGCTGCGGCCGGAAGTCATGGTGTACGAGCCGCTGTGGACGCTGATCCCGAGCAACAAGGCGATACTGCCGGTGCTGTCGATGATGTTCCCGAAGAACCGCTATGTCCTGAACACCCAGACCACCCTGACCGACGATCTGAAAAAGACCGGCTATGTTTCAAAGCCGATCGTCGGACGGTCGGGGGCGAATATCAGCATCTACGACCGTAACAGCGAACTGGTGGGGGAAACCGCGGGCCGGTTCGACGACCGCGACCAGATTTACCAGGAACTGTTCCCGCTGCCGGTTCTCGACGGCCGCAGCGCGCAGATCTGCACGTTTACGGTCGACGGTGCGTTTTCCGGCGGCACGGTGCGCGCCGACACGTCGCCGATCATTACCACCGACAGCGATATCTTCCCGCTGCGCATTCTGACCAACCGCGACATGCTGGCGGGAAAATAGCGGGACGAAATCCACGCATCAAAAAAGGGGCGGCGCCGCGGCACCGCCCCTTTTGAATTGCCAGCCGCCGCAGCGGCAAATACTAGCGCCGCGCCGCCATCGCCTGCTTGATCTCGCCGATCGCCTTGGCAGGGTTCAGGCCCTTGGGGCAGGTCTTGGTGCAGTTCATGATCGTGTGGCAGCGATACAGCCGGAACGGGTCTTCCAGCTCGTCGAGCCGGTCGCCGGTGGCTTCGTCCCGCGAATCCTGAATCCAGCGGTTGGCCTGCAGCAGGACGGCCGGGCCGAGATAGCGGTCGCCGTTCCACCAGTAGGACGGGCAGCTGGTCGTGCAGCAGAAGCACAGGATACATTCCCACATGCCGTCGAGTTTCTTGCGTTCTTCCGGCGACTGCAGGCGTTCCTTGCCGGGGATCGGCTGGGTGTCGGATTTCAGCCACGGTTCCACCGAACGGTACTGGGCATAGGCCTGCGTCAGGTCGGGCACCAGGTCCTTCACGACCGGCATGTGCGGCAGCGGATAGACCTTTACGTCGTCTTTCACGTCGTCGACATATTTCGTGCAGGCCAGCGTGTTGGTGCCGTCGATATTCATCGCGCAGGACCCGCACACGCCTTCGCGGCACGACCGGCGGAAAGTGAGGGTGGGGTCGATCTCGTTCTTGATCTTGATGACCGCGTCGAGAACCATCGGGCCGCAATCGTCCATGTCGATCGTATAGGTATCGACCTGCGGGGTCTCGCCGTCTTCGCCGTTCCAGCGATAGACACGGAAATTCTTGGGCTTTTTCGCCCCGTCCGGCGCGGGCCAGGTCTTGCCCTCGCGGACCTTGGAATTTTTGGGAAGTGTGAATTCGGCCATTTAATCTACCTCAGTAAACCCGTGCTTTGGGCGGGACCGCCTTTACGTCGTCTGTCATGGTCTCCGTGTGGACGGGACGGTAATCGATACGGCTGGTGCCGTCTTCGTTCAGCCACACATAGGTGTGCTTCATCCAGTCCTCGTCGTTGCGATCGGGGAAATCCTCGCGCGCATGTCCGCCGCGGCTTTCCTCGCGGTTGATCGCACTGTCGAGGCTGACGATCGCCTGGGCGAGCAGGTTGTCGTATTCGAGCGTTTCCGCCAGATCCGAATTCCACACCAGCGACGTGTCGGAAACCTTGACGTCGTCGTTCTTGGACCACAGCGACGTCAGCTTGTCGCGGCCTTCGCGCATCAGTTCGTCGGTGCGGAACACCGCGCAATGGGCCTGCATGGTCCGCTGCATTTCCATGCGCAGTTCGGCTGTCGGCGTGGTGCCCTTGGCGAAGCGCCGCGCATCGAAACGGGCAAGCGCTTCCTCGCCGGCGCCCTTCGGCAGGTCCGGCTGTTTCTGGCCGGGGGTGATCATCTCGGCGGCGCGGTCGCCCGCGGCCCGGCCGAACACGACCAGATCGAGCAGCGAGTTCGAACCCAGGCGGTTGGCGCCGTGGACCGACACGCAAGCCGCTTCGCCGATGGCCATCAGGCCCGGCTGCAGTTCTTCCGGCCCGCCGGCACCCGGTTTGACCATCTCGCCCTGATAGGTCGTCGGGATGCCGCCCATATTGTAATGCACGGTCGGGATCACGGGGATCGGTTCCTTCGTCACATCGACGCCGGCGAAGATGCGCGCCGTATCGGAAATGCCTGGCAGGCGTTCGTTGATGATCTTGGAATCGAGATGTTCGATATGCAGATGGATATGATCGCCGTCCGCGCCGACGCCACGGCCGTCGCGGATTTCCATGGTCATCGCCCGGCTGACGACATCGCGCGAGGCAAGGTCCTTCGCCGACGGCGCGAAGCGTTCCATGAAACGTTCGCCTTCGGAATTGGTCAGGTACCCGCCTTCGCCGCGCACGCCTTCGGTGATCAGGCAGCCTGCGCCGTAAATGCCGGTCGGGTGGAACTGGATGAATTCCATGTCTTCGAGCGGCAGGCCCGCGCGCAGCACCATGGCGCTGCCGTCGCCGGTCTGGGTGTGGGCGCCGGTGCACGAGAAATAGGCCCGGCCGTAGCCGCCGGTCGCCATGACGACCGTGTTGGCGCGGAAGCGGTGAATCGTGCCGTCGTCCAGGTTCCAGGCCAGGATGCCGCGGCACACGCCGTCGTCGTCCATGATCAGGTCGAGACCGAAATATTCGATAAAGAATTCGGCATCGTGTTTCAGCGACTGCTGGTACAGCGTATGCAGGATCGCGTGACCGGTGCGGTCGGCGGCGGCCGCCGTGCGCTGGGCCGGCGGGCCTTCGCCGTATTGCGTAGTCATGCCGCCGAACGGCCGCTGGTAGATTTCGCCCTTTTCGGTGCGCGAGAACGGCACGCCGTAATGTTCGAGTTCCAGGACCGACGGGATGGCTTCGCGGCACATGTATTCGATCGCGTCCTGGTCGCCGAGCCAGTCGGCGCCCTTGACGGTATCGTAGAAATGCCAGCGCCAGTCGTCCTCGCTCATATTTGCGAGGGCGGCGGAGATGCCGCCCTGGGCGGCAACCGTGTGGCTGCGGGTCGGGAACACCTTGGAGATGCAGGCCGTGCGCAGGCCCTTGAGCGCCATGCCGAACGTGGCGCGCAGACCGGCGCCGCCGGCGCCGAGGACGACAACGTCGTAGGTGTGATCGATGATTTCGTATGCGTCTGTATTCATGACGGTCCTGTGCGCGAATCCATGCCCGGCAAGCCCGGTCTGAGCCGGTTAGCCGAGGGCAATCTTCACGATGGAGAAAACGGTGGCGACGGCAAGTCCGATCGCCGCGAATTTAACGAGCGCGATGCTGGCGATTTTCAGCCATTCGGTGTGAACGTAGTCTTCGATCACGACCTGCAGGCCGAGCTGCGCGTGATGGAAAACGGCAATGGCCAGCAACACCAGCAGGATCGACACCAGCGGCGTCGCCACCCAGGCGCGGACAGCATCGTAATCCGCGCCGGTCATGACGCAGATCGACGCGACGAACCAGATCAGCAGCGGCACCAGGGCCGCGGCGGTCATGCGCTGGGCCCACCAGTGGGCGACGCCCTCTTTCGCGGAGCCGAGCCCGCGAACCTTGCCGAGCGGCGATTGAAGGCTCATCAGAACGTCCCCATCGATGCATAGCCCCAGATCCACACGGCGACCGTGAGAACGATGGACGCGGCCACCACAATCCGGCCGGTGGTATAGGCGGTTTCGATTTCCAGCCCCTTGCCGGCATCCCAGAACAGGTGCCGCAGGCCGTTGCACAGATGATAGAACAGCGCATAGGACCAGCCGAACAGCAGGATTCTGCCGAACCACGATCCGATAAATGCCTGAACGTCCGCGAAAGCGCTTTCCCCGGTTGCCGCCGCGACCAGCCACCAAACCAGCAGCAGCGTCCCGACTGCCAGCGCGATACCCGTTGCGCGGTGCAGAATCGAAAGAACGGAAGTCAGCTGCGGCTTGTAAACCTGGAGATGCGGGGACAGGGGGCGATTTTGGCTCGCCATGGATAATAACCCGAATTCTTGAACGATGAACGCTGTATCTGTACGCCAGATCAGCGCAAACGGTTTACGCCGAAGGTCGATTCAAGTCAATCTGGCCCGTATTCCACCGGTATTCGACGAAGCTTGCCGTCAGGCGCCGTCGGGGACCCGATAAAACGCCGCGAATAGGCGATGTGCATAAGATTGTGGATGAATTGTGCACCCCCAAATTGCTTATACACAGAAAAATGGACCGATACGTGCATTCCTTATTGCGCTGCCATGAACCGGTAAGGAATCATAATTGCACGCGAGAGCGTATGAGATGTCGCGACCGGCTCGCGGACAGGTCGCTCAGGCGGCGCTCCAAGGGAAACCGAAGGGCGCCATCGGAGAGACAGGTTCCGGACCGGGGGCGGTGTTTCACCGGGCGGCGGCAGAGGCGGTATGGCAACATGCAGCTTTTTCGCCAATCGGGTCGGGCGTTTGTTTCGCGAGTCCCATCGCGTTTCAGGCGTCTGCAGGAGGTTCTGCCCGGCAACGGGTCGGATCCGGCAGCGCCCGGGCGCCGTCACAGGCTTTTGCCTTTGACAGGTCTCCGGGTACGGAGCGGAACCGCAGGAACCGGGCAACCGGGTCAGGCGGCGATGGTCCGGCCAGGACAGCGTGCACTCCCCGAAGCGCGCGCCGAACGGTCGCCGGGTCGAAGACGGGTGGATCAGGCCGATTGCATCGGGCTTTTGTTCCGGAAACGGAGCGGGACCCATGCGCGGTGGGGGTGTATCGCCAAGGGCATCACCACGACGCACGGTTCCAGGGCCCTGTCGCTCTCGCGTCCACGAGCCGTTCGGCTCTTGGGGCGTCGGGTGTGTCTTCGCGGGACACAATGCGCGGGTCGCAGGACAAGCGCGCCCGGCGCCTCAATTATTTTCTGAATACCCAACCAGCGGACGAATCACAACCATATATGGCGCGCGATGGATTGCGCAGCCCATATCCGGTGTCTTCCGCGGGCAAACCCGGCCGACTGGCCCGGGTCGCGAACTAGGCCGCTTTCACCAGCCGTTTGCGGATCAGTTCCTCTGCGATCTGCACGGAGTTGAGCGCGGCCCCCTTGCGCAGGTTGTCCGACACCACCCACATGGAAAGACCATGCTTTAGGGTCGGGTCCTTGCGGATACGGCTGACGTAAACGGCGTCGTCGCCCGCACATTCGACGGGGGTGATATAGCCGTCGTTCTCCCGCTGATCCATCACCATCACTCCCGGCGCGATGCGCAGGGCATCGCGGGCGTCGTTCTCGTTCAGCGGTTTGGCGAATTCGATATTGATCGCTTCGCCATGGCCGACGAAGACCGGCACCCGCACACAGGTCGCGTGGACTTCGATATTCCGGTCGAGGATCTTCCGCGTCTCGACCCGCATTTTCCATTCTTCCTTCGTCGATCCGTCATCCATGAAGGTATCGATATGGGGAATGACGTTGAATGCGATCTGCTTGGTGAACTGTTCGGTGGTTTTCGCGTCGTTCACGAACACACCCTTGGTCTGGTTGAACAGTTCGTCCATCGCCGCCTTGCCCGCGCCGGACACGGACTGATAGGTCGACACCACGACGCGCTTGATCTTCGCAATGTCGTGCAGCGGTTTCAGCGCGACGACCATCTGGATCGTCGAACAGTTCGGGTTGGCAATGATGTTGCGCTTGGTGTGCCAGTCGAGGTCTTCGGGGTTCACTTCCGGCACGACCAGCGGCACGTCGGGGTCCATACGGAATTCCGACGTGTTGTCGATCACGACGCAGCCCTGTTTGGCGGCGCGCGGCGCATGTTCGGCCGACACCTTGGAGCCCGGCGAAAACAGCGCAATATCGAACGTGCTGAAATCGAATGTCGCAAGGTCCTGGACGCGCAGGACATCGTCGTCGCCGAAAGACACATCGCGCCCCGCCGACCGCGACGACGCGAGCGCCACGACTTCATCGACCGGGAATTTCCGCTCGGCCAGGATTTCGAGCATGGCGCGGCCGACATTCCCGGTCGCGCCCACAACGGCAACTTTGTAACCCATCTTTTCGTCTTTCTCTCATGCGCGCGCCCTGCAATCGGGAGCGCCGCGGTGTTTATCAGATATTCCGGGGGGCGCAAAACAGGTTCGCCAAACAAACGAGGCGCCCCCCTGCCCGGAGGACGCCTCGTTCAATTCCTTGTACGCGGCGCCCGCCGGGCGCCGGCGGTATCAGCTATCCGGTTTGGTCGTCTTGACCTCGGTGCTGGCAGTCTGTTCGGGAGTCGACTTGGTCGTCGCCGCCCCGGTGGCGAGCGTGATGGTCGGCTTTTCGGTCTGTACCGATTGCAGATACCCGCCGCAATTGTGGCCTTCGCCGGCCCAGGCGGTTGTGGACAGCGCGAATACGCCGGCGGCGGCAAGTGCGAAGATCGTTTTCATAGCAAGCTCCCGTCGTCCTGAATTTTTACCGCTTAAATGTTAACGCGGCCATAGCGGGACCGCAACCGGATTCGGCCGTGCATACAGGGCGGAGTGCAGGCAGGTAATGGCGAAACCGGACGCTTCAGGCCGCGACCGGCGGCGCCGAGCCTTCGACCTGCACGCGGTAGCCGGAACGGACCGCCGGCAGATAATCCGACACCGCCATGTGATGGGTGCACCGGTTGTCCCAGAAGGCGATCGAATGGGGCTGCCAGCGGAAGCGGTAAGACCATTCGGGACGGGCGCAGTGATCGATCAGATAACTGAGCAACGCCGCGCTTTCTTCTTCGGGAACATCATTGATCCGCGTCGTGAATTCACGGTTCACATAAATCAGCTTCCGCCCGCTTTCGGGATGGCGGGCGATAACGGGATGATTCGACTTCGGGGTGCCTTCGCCGAAGACCCGGGTGCCGTCATGCAGGGCGGTCAGCCCTTCGAGATGGGTTTTCATCCGGTCCGATAACGCGTCATAGGCCTCGTACATGCTCGCGAAGATCGTATCGCCGCGGCCGTTCGGCGGCAGGGTGTGATTATAGAGAATGCTGCCGAGCGGCGGCACCGCGGCGCAGGACTGGTCGGTGTGCCACTTGTCGCCCGAAACCCGCGGCGTGGTCTCGTCGTAGTGGAACTTGCGCACACGCGGATCGTCGGTCGTCTTGCTGATCGTCTTGGAGCCGACATGCGCCCCGAGGGGGCCGAAATATTCGCCCAGGCGCACATGATCCTCGAAGCTGATTTTCTGGTCGCGAAAAAACAGCACCAGATTTTCGGTGAAAGCCCGGCGGAGTTCCGCCAGTTCCAGGTCGGTCAGCGGCCGGGTCAGATCGATATTGCCGATTTCCGCGCCGATCTGCGGGCAGCATGGCGTCACGGAAATTGCGCGGTATGCCTCGTTATGTCCATGTCCAGTCATCAGTTCGTCTCTCCGGTGCGGTCGGGCGGCGGGTCCGCCCGGTCAGTTGCCAATATGGCAAATTACTACCATGGGCCGGGCAAGACAGAAAAATATTGAAATATTTATTTTTTATATTGTATTGATATAAAATGGACATCCGGCATCTGCGCCATTTTCTCGCCGTCGCGGACGAGCTTCATTTCGGCCGCGCCGCCCGGCGGCTGAACATGGAACAGGCGCCGCTGAGCCAGTCGATCAAGCGGTTCGAAACGGACCTTGGCGTGACCCTGTTCGACCGGTCCCGCCGTGGCGGAACACGGCTGACGCAAGCCGGGGCGCAGTTGCTCGACGGCGCGCGCGAGACGGTAGCCAAGTTCGACCTGACGATATCGACCATCCAGGACAGCGGCGGCCCGCCGGAGGTGCCCATATCGGTGGGTTTCGTGACCACCGGCATCCTGAAAATCCTGCCGGCGGCGATTAAACGGTTTCACGGCATACACCCGGATGTCCGGATCAAACTGGCGGAAGCGTCCACCCCCGATCTCGTCGAGCGGATGCGCGATCAAAGACTCGACCTCGCATTGATCAACGATCCGCCGGAGCGGCCCTCCAGCCTGACATTCGAATTGTTGCGCCGCGACCCCATCGTGGCGGCGCTGCCCGGCACCCATCCCCTTGCCGCGGCGGATACGGTGTCGCTGCACGCGCTGGCCACCGCGCCGATGATTTTCTACCCGCGGGCTATCAGTCCGGGCCTGCATGACGGTATCCTGAAAGCCTTTTCATCGGCCGGCCAGACCCCGCGGATCGAGCAGGAGGCCCAGTTCACGCCGACGATTCTGGCCCTGGTGTCCGCCGGACTCGGCTATGCGCTTATCCCGGAAAGCACGAAGGCCCTGCCCTATCGGAACATTGTGTTCCGGCCCGTTATCGATCTGCCGACGGATCTGACATGGGGCCTGCATCTGGTTTCGCGCCCCGATATGACGCGGCTGACGACAAAGGTCTTCGGCGACTTTCTCCGCGACGCTGCGCTGGATTGACCGGCGGCGCCGGCCAGCTGCAAAGGGAGACGAAAAAACGGGAACGCCCCCGGTCAGTCCTGTCCGGCCGCCGAGACGTCTGCGGCCCGCCGGCCCAGCGCATACACCAGCGCGAGAAGCGCGGCGGCGGCAGCAACACCGGCCAGCTTGATACCGATGACCGGGATAATGGCGGCGATGCCGGCGGCCGCCAGGCCTAACCGCAGGAGATTCCCGACCGGCGCGCTGAAAAATCCCTGCAGGGCCACCGAGAGCGCGATGAAGCCGACAACACAGGTCAGCAACTCGACGACGATCTCGAACCACGTGCCCTCCATCAGAATGGCCTGGTCGTAGACGAACACGAACGGAACGATAAAGGCGACGACGGCAAGCTTCATCGCCTCGACCGCGGTTTCCATCGGTTTCGATCCCGCGATCGTCGCGGCAACGAAGATCGCGACACAGACAGGCGGCGTGATGAATGACAGGTTCGCGAAATAAAAGATAAACAGATGCGCCGCGATCGGCGGCACGCCCGCATTCTCGATCGCCGGCGCCGCCAGCACGGCGAGAATTACATAGGACGCCGTGACGGGCATGCTCATCCCGAGGATGATACTGGCGATCCCGGTCAGGACCAGAAGCAGGAACAGCGCGCCGCCCGCAAGCGACAGCAGTTCCTGGGAAAACAGGAGCCCGAGCCCGGTCAGGTTGATGATGCCGACGATCACACCCGCGATCGCCGCAAGTATTCCCATGCCGATCATCAACTGACCGGTATTTTCGATCGAATCGTATATCTGGCGAAGGCCGAAGATTTTCGGCCGCATCAGCCCGACGCCGACCACAACCGCGAACGCAATCAATGCCGATTTGGAAGGGCTGAGAAAAATGAAGAACAGGCAGTAGATGAGAACGCCCAGCGGGATGATGAAGGGCCAGCCGTTTTTGATTACCGCCATCAGCCGCGGCAGTTCGGATCTGTCGAGCCCCCTGAGGCCCAGCCGGCCCGCTTCGATGTCGACCTGCACGAAGACCGTAAGAAAATACAGCACCGCCGGCAGCAGGGCCGCGAGGACGACATCGCGATAGGGAACGGCAAGGAATTCGGCCATGATGAACGCCGTGGCCCCCATGATGGGCGGCATCAGCCCGCCGCCCGCCGAAGCGACGGCTTCGACCGCCGCAGCCGAAGCCGGGCGGTAGCCCGAACGGACCATCATCGGGATGGTAATGGAGCCCGTAACGACCACGTTGCTGCTCGCGCTGCCGGACAGGGTGCCGAACAGGCTGCTCGCGATCACCGCGACCTTTGCCGATCCGCCCCGTCGGTTGCCCATCAACGCCATTGAAAAATCGGTAAAAAACCCGCCGCCGCCCGCCAGGAACAACGCCCGGCCGAACAGCATGAACGCGAACACCATGCCGAACACGACGCTCGAGATAATGCCCAGGATACTGTTCGTATCGGTGTAGACGAACGCGACCAGCCGCCGCCACGGCGTGCCGCGGCCGCCGAACGAGCCGGGCAGCAGGAAGTTGAACAGGGCATAGGCGATGAACAGCAGCGCCAGGATGACCATCGGCCACCCGAAGGCACGGCGCGTAAGTTCGAGAATCAACAACAGGCCGACCGCCGAGACGGCAACGCGAACCGGCGTGAGGACGCCGGCCTGCACGACGAGCGTCGGCCAGGCAAAAAACAGATACGCCCCCGCCAGCAGGCCGATGACGGCCAGGACGTAGTCGTAAATTCCGACCGGGGCGTCCTTGAGGCGCTTCAGGGGCGGCAGCGAGATAAACCCCGCGGCAAAAACCAGCCCGTACAGCAACCCGAAATACTGTTCCTGGAAAAAGGTGATGTCGAACAGGTAGGTCAGGTCGAGGATATAGGTGAGCGCAACGACCGAAATGCCGACGGAACAGATTCGCACGAGCAGGCGGGGCAGCGGCGCATCGACTCGCTTGCCCGCAATTTCTTCTGGATCAGGTATCTCGTTCTGAGAGGTCGACACGGTCATTCAGTGCAACTTTGCGGCGGAACAGGAATCGAGACAGCGGAAGCTGCGCCCACAATAGCCGACGGCGGCGCGGGCATCTTTGCGTCCGCGCCGCCCCCGACTTCTTCTTCGTTTATCGGGCTATTTTCCGGCCAGAAGCGACGCCTGATGGCTTTCCATCGCCGCGGTCCAGACACCCTTTTCCTTGAAGTAACGCACCGCGCCGTCGTGATAGGGCAACACGGAATCGGACGTCACGAATCCCGTTGCCAGCCATCCCCGCAGCCGGGCATTTGCGGCGCGGAGTGTGTCGTTATGCTCCCACAGCGCCTTGGTCGTCTCGTAGATGGCCTCGTTCGACACCTTCGCGTGACCGATCAGGTAGGTCGGCAGATAGGTCAGGTGCATATCGGTTTCGATGCCGGGCGGTCCGGCTTTAACCGGGCGCACGACCGCCGGGTAAACCTTCTGCATGCGCTCGACAGCCGCCGGGCTGGGGTCGAGGCTCAGGAACCGGATGCCGATGGTCGAGTTGAGCTCGCTGGTCACGCCCGAGCCGACCGAGGCGTAAAAGACGTCGAGCCGCTTTTCGGTAACGTCCTCGCGCTGGCCTGCATAAAGCGAGGTTCGCGGGACCGGCTTGAGGTCTTCCAGGGTAAATCCGCCATTGGCGATTTCGCCCTGTGCGTAAATTCCGATAGCGGGTGCCCCGGGATAGCCGGCGCCGATGCGCTTGCCGCGGATATCCGAAAGTTTCTTGATATCGGAATCCTTGCGGACATAAAGGCCGACATTGATACCGCCGCCGACCACGACGGTGCGGACATCGAACGCCTTGGCGAAGGGCTTCCGGCCATGGCGCGCCAGCCAGCCCTCGTAATGCGATACCACGCCGAGGTCGACCTCACGGCTGTCCATCATCGGCATCCAGACCGCAGCACCGGCCACGGTCAGCAGCTTGCCCGTATATTTCGAGTTCTTGGAAACGACGTCCGCAACGGCAGCGCCGACCACGTAGAAGGTGGACCCTGCTTCATGGGCGCCGATAATGACATCATTTGCCGCCTGGGCGCCGGCGATTCCGGCCAGCGACAGCGGCACGGCCGTTGCGGCAGCGATTAGTGTGCGTTTGACCCGGCGCGCCTTGCGGATATTCCCTGTGTCTTTCTTCAACATCGTAATCTCCTTGTGGGTGTTCCGTTTGGCCCCCTGCCCGTTCGTTCCCCGCTTTCGCTGTCTGAGCGGTGCGGGCCCGGCATACCGGCCATGAACTGTCATACATTCTGCGTAGCATGCGCTGGCGGCATCCAAAAATATTGAAAAATTTATTATTAATATCTAATCGATATTTAAGTCGGGAATCCCGGATACATCTGTCACAGTCGTAACCGCAGGAACGACGGTCATTCCATACGGCCTAGACACCCGCGCCCGGCGGCAGCGCCGGTTTAGTCCGGGCGGGGCGACAGCGGGGCCGACAGCGAAATCAGATCCGCCCGGAGCGACGACAAATCTCCGGTCCCGAGAATCCGGTCGACCCCGTCATGGGTTTGCCGCCAGACCGGCACGGCACGGATCAGCAGTTCGCGGCCCTTGTCGGTCAGGCGGAGCCGGCGGTTCCGCCGGTCCTTCGGGTCCGTCAGAACGGCGACAAGACCCCGCCGTTCAAGCGGTTTCAGGTTCGCGGTCAGGGTGGTGCGGTCCATCGCAAGAAGCGGGGCGACATCGCCGATGCGCGGCGGTTCCGGCCGGTTAAGCGACATCAGCAGCGAATACTGTCCGTTTGTCAGATTGAGCGGCCTGAGCGCGTCGTCGAACAGGCGGGCAACCGCGCGGGCCGCGCGCTGGAGGTGCAGACAAAGGCACCGGTCGCGGACCTCATGCGTGATCGCAAGGGGGAGAGAATCATCCATCCTGTATTATATGTTGACATCAACGTAATGATCAAGCTAATACGGCCGCTCCCGGCATATCCGCCGAAACAACCGGAATGCACATCGCTGGAGAATTGGGAATGACATCGACACGGATCGAAGATAACGGGCTGACACTTGTTCTGGACCGGACCATCGACGCCCCGCGCAGCGCCGTCTGGCGATGCTGGACGGAACCGGAGCTGCTTCGCCAATGGTATTGCCCCGCGCCCTGGACCGTCCCGGAAGCGGATTTCGACCTGCGCCCCGGCGGGCGCATGAACTGCACCATGCAGGGACCGGAGGGCGAACGGGTCGAGGTGTCGGGTATCTGGCTCGAGATCGTCCCCGAAGAACGCCTGGCTTTCACCGACGCCTTCACCGAAGGCTTCATCCCGCAGCCGGAATCGTTCATGACCGGCTTTGTCCGCCTGTCAGACAACGGAGACGGGACGACCCATCTGATCTGGGGCGCCAGACATACAAGCAAGGCCGATGTCGAAAAGCATCTGGAAATGGGTTTCAGGGACGGCTGGACCGCCGCGTCCGCCCAGCTCGCGGACGTCGCACGTGCACTCGGCACGCAACCGGCGTGACGGACCGCACCCACAAAACGGAGGAAGAAAATAATGACCTATATAGACGGATTCATGGCCGCCGTACCGACCGCGAACCGGGAAGCGTTCCGTAAACATGCAGAAGACGCGGCTGCGATTTTCAGGGAGAACGGTGCCCTGTCGGTCGTGGAATGCTGGGGCGACGACGTGAAAACGGGCGAATTGAACTCGATGCCGTCCGCCGTGCTGCTGAAGCCGGACGAAACGGTTGTGTTTTCCTGGATCGCCTGGCCGTCGCGGGACGTGCGCGATGCCGCCTGGGAAAAGATTATGGCCGACCCGCGCATGACGCCGGAAACAAACCCCATGCCCTTCGACGGCAAACGGATGATCTTCGGCGGCTTCGAAGCGATTGTCGAAGCTTAAGTCCGAAACCGCGCCGCGTCGGCAGCCGCCGCCTTTACGCCGCCAGCTTGTCCAGTTCGGCCGTTACCGCTTCGCCCATCTGCTGGCAGGAAATCAGCGTCATGCCGTCCTGCATGATGTCGCCGGTACGCTTGCCTGAATCGAGCACGTTGCGCACCGCCTGTTCGACCAGGTCGGCGTCTTCGCCCATGTCGAACGAATAGCGCAGCATCATCGCGTAGGACTGGATCATCGCCAGCGGGTTGGCCTTGCCCTGGCCCGCGATATCCGGGGCCGAACCGTGGACCGGTTCGTACATGGCGCGGCGGCGGCCGGATTCGTCGGCCGGGCCGAGCGACGCGGACGGCAGCATGCCGAGCGAGCCGGTCAGCATCGACGCCACGTCCGACAGCATGTCGCCGAACAGGTTGTCGGTCACGATGACGTCGAACTGCTTCGGCGTGCGGACCAGCTGCATCGCGCAGTTATCGGCCAGCATGTGGCTGAGATCGGCATCGGGATATTCGTTCTCGCCGACCCAGGTGGCTTCCTCGCGCCACAGCACGCCGGATTCCATGACGTTGTTCTTTTCGACCGAGCACACCCGGTTATCGCGCTTGGCGGCCAGATCGAACGCGACCCGGCAGACGCGTCGGATTTCCTCGGTCGTGTAGACCTGGGTGTTCACGCCGCGGCGCTGGCCGTCGGGCAGGGTCTCGATGCCGCGCGGTTCGCCGAAATAGACGCCGCCCGTCAGTTCGCGAACGATCAGGATATCGAGCCCGGCGACGAGGTCGCGTTTCAGGCTGGACGCATCGGCCAGCGCGTCGAAGCAGATCGCGGGGCGCAGGTTGGCGAACAGGTCCATGTCCTTGCGCAGGCGCAGCAGACCGGCTTCGGGGCGCACGTCGTAACCGACATTGTCCCATTGCGGGCCACCGACGGCGCCGAACAGAACGGCGTCCGAATTCATGGCGGTGTCCATGGCCTTATCGGTTATCGCCACGCCATGCGCTTCGTAAGCAGCGCCGCCGACCAGGTCTTCGGTCACGTCGAACGTCACCGACCGGCGCTTGTCCATCCAGTCGATCAGCCGGCGGACTTCCGCCATTACTTCGGTGCCGATGCCGTCGCCCGGCAGCATGAGAACTTTTTTATTGGCGGCCATCGGGCTGCTCCCTGTGTTCGGTCTGTGCCATCCCGTTCACGATCGTCATTCCGGCGAAAACCGGCATGACGACCGTGGGGACAACGTGTAACGGTTGGATTAAACCCGCGCGCCCTGCATCCACGGCATCGAAAGCTTCTGCTTCGCCTCGAATTCGTCGATCTTTTCGCCCGACTGCAGCGTGATGCCGATATCGTCGAGACCTTCGAGCAGGCAGTGCTTGCGGAACGCATCGACCTCGAAGGCGATTTCCTCGCCGTCGGGACGCGTGATTTTCTGGTTCTCCAGGTCGATCTCGACCCGCGCATTTTCGCCGCGGGCCGCGTCTTCGAGAAGCGCATCGCGCTGTTCCGGCGTAACCCGGATCAACAGCAGGCCGTTCTTGAACGAGTTGTTGAAAAAGATATCGGCGAACGAGGTCGAGATCACGCAACGGATACCGAAATCGGTCAGTGCCCAGGGCGCATGTTCGCGCGACGAGCCGCAGCCGAAATTGTCGCCGGCAATCAGCACTTCGGATTTGCGGTAGGCCGGCTGGTTGAGGATGAAATCCTCTTTCTCGGAGCCGTCATCGTTATAGCGGATATCGTTGAACAGGTTCACGCCGAGCCCGGTGCGCTTGATGGTTTTGAGGAAGCGCGCCGGAAT
>TARA_R110000868_G_scaffold55424_2_pt1 | contig 42758 bp, 36 predicted proteins | sample TARA_R110000868 | Tara Oceans TARA_R110000868 (sample SAMEA4397489) | marine metagenome | biome: Polar Biome; feature: [SRF] surface water layer (ENVO:00010504); material: water (ENVO:00002006), including particulate matter (ENVO:01000060) such as... | depth 5 m | reverse complement strand
AAGATAATAAGTTCGAAGACGTTTGATGACAACCGGAATTTACTTTTGACTACTGAGATACGCGAATTAATGCCTCAATTTCGTCACGATCTCTGGCGCTGGGCATTAATGTTAAATAAGTTTTAAAGGATTCCGCCGCAAGCACGCCTTGACCAACTGCGCGATAAACATGCCCAAGCTCACGGTGAATAAGAGGATTATTGGGTTCTGCCTTAAGCGCTCGAAGCAATAACTCTCGTGCCTGCTCGTGAGAGTTTTGTCGGCGCTTTAATTTCGCCAAACCTATGAGAGCTTCAACGTAGCCATAATCAATCGTTACGGCTTTTTCTAAATTTTTAATGGCTTGTGGGTATTCATTTCTTTTGGCCAAGACTTCGCCGGCGATATAATAACCCTGAGGTATCTTCGGATTACTTTTAATCTCAAGCTCAGCATACTCAAGTGCTTTATCTAAATTATCCATCTCAAAATAAGACTTAGCGATGAGATAGTTAATCTTTGGATAGGTTTCCATTCGCTCTTTTACTAATTCGTAAGCTTCAATGGATTGAGATAAGCGACCTTGCTTTGTTAAATACTCACCAATTTTAATATGAGTCGCCAGATCACCTGGGTTTATTTTAATGAGTTCGCGAGCATAGTTAAGCACTTTATCTGTCTGCTGATTTAGCTCAGAGGCATAGATCATAAAACGGTAGAAGCTTTCGTCTTTAATTTCCTGCTGCTCTACTTTCTCTCGATAGAGGTTAAACTCTTTAATTTGTCCCGACTTATAATAATACTTAGCAATTTCTCCAAGTATTTGTGGGCTATCTTTATTAGAGCTTAACAAATCTCTTAGGTAACCGATTGCCGTATCGGCCCCATCTTTATCATAGAGTGTTTGAGCATACAGAGCCTGGTAACGCAAATTAACAGGATCAAGCATCAAAGCTTTGCTGAGCATTAGTTTTCCGTCTGCATACTTTCCATTTTTTATATAGATTTTAGACATAAGAAAAAGGTCTTCATCGGCCAGAGGATCACGGCTAACCGCTTCCCCCAGCCACTTAATCGCCGTCACATCATTGCCGCTAACATAATAATACTTGCCAAGCATTGAAGCATATTCGGGCGTGTTTATAGATCCTTCAACTTGTGCGAACTCATTAATTGCTGAAATAGCATCACTAAACCTGAAGGATGTTATATATGTATCAATCAATCGAGTGTTAATCTCTTTGTTGGTCGGATATGTTTTCTTAAGACGAAGTAATGTACTAAGAGCTGCAGAGTAATAACCGCGCTTTATTTGTATCTCTACCAATAATAAATTCGACTCAATATATAGCGGATTTAAGTCAGAGGCTTCGATGGCATAGACGAATGCACTTTCCCAATCGAATTCATTCATTGCAAATCGAGACTTCTTCATCAGTTCATGAATTTTTGATTCCTTAATTAATGCTTGTGAAGCCTCATCACCCCCGACCGAAAGACTCGCAAGCCTGGTTCGAAGATCGGGAGATTCCTGAATGCTAAGTGATTTTTTATAAAACTCTGCGGCCTTGGCAGAGTTCCCAGAAAGAACGCTAGCATTGCCCATGTGTTGCAGAAAATCGGCAAAGTATACTGGGCATTGCTCTGCCTTTAAGCTCTCAACCTTGGTAAGTATCTCCTGATAGGGCTTTATCTCTGCAGATCGCAAGTAAAGCTGTGCTCGCTTGAGGAGTAACTCAACGCTATTGGGATAGGCAGCAAGGCCTCTATCAATAACTTCCGCCGCCGCAACAAACTTCTCATCTAATTCGAGGTATTCTGACATATTAATATAGGCTTCTATTGGCAATGGAGAGAGATTTTTTATTTTATCGAAAACTTCTTTTGCCTCAACAAGCTTCCCAGACTTAACCAACCCCTCTAAATAGACGGCGAGCATTGTTACCGTTGGTTTTTTTGAAACTCGTAAATAGTTTTCTATTATATTTACAGCGGTTAAGTACTTTTTGGCATTGAGATAAAACTCAGCTGTACCAATGGCAACGTTAGCATCTGTCAGGAGTTTATCTTGTGAAACCCGAACTAAGTTAAATAATGTTGTCGATGCTTCTAGCTTACTCTTGGAGTTCGGATATATTCTAGCGTAGGTCAAAATAAGATAACCCATTGCAGGGTTATCCTGGAACTTATAAAACAGTGACACACGAAATGACTTCGCGGCCGCGACTAGCGAGAGATAATCCTGCCTGGCCATGAGCTCTACCCCCTGGGCGAGGGCCTGATTGGCCTTTTCCTCTTCGAGAAATTCTCCTTGGCTTGGAAATTGTATTGATACTCGCTGTGGTTGAATCGGCTTCTCTCTTGGTGCATCTTCTTCAAAGAAGAGAAACCAAAAGACCACAATAAAGGCAATTAGCACGACGGGCTTCATTCCCTTCTTCTTTTCCTCTTCTTCATCGTCTTCGTCTTCATCTTGATTGATTCCATCGCTATCATCTAGTGTATTTTCAATACTTGAGCTCTCTGCGACTTTTTGCTTGGCCAGATGAACGATTTCCTTTTCTGCCGAATCTGCTTCTTTAGAAATGGATGGAAGCATCGAGCCGATATTAATAAATTCTGTCGCTTCATTTGTATCCATCTCTTCTTCGGACGCTTCACTTTCAACTACGCGCTTAGCCTGTTCCTCTACTTTTTGCTCAAGTAAGCGCTTATTTTCCTCTAGTTCCTTTTTTATTTTATTTGAGTCCAGGACCTTAGTTGCTTCCTGCTGATTAGCATCAGTGAGATTGGGTCTTTTAATCACCCTGGTTCTTTCCAGTGATGGAACAAACTCTTCTTTCTCCTCCGGTTTCTCTACTTTGGGCGGAGTCTTATCCTGCTCGGCCTGTTTTTCTTGATACCGCTTTTCCAACTCGTCATAATCAATTTCCGGACCTTGATCTTTATCGAATTTAAACTCACTTAGTTTTTCTTCTTTTTCTGACTCAGATAGTTCGTCACTGCTTCCTGCATTTGTCTCAGATAGTTTTTCTTGCAGTTGTTTATTTACTTTTTTCTTTGGAATCATCATCTTTACGATTGTTGCTTCCGATGTTGTTTGCGTCTGATTGCCCTTGCCAGAGAGGCGGTCATAAATGGCTTTGTTTATTGATTCGAACGAGCTTAGCTGTCTCCAGTCGCCCGCTGGGAATACCTGGCACTCACTTTGTTCATTGATATGTCCGCGCTCAAACAGTTCAGCGATCTGTCCTGTAGTGAAAGGACCTACAATTCGCTTGTTTTCTAATTTAACCCTGTATTTGTCGGACATAGTTTAAAATATACCAGAGGCTGGCAATTGCACCAAAGACACCTCCGATATAGAGGAATTGCGGCAATCTTTCCCCTGTTTTAACAGTAACTTGTCCTATTTTCTCACAGTGTCCGATAATTTTAATCAGGAAGTAGAGTTGCGCACTGATATTTATAATTAAAATATAGAGTGCAGGCACTCCTATGAGATGAGTTTTAATATACAAGAACTGCAGTGAAACCATGATGATTCCTATAATTCCTGCAATATATTGATCAAGCTTTTTAGGCACTCGTTCAATCTTTAAAAGCATGGCCGAGCCAACAAATATTATGAGTAAAGCAGCGATCTCTCCAAGACTAAAACTCGAGTCTATATAAAGTCCGGCTGTAGTAAATCCAATATTCAGTAGAAAAAGACGAAATAAAGCTGACCAGTTTTGATTCTTTTTAAGCCCTTGGTAAATGGAAAAAACACTCGTCGCCGCCAGTGATCCCACAATAAGATTATTCGCTACTAAAGCATGTCTCGCTGTTAAACCTAGAAGATGTTGATCAACAAAAAGTTTATAAAAAATTGTTAAAACAAAAAGACTTGCACTCGCGTAGGGCGACGTACAATGCTTATCTTGATACCAAAAGAGTCCGTAATAGAACATGGCAAATAGGCTACAGGAGATAAGTAGAATTTCACTGCTTTGATTTTGGTAAACGCTCGAGATCGACACTGAGACAATTAAAGCCGAAGAGAGTGGTAAAATTTTCGCTACATTACTGTGGCCATTAATAATAAAGTTTCCCACTAAGGCTATCGCTGCAATCATCTCTACTATGCCGGGCTCCATCCAGTTGCCGCTAGCGAATGCTGCCACAAGAACACTACAGTTTAGCAGCGAACTCACACCCTGCTTGTCATTATACAAAACGAATATGACCAGCGTCAGCGAAACAAGAGAATAAACAATACTCGGATTAAGCATGTAGCTTAGGCTATTTGCGCAGATAATGATTAAAATTGTTTTGATCCATCCCGTTTTAAGGTGGCGCCCAAAGTAGACCACAAGCATTAAGCCACTTAAAATAAGACCTGCCGCCCCCTGAACACCTAACATAGTGACTCCAGGCGCTTTCTATCGCTGAGGATATAAAGAAGGGCGAGAAAGACGATTAAAATAAGTGGTGCACTATTGGTGCTTGCTAGACAAGAAAAGAGAGAGAGTATTGCAGCAAATGATCTTAGTATTTCGGCATTTTGCTTAAATTGATTGGCCATACATATTAGTCCGAGTGCAACGAATCCCCATAGGTGAAATGGGGAAATCACAAGTCCTAATAGCACTGCTGTTTGTAGTACCTTCTTCTTTTGTGAAGACATAAGTTCAATTACAAACACCCCTAAAGTTGCGTACACCACTAAGTTACTGTCCACCTCTAGGTTTAACGTAACCGCAACAAGTACGCTTAGTAGCATCATTGATTTTTCGCTTAAGCAGGCGATTATACCAAATAAGAAAAGCGGCCAAAGCAAAAAGTATGAGGTTGCTAACTCATTGGGAATTACTCTTAATGAAATTAGATTAAAACCCACAAGTGCTGTGAGAATCGAAGCCAGAGCTAGATTGCTCGTCTCTTTGGTGCGAACCAGGGCCATTAAGGTATAAATACTTAGTAATAGAACGTAGAAGGCATTAGATAAATCAGGATATAAAAATGTCATCAGTAATGTCGTTGTAATGACAAATATATCACCAATCTCCTGACTCACACTTACTGTCTGGCGAACTTGAAGCATAATAACCGCCGCGACTACCAAAGCGGAGTTGAATTGCCCCAACCAGGCGGCCACGGAGATAGCAACTAATTTTAATATTATTACTAGTATTCTTAATGCTTCAACTTTATCCATCTAGTATACCTGCTGCGATGACTCCAATAATTGCAACAAGTGCAATTACAGGATAAATTTTAGCGCTGTACTCTAGAATTTCTTCTAGTAAAACCCAACTGGCACGGACGGTATTCGTGACTGTGCCAGCCAGATTGCCCTTTACATTATAAGATATCGATCTTCGTTGAATAAGTTTATGCTGGTTCATTCGTAAATCTATAAATTTTCGCCCACTTAGTTTTAAAAGTTTGTCATCAATCTTCATGACCGAAAATAGAATTAAAATTGCAAAGGCCATTGTGAGGTAGCTCACTAATCCCATCTTGCCTTCGGCCATGAAGAAAATACTCCCCATTACCATAAAACCAAGAAGGACTATTGAGTGTGCTAGCTTTAAATAGCCTATTTTTATATCACTCGCCTTTTTTTCTAGTTGAGATATCCATTTCCATGAGCTCACCGCTGCGCTAAAGGCGACAACGAGTCCCAGCGCTAGGTCCTGTCCGCTCTTGCCATTTACCAGTAAGAACATCATTGGCCCTACAGGTAAAAGTATAAAGGTACTCATAGCCGGATATGGAAGTTTTATGATTTCTTGTTCTTCATTCTCTTTATCTAAGATCGTGATCAATGAAGCCATTGCAATAACGCCGGCCCAAAATCCGATAAGGCCAAAGTGAATACTCGACACTGCTATAACAACACAAAATATTTGAGCCAGTCGTTTCCAACTGTGTCCATCTCTATCACTGGCCCACATCCCCACAGTGATAGCAACGGCCAATACAGCGCAAACACTTAGGGCCAGGGTTTTTACATTGTAGCCCGACACTATTAGGTTTACACACAACACGCTGACCCAAACCAATCCCTCATTAAGCTTTTCACGCCAAATGCAATTTGCAAGAAAGAGCGTTGTGACAATACTTACGACAAATGCTACATGCCCATAGGGCACCATCGTGTTTAGTGCTAACGCACTCAAAATAAGTAGTGTCACTTGTTTTAAGTTTCCAGTGCTCTTATCTCCCAGCAGACCTATCAAAAAACAGATAGACACTATTGGAACACTCCAGTTTGCACTTGTAAGCGTGACGATCGACATAATTCCCATTGTTTGCAAGTTGACTAATGGGTGTTTGAAATTCCAATACCGATTGGCCATCATCGAAGTTGCCAATACAATAGCGAGATAACTATGTGGATATTGTGCATGAATGGACCATAATCCAATACTTAGAATCGTTACGGCCAAACCAGTAAGATGTTTATGTTTAAGGTCTCGATCAAGCCTTAGCGTTATGATTGCTATAATTATGATTAACTCACTCATTATCAAGACATGTTATAGCAGTGTTTATTCTCTGACAGGTTATGATTCCAACCAAAAGTATGAGTAAAATTATTATCGCTAAGGATGTCCCACCGCCGTGATTCAGCGATATTGCTCCCAAGCTACTTATAATTGAATAAACTGAGTAGCGAACGACCTGTGTCTTAGAGCTGCTAAGGTAGCACCTTGAAAGAATTATTATAGGAATTAACCAGGATATTATTCTGAAATCAACCATGTCGACTTCCTTTGATTTTCCTCGTTTTTACTCCAGAGCAAATGATCAGTGCTAGTACCAGTGCTATTTTCCACCAGTGAGCTGGAACCTCAAATGGCGTAGCCATTAGTCCGATTTCTCTTTGATGTGCCCAAAAAACAAGACTGGTCCCGACCGTTAAGCAGATGGCGAGCCAACTCAGGGCCGTTTTAAATGAGGTCTTTGTGTTAAATTTTTTCTTATAATGATAGTAGTTATTTAAAGTTATTAATTCGAAAATTATAAATGCAACGATTAATGCGGCCGCCAAGGTTGAATCAATATCCTTTATCACTGGATATAAACTAAGCGCCACAGCGATACCAAGGACATACTCAGAAAATATTTTCTTTATTGCAAAAAAAGATAACAGCAGCAGTACAAAGGACGACATCAGAATTAATTCACTCACATCTGGCTCCATATACTGAAGCCCGTGTAGCAAGCGACACCTATTAATATAACAGTTATTTTTTGAACAAAGGTAGACTGCGTTGATCTCTTCGCCATGGAGCCACGTATTACCGGATTAACAATCAGTGTGGCCAAAATGTGAATGGACCCAATAATCATTAAGTTTAGCACACCAGAACTGACATGAATAAAGTTGAGTACAACAACTCCGACAATCCAGTACCTTACAATTTCCGCTGATAAAACTTCAATGATATATCCCTGGCGCTTTTCCTGCCATGGACTTAGGGATGTATTTCGAAATGACAAGGTGCTGACGACCAGGTAAGTCACCAGACCCAGAACAAGCTGAGCCCAACCCGCACTGGTTTTCATAATGGCCAGTAAGACAATTATTATTGCAACTTCAATAAGTCCATGAAAGAAAGTTGATTGCTCTATTTCTTCTGCTCTTGTTAAGAGCTGATAAGACAAATTAGACATCAAAAGTATTCCCACAATAATCAAATTAAGATTATGGCCAGCTTCTCCAATTATACTTGCCGTTAAAATAAACCCAAGTAGAGCCTGAAGATGGACGGCAATGTTGAGCCGCTGACTTTCGTTCAATTCTTTTAGAACTAATCGAGCTTTTGATAAAATAAGATTTTTCACCGACAGGCTAGTTATCATTCCTTCATGTAACGAAAGTGCCGACAATGAAATAGTCACCGTAATCAGTACGATGACAAAGCTTAATAATGAATGAATTACAGTAACGTCCATCAGTCTCTCTTCACAATTTCAATCAAACTACATAGGCACAATGTTAGCACTGGAAGAATGAGGATTACGCTTTTCACTTCTTTAAAGTGTATTAACGAGAGCAGGGGGAGACATATGACTAATAATACTGAACTTGTCGACGGGCTGAGTTTGAAGCCTTGCTTGCGCCAGTGAAACACAGAACTATCATTTCCCTTTGAACTCTTTGAGCTAGCTAGCATTAAAAAAGAAACGGCCACAAAGGCCGTTCCAATACATAAATAGATAAGTGATGATTGCGACATTATCTCTATTGTATAAAGAGTTTGGCCCCGTCTGCAACAGCCATAATCTTTGACCAAAATACTCCGAGTACGACTACCGGAATTACCATCAAAACAATCACAGATTGGTTTACGAAATTAAAGCCAACAATTGCATCTTGGTCATCCTGAGGCTTAAGTACCATAAATCTTACAATCTTAAGATAATAGTACAGCGAGACAACTGAGTTGATGGCCGCAATGATGGCCAATGTCATATAGCCCTTATTAATAACGGCCGAAAGAATATTGAACTTTGCTACAAAACCACTAAATGGCGGAATACCTGCCAATGAGAACATAATAATTGCCATGGCAATGGCCATGATAGGCTTGCGATAGATCAAACCATTAAATCTTTCAAAATGATCATTTCCGTACTTATTCTGGATAAAAGAGGTGATCGCGAATGCTCCCATTGTCATAAAGAGATAAACAACACCGTAGAATAAAACTGCACGTACACCAACTTCGTCTAGCACAATTGCACCCAACATCATGAAGCCAGCATGACCGATGGAACTATAGGCGAGCATTCTTTTAATTGATCGTTGATTGATGGCCGAGACATTACCGACGGTCATTGTTAGTGCCGCAATCACTTGCAACAGCCCCACCCATGAGTACTGCATCACACCTTCGTTGCCAAAGAATGACATCGTCACACGAAGAAGGACCGCTATACCTGCAATCTTTGGCACAATTGAGAAGAATGCCGTCACAGGTAGTGGCGACCCTTCATAAACATCTGGCGACCACATATGAAACGGGACGCAGGCAATTTTGTAACCAATACCAACAAAAAATAAGAGGAACGATGGCACCAAGACAAGAATTTCAGTCTGCGACAAGTTAGCGATGTTTGCAGCTATGCCGTGGAATTGAATTGTACCTAGTACTCCAAACATATGACTCATGCCAAACAACATCAGTCCGGAAGAGATACCGCCATAAAGAGCGTACTTAAGGCCGGCTTCAGAGGAGCGTTCATCATTTTTCCTGAGCGAAGCGAGTGCATAAGACAAAATTGATAATGTCTCAATACCGAGATAGAGCGTGAGCATATTATTGGCAGAAGCCAAAAGCATTCCACCAACCAAGACACCTAGTCCCAGCATAACAAACTCGGGCTTCACAGGATTATAGATATCTGTTGAGCTATGGCTGAGCCAAACCGCCCCAAGTGTTCCAAGCACCATGATGATTTTAACAAAGGTACTAAATGGATCAATTACGACTGCATTAAAGAATGCTGTTGTAGCTGGCTGATGTAGGTTCAAGCACAGCACGACAAAGGCAGCAAACAAACCGATTACTGCAGTCCAATACATTAGTGGTTTAGACTTAACACCATTTTCGTATGTGGCCTCTACAATCATTGTCATCACCATCGTTAAACATACGATGAGTTCAGGCACATAACGAGAGAGATTAGCTAAGTAATTCAGTTCCATTTTAAATCCTAAAACTTAGACAGCATTGAAACAAGTTGTCCCACTGATGACTTCATGATGTTAAGAATCGGAGCTGGCCAAATCCCAAACACAATAACTGCAACACATAGTGGAAGCATATAAAGAATCTCGCGACCATTCATGTCGGTATATTCTTTGTTCGACTCAATAACTTCTCCAAAGAACATTCTCTTAAACATCCACAGAAGATAAGCAGCACCAAGAAGTAGGCCAATCAGGGCCAATAGCGTGATGGTTGTATACTTCTGATAGATACCTAGAAAGATAAGGGCTTCAGAAATGAATCCCGATAGTCCCGGAAGTCCCATTGAGGCAAACATGGCGATAATAAAGACAATCGAGAACTTAGGAAGTTGTGTGTAGAGACCTCCAAAACCTTTAGTTCCATCTGGACGAACGATCCAGCGATGATGTGAACGCTCGTACAAGATTCCGATCATAAGGAACATCATTGCTGTTGAGGTTCCGTGATTGAACATTTGAAGAACTGCACCATTCATGCCTTCTGTTGTCATTGCAGCAAGACCCACCATCACAAAACCCATGTGAGAAACGGAAGAGTAAGCAATTAGCTTCTTAACATCCGTTTGGGCCATGGCGCAAAACGCTCCGTAAATGATGTTGATTAAGCCAAGCCAGGCAATGCTTTCGGCGAAATAAACTGAAGCGCCAGGAAAGATTGGGAAGGCAATTCTAAGAAAGCCATAAGTTCCCATCTTAAGTAGTACCCCGGCCAGAATTACTGAAATTGCCGTTGGAGCCTGAACGTGAGCGTGTGGTAGCCAAGTGTGAAATGGAAATACCGGTACTTTGATCGCAAAGCCAATAAACATGAAGACAAAGAATAGCTTGGCAAACGGAACTGTGGCTCCAAAGAGGCTAACAGTCAGATCACTAAACTTTCCGCCAGATAGTGCAAGGATATTGAACGAATCCACGCCTTGTCCCGTTGCATAGTAAAGTGCAACCATACCTACGAGCATGAGGATCGAACCAAAGAATGTATAAAGGAAGAACTTTACTGCTGCGTACTCTCTATTTTCACCACCCCAAATTCCAATCAGGAAGAACATTGGAATCAACATGACTTCCCAGTAAACATAGAACAGGAAGAAGTCGAGTGACATAAACACGCCGAAGACTGTTGATTGAAGCATAAGCATTAAAGCAAAATAGCCCTTAACCGACTTTGTAATTGTCCAAGAACTCATGATGCACAAGAAAAACAACAGCGCTGTTAAGAGAATCATTGGAAGTGAAATTCCATCTATTCCTAAATTATAAAAAATATTGAATTGTGAAATCCATGGAATTTTTACGGTGAAGGCTTCCTGCATTCCAGGAACAGCTTCGTCAAACTTTGAATACAACACCAATGTAAGCGCAAAGCTAATTGCCGTGTTAATCAAACTCCACCAACGCATGGCCGACTCTTTAGCCTTTGGCAAAAGAAGAACACCGATCACGCCTAAAATAGGCATCCACAAAATCCAATTCAACAAGTTAGACGAGCCAGTCATGGGTTACTCCCTATAACAAATAAACCAAAGTTCTTAATTAATTACTAATTTCCAAGCGTAGCCAGCCAAGACAATAACAATCATGAGGAAATAAAATTGAATTTTCCCCGACTGAATTGTTCTAAGCACTAAATTAAACAGGCGAACACTAGCACCTGTTCCATCAACGGCAACAGTGTCGACAATTAAATCATCAAACCAGCGAGAGGCTTTGTAGCAAACTCTATTTACAGCTTCCCAGCCGTCGATGGCGTAACGATCATAAATTCCCATATCAAAGGCGGCCAATAGATTGTTGAGCGGCAACAGGCCTCGCTTAATCAATCCACCAATATATAGATCATCAAAGTAATACTTATTCTTAAGCGCTTTATACCAACCAGAGAAAGTGGAAACCCACCAGCCTGGATCTACTGATCTTCTCACGTACATTAAGAAGGCTAAGAATACGCCACTAAAGGCAATGAAAATTGAAAGAACCGCGCCAATTTTGTGAACACTATGAACATGATGGGCTTCTTCTTCTGAGAGACCATGATTATAGTCATACACTGCGCGAGGGAAGTTCACACCCGATTTAATATCTTCGCTTCCAAATTCTTGTCTTTGATATGTTTCAAACTTTTTGGCCACTGGCTTATGAATTAGAGTTTGAAACCACTCATAGCGATCACCTGCAACTTTCACTAAGCCTTGGCCCGTGAGTGATCCTGAAAACCAAATGCCTAAAGTGAAAACTGAAAGAACAAGAAGGGGAACATTGCTGTTCCACGTAAGGTGCTCTTCATGACAATGATCATAAAGTTCCTTGTCTCTAGGTTGACCGTGGAATGTTAGGAACATCATGCGACACATATAGAAAGCTGTAAGCAGGGCCGCAACAAAACCTAAGATTGTTGGAGCAATAAACCACTTGTTTTGAAGCGCCATAAGAAGTGCGTCGCCAAGAATTCTATCTTTTGACACAAAACCAGAGAAGAACGGAATACCGGCAATGGCCAAAGTACAGCACCACATGGCAATCCAGGTGAACTTAAGCTTGTTTTTAAGCCCACCCATTCTAGGCATTTCCTGAACGCCTGCATGAGTATGTGGGTCGTGAAGATTGTGAATAACTGATCCGGCCGCAAGAAAGAGACAAGCCTTAAAGATGGCGTGAGTAATAAGATGCATGAAGGCTGCATTATAAGATCCAACACCAATCCCAAGCACCATATAACCGAGTTGAGAAATTGTTGAATAAGCCAAAACGGCCTTAATGTCTGTTTGAATAAGTGCAATGGTAGCCGCGCCAAATGCAGTGATCGCTCCAATATAGGCGATATAAGGTAACATTCCCGCCGCTTCCATGAGGGGATAGGCGCGAAGAGAGAGGTAAACACCGGCAGCAACCATGGTTGCTGCGTGAATTAGAGCTGAACAAGGAGTTGGGCCCTGCATAGCATCTGGCAACCAAACTTGAAGTGGAAACTGAGCCGACTTACCAATTGTTCCCATGAAGATTGAGAAGCCTGCAAGGGTCACGACAGGAATTCCAAGCGCCATGATGCCTTCAAATTTTCCAGCAGAAATCGCTGCGTACAGATCAACAAAACTGACTGATCCAACAACTGACCAAATGGCCAAGATTCCAAGCAAGAAGAACACATCTCCCACTCTGGTTGTCATGAATGCTTTAATCGAGGCATTCCCTGCTGATTCTTTTTCGTAGTAGAAGCCGATAAGACTATAAGAACAAAAACCCATCAGCTCCCAAAAAATGAAAACGGACAAGAGATTGTCGGATAATACGAGGCCAAGCATGGCACTAGTAAAGAGAGACATGTAGACAAAGAATCTGCCGTATCTAATGTCATCGTGCATATACCAAGAAGAAAACACGTGAATCAAGGTTGCCACACCAGTGACCATCAACAACATAACGGCCGTCATATTGTCGATATAAATGCCTAGATTGATTTGAAAAATTTCTGAACCAAACGAGAGATCGATCCAATTGAAGAACTTGTGAACATAAGCATCAGTTGCATATGTGCCAAAAACAAAGTCTTTAAAGATTCTGCATGCAAAGAGGAACGAGCCAAAAATTGCTCCGCATGAAATGGCCACTGCGAGTGAAGTAAAACGTTTAACAATAAACGAATTAATCACAAACGCCAAAAATGGCAAAAGTACAATTGGGGCTACAGTTAGTACCGTATAGTCCATGAAATTCCCGTCCTTCAGCTTTGTAGTTGAGTCGCATCGTCGATGTGGATGCTTTCTTTGATCTGATAAAATCTGATCACGATAGCAAGACCAACAGCGGCTTCTGCGGCGGCAATAACAATGATGAACAATGACATAATATGTCCATCGAGATTCTGATTAATAAATTTAGTGTAGGCGGCAAAGTTTAGAGCTGCTGAGTTTAAGATAAGCTCAATGCCCAAAAGAATCGCAACAATATTCTTTCTCGCCATCATAACCGCAAGGCCACAGGCAAAAAGCATAAATGATATAAAAAGATATGATGGAAGTGTGATCATACATCATCCTTAATGTGACGTGGGCGCGCAATCACGGCCGCACCAACCAAAGCGCCAAGTAACAATATAGATGAAAGCTCAAACGCAAGTACGTGATCACTTACGAGTAGTGTTCCAATTTTTTCAACAGTACTTTCGTAGACCATCTGTCCTTTGGGAGCAATGGCCACAGCGTTTTTCAAAATTTTAAAGAGTACGAAAGAAATAATGATGACCGACAATCCCGCCGCAGTGTAAGTCTTGGTATTACCCATACCTGGAATTTTCTCGAGTCCAAACTTATTAACAGTAGATTGAACTCCACCTGTTAGCATCACGGCAAAAAGCATCAAGATTACAACCCCTCCGGCATAGACAACTAATTGAGTTGCAGCCAAGAAGTCGGCATTGAGCGTGGCATAGAGTCCGGCCACACCAAATAGGCATGCTAACAAAAAGACACAGGCATGCATGAGGTTTCGGCTAAACACAACGGCCAAGGCACCACCCATGGTCAAAACAGCCGAGAGAATAAATAGAATTTGATCAAACACGATTTTCTCCGTTAATAATCTTAGTGTCCGCCACCGCTTCCGGCAGAGGCCCCAAGATGACCTAGTAGTTGCCACATAGATTCTCCTTGGAAGAAGTACATCCAAAGGGCGCATCCAACTAAGTTAAACAATGCAATTGGTGTTAAGTATTTCCAGCAAAGAGTCATTAAGTGATCAACTCTAAGTCTTGGAAGCGTCCAGCGAATCCAAATAACAACATAATAAAGGGCTAAAGTTTTTGAAACAAAAGAACCAACTTGCAAGAGTTGGCCCACGCCTTTGGCGTGAATGGCCGGAACATGCAAGCTCTCAATTAAGAAAGTCCCTTCTCCAAGCCCAAAGGGAACATTGTAACCACCCAAAAAGAGAGCTGCCACAACACCACAAACAACAAAGACTTCCATGTATTCGGCCAAGGCGAAAAAGCCAAAGCGCATCCCGGTAAACTCTGTGTGATAACCCGAAACGAGTTCTGACTCGGCTTCTGGTAGATCAAATGGTGCTCGGTTTGTTTCAGCCAAGATACCAATAAATAGAACGACAAAGGCAATCATGGTAAATGGGTTATGCAGTACAAACCACTGGTGAGGCCAAGCCCCTTGAGCTGCGACAATAGTACCAAATGACAATCCACCGGCCATTAAAACAATGGCTAAAATTGAGAGAGTTACGGGAACTTCATAGCTAATGATTTGAGAGGCACCACGCATACCACCCAGCATGGACCACTTAGAGTTTGATGAATAACCACCAAGAAAAATTCCGACTCCAACAAGTGATGAAACACCAATAAGGTAAAACACGCCAACATCGAGATCAGTCATCGTGAAGCCGCTTGAAAACGGTAAAACAGCAAAGGTTGCCATTACGCCAAGCATGCACAACAGGGGAGCAATATTAAATGTTAACTTGTCTGCATGACGAGGAATAATATCTTCCTTCATCATCATTTTTACACCGTCGGCCAAGAACTGAAGAATACCAAATGGACCAACACGATTAGGTCCTTGGCGCATCTGAAGATCGGCCGAGATTTTTCTTTCTGCGTATGTTCCAAGTCCACCAACTGTCGCTAGTGCTCCAAGAACAACCACACAAGCAATTGCAAAGATGATGAATGTAACTAACGACATTGCATTAAAGCCAACGACTTCAGATAATTTCGTTACTACCTCTTGAAAACCTTCAAACTGTGCAAAGTAGCTAACAATTGTATTATTCATTAACTACTCCCTGGGCCTTTGGCTTGACTGGAGCTTGAAAACTTCTAACCCAGTCAAGATCACCCTTTCTCCAACAATAGACAACTCCGGCCGTAAGAATGCCGATAAACAAAAGGAAGGTAGCTAGGACAATTGCACCTGAGCCAGCTTCGTTATATTTTTTAAAGATTGATGCCAATGGGAACATGAGTGCGCCTTCAACATCAAAAATGATAAAGACCAATGAAACAACGTAAAAGCGTACGTTAAAGTTCGACCACGCAACACCAGTTGGTAGTTCTCCGCACTCGTACTCAGTTTGTTTTAACGGAGTAGGATTACTTGGACGAAGGATTTTGGCGACGAGCAGAGCTCCACCAACTAAAATAACGGCCAAGACCATCAAAATAATGACCGGCATATAGACGTCAAGATTCGTGTTCGACATCTCAATTGCTCCCGTAGCTTTGACTTAAAATTTTTGATTCGAAGAATACATGATTTGTTAACATATTGGAAACATTTTGGAATCCCGATTTTTAGCTTGTCCAATTTGTTTATATGGACGATCGCGACATACAAATGGCATGGTCGCATCGCTTGATATTTTTTTGGATGAACTATGATTTTTGCTACGCTTCAAAACCGACTAAATGACATCAACAAGACTAGCGATTTTCGCTTGAACTTGCAGGGCATTAATTCTAGTCAATGGTGGTTTCTACTTAAACATATTCCCCAAGGCGACTTAACTTCTGGTATTCACCTCGTTGTTTGCCCCGATGCAGACCAAGCAGAAAATATTTATGATTTTCTTGAAAACAATTTTACCGACTCTTGGCGCGTAGCACATTATCCCGGCCATGAAGTTAGTCCCTACAGCGATTTTTTTGTTTCTGAACGCAATCTCAACGACAGATTTCTTTCACTGCAGCAAATAATTTCTTTCAAAGCGAATTCTGATCCGACTATCAAGTCACTAATTATTGTTTGTACGATTGAAAGTCTTTTTATGTTGGCTCCACCAGCTGAATTTTTTCAGTCATCACAAATGACTATTAGTGTTTCAGATATTATCTCGCCACTTGAACTTGCATCCAAACTTGGAGAGCGCGGCTATCAGGCCGCCACGAGCATCGAAGAGCCCGGAACTTTTGCGATTAAAGGTGGCATTGTCGATATTTTTCCCTTTGGTGGCGAGCCAGCACGACTGCATTATTTTGACGATATGATCGAAGAAATTTTTGCCATTGACCCAGAGTCACAGCGAACTGTTCGCGATCGGCCTTTTGAATCTCTGATTATTAGCTCGACTCCACAGTCACTCACTTCAAAAGAGTGCCAGATTAATCTTCGAGAAAATATTCCACAACCGCCTCCAGGATTTCGTCAAAAACATGAAGCTAGAAAGGACATTTTTTCACGCTTAGCAGACCAGCATTTATTCGAAAATTGGAGCGCGTTTGCACCGCTTTTCTTTTCTAAGTCATCGACTCTAAGTGATTATTTGGCGCTGCCATCAAAAACCGAGTCGAAAACCCATCTTCATGTTGTTTCACCGCTGCAATGTGAGCAAGAGTGGGCGAGCTTTACTGAAACTCTGAATCAAGACTTTGCTCGAACATCGTCCAGCGATGATGAAGCGATGTTACTGCCATCTCCCCATAAGCTTTATGACCTCTCTGGCGCATGGCCCGTTTATCCGCGTTTTGATCTTGATGCTATTGCCATGGATCTGAGTGATGGTGCCCTGAGCTTGCATATACCTTTTGAGTCCACACTTCAGCATTTTAAAAATGAGTTTGCAGATGGCGTTTCGGGGCGAGAACTGATTAAAAAAATATTTGAACATATCGCCCTTGAATTTAAACATTCTGGTGATGTTTACTTTGCCTGCAGCAACGACCACTCAAGAAAGGAGTTCTCACATCTTGTGGAGCTTTTTCTCCCACCGCAAATGAGTGAGCGCATCCACTTTGTCGACTTTAAAATTCCCCATGGCTTTTATTACCCCAACGAAAAATTTCTGGTTTTATCTGAAGGAGATTTATTTTCAAGTAAAAAAGCTAAAACAAAAGAAACAAAAAAGCGTGACCTCGACCTTTTTGCCGAACAGCTAGCTTCACTCAAGCCCGGTGATTATGTCGTTCATAATCAACACGGCGTAGGTAAGTACTTAGGACTTGAAACCATGATGGCCGGTGGTAGTGAGAGTGACTTTTTAGTCATTGAGTACACCGCTAATGATAAAGTTTATTTGCCTGTTTATCGCATGAACCTAGTTCAAAAACATGCTGATGCTGCCTCATCGATGTCTGTCGATTCACTTCGCACCAATAAGTTTGCTGTTCTTCGCGATCGCGCTAAAAAGTCGGCAAAAAAGCTGGCCTTTGACTTGATTAAATTACACGCCGAGAGAGAGAGCGTGCCTGCGTTTGCATTCTCCGCACCCGATGACTTATACCGAGAGTTTGAGCTGGCCTTCCCGTTTAAAGAAACCCCTGATCAGCTTAGTGCCATCGATGATGTGATTGAATCTATGCAAAAAGCCATGCCAATGGATCACCTGGTCTGTGGTGATGTTGGATTTGGCAAAACGGAGGTGGCCATGCGAGCAGCGTTTAAGGCCATAGAAGACCGAAAACAAGTTGCCGTCCTAGTACCGACCACCGTTTTATCACTACAGCATTATAATTCGTTTTGTGCGCGCTTTAAAAACTTCCCAGTTAAAATTGAGTTTCTCTCGCGCTTTAAAACCGCCAAGGAAGAAAAGCTTATTCTCGCCCAGTTAGAACTTGGAGAGATTGATATCGTTATTGGTACTCACAAACTCTTGTCTGACAAAGTGAAGTATCGCGATCTCGGCTTAGTTATTGTTGATGAAGAACAACGCTTTGGTGTTGGTCACAAGGAAAAGCTTAAACTCCTTAGGGCCGAGGTTGATTTTTTAACCTTAACAGCGACACCCATACCGCGAACCTTACAGATGGCATTCCTTGGTCTTAGAGAACTGTCGCTTATCAAGACATCCCCCCCAAAACGCCAATCAATTAAAACCTATGTCATTAAAGAGGATGAGTTAACCTTGCAAATGGCCCTTAAGAAAGAGCTTCAGCGCGGCGGCCAAGCCTTTATCGTGCACAATAGAGTTTATGATATTGAAGAGTACGCTGGAAAAATTCGCGAGCTAGTCCCGGAAGCAAAAATCATTATTGCTCATGGCCAACTGCCGGAACGAGAACTGGAAAAGCGTATGGCGGCATTTTACCGCGGAGATTATCAGGTTCTCATTTCAACCACGATTATCGAAAGCGGGATTGATATCCCCAATGCTAATACCATGATTATCGATCGTGCTGACACCTATGGACTCTCTCAACTTCATCAACTCAGAGGTCGCATTGGTCGCTCAGACAAAAAGGCCTACGCCTATTTTGTTGTACCAAAGTTAAGAAGGGTTTCGCCCGATGCAGAAAAGCGTTTGAAAGCATTGCAAACTTATGCCGAGATGGGCAGTGGTTTTAATATCGCCAATTGCGATCTTGAAATTCGCGGTGCTGGTGACATCTTGGGCGGCCAACAATCTGGCCATGTTGAGGCCGTAGGCCTCGAGCTCTACATGGAGCTTCTTAAGGAAGCAATCGCAGAACTCAAAGGTCAGGGTTATACGCAAAAGCGAGATGTTGAAATCACGACACCATTTGCTTGCTACATTCCTAACGACTTCATTCAAGACCCGGGAGAGCGATTGCGCCTGTACAAGCGCTTATCAAATGCCGAGTCTCTTGAAACACTAGAGAGTATTTTCTCTGAGATTGTCGACTCTTTTGGCGCCCCACCAATACAGCTGCGCGGACTTCTTTCAATTCTGCAGACGAGACTGGTTCTACGCCCTATGGCCGTTTCACATATTACGCTGTCATCTTCTAGTATGGTGCTCAGGTTTGATGAAGAGGCTTTCAAACATAATCCCAAACTTAGAAATACAATTGTCGAAACATTTATGAAGCGCCCAAAGACATACCAGTTCACTCCAGATTTTCGTCTTATGATCTCCAGCAAACAGCCACTCGATCCTGAACTTGGACTGTCATTGGCCAAGGAAACCGCCGAGCAAATTCTTCCGAATTCATAAGATATGGCACGGCAGATTTTTCTGTTATACTATTTACAAGGATTTACCTACTTTATTCGGAGCGAAGTACTCATGAAGAGATCTTTGATTGCGTCTTTATTTTTCTTAGGGCTGTTAGGCGCACCCACTATTTATGCCAATAATAATGCGGATGCCGTGGTCGCTAAGGTTAATGGCGCTACCATTTTAAAGTCTGAGTTCGAAAAGGCTTATAAAGAAAATCTTTTATTTGTTGGCGATAAAATTGTCACAAAAGATAAAGTCCTTAATGATTTAATCAATCGCGAACTAGGCATTCAGCGCGCTAAGAAGAACAAACTCGACGCTGACCCTATCGTTAAGAATAAAATGGAAGACATTCTTTATCACGCCCAGATCTCTAAGGATCTCGAGGATGAACTACAAAAAATCGTTGTGGCCGATGAAGAAGTTAAAAAGTATTACGACAAACACCCTGAATATCGTACGGCCCATATTCTTTTTAGAATGAGAGCAGAGCCGAGTAAGCCAGAAACGGAAGAAGCACTTAAACAGGCCATGAAGGTTTACGAAACACTCAAACAATCTCCCGATAAATTCTCAGAGCTGGCCAACAAGTTTTCACAAACGACGACGGCCGATACTGGTGGAGATATAGGTTTCCAGCCAAAAATTAATTTAGCCCCAGAATACTTTGAAGCAATCAACGGAAAGAAGCCAGGCACCATTGTTCCTCCCGTTCGCACTCAGTTTGGCTATCACATCATTAAAATCCTGGCGCAAAAAGATTTTAAGAGCATTAATCCTGCCTTTTACAAAAAAATTATTTACGATCTAAAACGCGATGCACTTATTGCTAGTTATTTCGATAAAATGCGCCAAAGTGCAAAAGTTGAAGTTAACAAGAATGTCTTGCAGTAGTCGCCGCGCGTAAACTTGTCTAAAGAGCGCTTCTAGCATAGTTTATTCAGGAATTTACGTTCTTGAGGTTAATATGCGATTAGCGCTTTGTTTTATCTTGCCCCTGATTCTTGCAAGTACTCCTGTTTCGGCCAAGCTCTTGGACAAAATTGTTGCCGTTGTTGACGAGCAGGTCATACCTCTTTCATTGGTAAGGCGCCTTCGCTCCAACGCTGCCGCTCGTGCTCAAATTTCCCCTTATATTTATCAGCGTGGCGCCAAGATTACCCACAAAGAAGCCATCAATATTATTATTCACCGCTCACTTGTACGCGATAAGTTGGCCGAGATGGGTTACGTCATCTCTGACGATCAGGTTGAATCGCAAATTAAATCGACCGAGCAACGACTTGGCCTTGGCAGGCAAGCACTACTTAACTTTCTCAAAGGTAACGGCATGACCTTTGATGAATATTTTGAGCTCATAAGGGAAACAATTGAGCACAATATTTTTAATGATCGTGTGATTCGTCCATTAATTTCCGTCACAGAGCAGGAAATCAAAAATGCATTTTACAAAGAAAATCAAAATAATAAGTCGATCTCCTTTAAGTATACTTTAGTTGATTTTGCGCTCGATGATACAAAGCTTAGCAAAAAGTCTGAGCGTCGTTTTAAAGAAGCTCTTAAGTCGTTTCAAGTTTCGGGGTCTTTGCCCGATGAATTTAAGGATGTTGAAACGACCACTTTAGGCGATATTACCGAAGAGGGACTTACTAATGAACTTAAGCAGCTTCTAAAACGCACAGATGAGGGTGCTTTTACTAATTCTATTCGATTAGGTTCTACTACTCACGTCTTCTATGTTCAAAAGAAAGACTTAGTTGAGTCTGAAATTTTCTTAAAGCATAAAGATCGAATACGCGCCAAACTCTTTGAGCAGGTGGCGGGCGAGATCACTGGATTGTGGTTTGAACGAGAAAGCAATAAACACTACATCCGCCGTTTCTAATACTATTCGAGTCTCACAAGGTGATGGCGATGGAGTAGGGCTAGAGGTTTTTTTAAAGTCGGCCATCTTGCTTGGCCAAAGTGAAGTAGAGAAACTTCACCTTTATTCAAATAAAGAGACGCTTAAGCGAGTACTATCAGCACTTCGTATTCCATTTTCTCTTACGCAAGACAAAGTTAATATTTCAAATCTATCCATTCATACGTCCTGGTCTAAGGGTGATGCATTTGAATGTTTTGAAGCGGCCATAAAAGATTTATCGGGCAAGGATGTGCTTTTTACATTACCGGCTTCTAAAAAATCATTTCCATCAGGAGCCCCTGGTCACACCGCTTACTTGCGCCAGAGGTTTGGTCGTGATCTCATTATGTTTTTTAAGTCTAATGAACAGCATATTGGCTTGCTTACCGATCATATTCAATTATCTAAAGTCAGCGAGACCATTACTCCCGATCTTATTTTTAATACCACCAAGGCCATGTTAATTGGCGCCAAGAGTTTTTTGAATCTTTCGCCAAAAAAGGTTTTATTTAGTGGCATCAATCCTCATGCCGGTGAGTCCGGTATTTTGGGAAACGATTTCGATATTTATGCACCTGCAATTAAAAGGCTAGCGAGCACTTTTTCCGATATTCAATTTACCGGCCCACTTGCTGGCGATACACTTTATAATAAGGCCGATAAGGATACTTGGCTGATCTTTGCTCATCACGATCAAGCACTCGCACCATTTAAGGCCATGCGCAGTTTTAACGGCGCCAATATTACTTTGGGTTTAGATTTTCTTCGTCTAAGTGTTGATCATGGTACGGCCATAGACATTGCAGGCCAGGACAAAGCAAACTACTTGGGCTGTATCTATTGTTTACAACTTGCCTTAAAAGCACTGGAAAATTCATGAAGTCACTTGGCAGCCAAGATATAAAAGTTACGAGGGCACGCGTTCACAACCTTAAAGACGTTAATGTCTCTATACCTAAGAATGAGCTTACTGTTATCACTGGCCCTTCTGGATCTGGTAAATCTTCACTGGCCTTTGATACAATTTACGTGGAAGGACAAAGGCGATATATCGAGTCTCTGTCTTCTTACGCTAGACAATTTTTAGGTCAGTTTCAACCTCCCGATGTTGAATCTATTGACGGCCTTTCCCCCTCCATTGCGATTGATCAAAAGACAAGTACTAGGAATCCAAGATCAACTGTCGGAACGATCACTGAGATTTTTGACTATTTGCGCGTTCTCTACGCTAGGGCCGGTACACTTTATTGTCTCGATAGTGGAGAGGAAGTTAAAAAGTGGACCATTCCACAAATGGTTCGAGAAATTAAAAAACGCAAAGATGGAGCGAGGATACATCTTCTGGCTCCACTGCACCCTAAGGATAATAAAGAGGCAAAGGCCTTGATCGCCCAGTACCTGGGTCTTGGTTTTTCACGCTTTAGAGTCGACTCCGAGATTGCCGTACTGGAAGACAATAATATTAAGAAGTGTCAGTCGCTTGAAGTCGTCATTGATCGCCTTGCTCTTAAGCCAGACACAGATAAAAGGCTCACTGATTCACTCGAGCACGCGCTGAAAGTTGGTCGCGGCGACGTCATTATTACTATTGATGACGAGGAAGTCTTCTTTTCGGAAAACAATATGGCGCCCACTTCAAGGCGTGTTTATCCAGATTTAGAACCACGACTTTTTTCTTTTAATTCACCTTTAGGTGCTTGCCCTCGCTGTAATGGTCTTGGCGAGACCAAGACATTTGATGAGGATCGGGTTGTTTTTGATGATACTCTTTCCATCTTAGATGGGGCCATAACACCGCTCACCAAAAAGAATACATTTCTTCTTCGCATGGTTGAGTGTGTTGCCAAGGTTGAGAAGGTAAATCTTAAAAAAACACCTCTTCGTGATCTGAGTGATGAGTTTAAGCTCTTACTTTTTAATGGTGGTGAGAAATTATACGAGTACGGGTTTGAATCTGAAAACTCTGTTTTCAAGTTTACTAAACCATTTCCCGGCATCCTTAACTGGTTAGATAAAAAATATACAGAGACAGGATCGGATAAAGTTCGCTCTTCACTTGAAGAATTTATGAACATAAAACTGTGCCCGGCCTGCAAGGGTCAACGTCTTGGCGAAGTTGCACTGGCAACTAAGATCTCTAAAAAGAACATTATGGACATCAGCTCCATGTCTATTGCCGATGCCAGCAACTTTGTTGACTCCATCAAGTTTAGCGGAGAGAAAAAGGAAATATCGGCAAAACTTATCTTAGAAGTTAAGATGCGTCTTAAGTTCCTTCTCGATGTAGGGCTGGATTATCTCTCCCTCAATCGCTCGGCCGCCACGCTTTCCGGCGGGGAAGCGCAACGCATACGTTTAGCGACTCAAATCGGCTCGGCCTTATCCGGCGTTTTATATGTACTTGATGAACCAAGCATTGGTCTTCACCAACGTGACAATTTAAAACTAATTCAGACGCTCAAGGCGCTACGCGATCTTGGCAATACAGTACTTGTGGTCGAACATGACGATGAGACCATGCTTGAAGCTGACTATCTTATCGATATGGGTCCAGGCGCTGGAGTCAACGGTGGAGTCGTCGTAGCGGCCGCTCCTACTGCCAAATTTCTTAAGGATAAAAACTCTATTACGGCAGCCTATCTTCGCGGTGAACGCGGTATCGCCAAGCCTACAAATCGTCGTCCAGTTAAAAAATGGCTTAAGCTCAAAGCTGCTACGGCCAATAATCTAAAGAAGGTCGATGCTGATATTCCACTCGGAGTTTTTAGTGTTGTCAGCGGGGTTTCTGGCTCTGGCAAATCAACGTTAATTCACGAGGTGCTCGTACCGGCCCTTAAACACAAACTAGATCGTGCCAATAAACATTTGTGGTACAGACGAAATCATCAAAGCTTAACTGGTGTCGAACAAATTGAATCTATTATCGAACTCGATCAATCTCCTATTGGCCGCACACCACATTCAAACCCTGCGACCTATTCAAATCTTTTTGATGATATTCGCACGCTTTACTCAAAGACGCCCGAGTCACAAATTAGAGGATATAAGCCTGGTCGCTTTAGCTTTAATGTCAAAGGCGGTCGCTGTGATGAATGTGAGGGCAATGGAGTTAAGAAGGTAGAGATGCACTTTCTGCCCGATATCTTTATCACCTGTAGCGAATGCAAAGGCTCACGCTATAACCGCGAAACATTATCCATTCTCTATAAAGGAAAAAGCATTGCTGATATTCTAAGCATGACGATTTCTGAAGCTGTGCCATTTTTCGCCAACCATACTAAGATTAACCGTGTCCTAACCACACTTGATTCAGTGGGGCTTGGTTATATGACCCTAGGCCAACCGGCCACAACTTTATCTGGTGGTGAGGCACAACGCTTAAAGCTTTCGCGTGAACTGGCCAAGCGAACTAAGGGTCACTGCCTTTATATATTAGACGAGCCAACAACCGGTCTTCACTTTGAAGACATTAAGCTGCTCCTGGCCGCCATTAATGACCTAGTCGAACAAGGTCACTCCGTTCTAGTGATTGAGCATAACCTTGATGTTATTAAGTCGGCCGACTGGGTCATCGACCTTGGTCCAGAAGGTGGAGTTAATGGTGGCGAAATACTTGCTAGTGGTACACCAGAGGATATTTCTAAAGTTAAAACCTCACACACGGGTAAGTTTCTCAAGAAGGCCCTCAAGTCATGATCAAGCTTGAGATTGATGATCCAAGACTTGATCCGTTTCGCGACCTCAAGGGGCGTGATGCTTTTACCGAGGGGACATTAGTTGCCGAGAGTTCTAAGGTTATTCAAAAGCTTTTGGATACTTCGACAGCGCCGCTTGCACTTTTGGCATCTGAGCGCGATATCGAAAGTTGTCCCTTTGATCACACAAAATTTCCGCAAGTTTTTCTGCTATCAGATAGTGAGATCAAAAAACTTGTTGGCTATCATTATCACCAGGGCTTTATCGCTCTTGCCACCCGTGCTGCTGCCACACCACTAGATGCGCTCGGCCCTCACGTTCTCATTCTTAACGGGATTACTTCGCCTGAGAATGTTGGAACATTGATCCGCACCGCAGCGGGCTTGGGCATTACAGATGTTTTACTTGATTCCAAGACTTGCCATCCCCATGTAAGACGCGCCATTCGTGTTTCGATGGGCAATATATTTTATATGCGTTGGCATCAAACCTATGATCTTCCAGGTGCTATTAAAAAGCTTAATCAACGTGGAATTAATGTGATTGGCAGCGCTAATGACCCAGGAAGCTTGAGTATTAATGATTTTTCTTGGAAGGGGCAGGGTCAGGCCATCGTGATTGGCAGTGAGGGCCACGGCATGGATGACGCCGTTAGAGTCGCCTGCGAGCAATTGGTTTATATACCAATCAATGAAAAGGTGGCCCACCTAAACGCTGCTGGCGCGGGGGCCATTTTAATGCATGAAATGCTTAGAGTTCGACGCGCTTAAGAAGTGTACTCATCTCAATCGCTGAAAGCGCTGCTTCCCAGCCTTTATTGCCGGCCTTCGTTCCTGCTCGCTCAATTGCTTGTTCAATTGAATCAACCGTGATCACACCGAAGATTGTTGGAACTCCTGTATCTAAGTTGACTCGTGAGATACCTTTTGCTGCTTCACCGGCGACGAAGTCAAAATGAGCAGTTGATCCGCGAATAACCGCGCCAAGACAAACAACAGCATCATATTTTTTAGTTTCTGCAATTTTCATGGCCATAAGTGGCAATTCAAATGCACCAGGAACCCATGCCATGCTCATACTGTCGGAATCTCCACCGTGGCGAATAAAGCAGTCCTTAGCCCCATCGACTAATTTAGAAACAATAAAGTCATTAAATCTAGAGGCTACAATGGCAATTTTTAAACCGCTCGCATTTAGATTTCCTTCAAAGACTGGGCCCATAATATTCTCCTAATTTAAAAATTCTATTTGATGATTGGTTAAGTTTTTCTTAGCAGTTAAATAATCTAGATTAAATGCACTCACACTTGATCTTATTGCGTGACGATTAACGACGCGAAAGTCAGCCTGTTTAAGGGCATCAATTTTTTTCGGGTTATTTGTAATCAACTCAACTTCTTTTACACCAAGTTGTTTAAGTGCATAAACCGCATGGTCATAGGTGCGATCATCAACTGGTAATCCAAGGGCTTGATTGGCCTCGTATGTATTTAGCCCTTGTTCCTGCAAAGAATAAGCGCGAATTTTATTTGGCAACCCAATTCCGCGCCCCTCTTGTCGAAGATAAACAATGGCCCCACGCTTTTTCTCTGCTATCTTTTTCATTGATTGCTCGAGTTGATCACCACAATCACAGCGCATTGACCCAAAAACATCTCCAGTTAAACACTCGGAGTGAACACGAACGAGCGTTGGCCCTTCAAGGGTTAGATCTCCCATATGAAGAACGACCATATGGTCGGGAGCGATATGATCTTCAAATAAAGTCAGCTGAAATTCACCATGCTTTGTTGGCATAGCAACGCTTTGTCGCTCAAATCGCTCACTTATAAGTGGTTCCAGTGGATTAATCTCTAGGTAGGCTCTGAGATCTTTTATACTGATGAGCTTAAAATTATGTTCACTGGCCATGACTCTTAGCTGCGGCAGTCTTGCCATAGTGCCATCAACATTCATTATTTCACAAATAACTCCAACCTCGGGCTCACCGGCCAAGCGGCAAAGGTCAACAGATGCTTCAGTATGCCCAGGTCTTATTGAAACCCCTCCATCTTTGGCTACAAGTGGAAAGATATGCCCAGGCCTTAAAAAGTCATCGGGTTTCGTATTCTTATCCACGAGGGCCGCAATTGTTTTAGCGCGATCAACGCAGGAAATACCCGTTCCAGCTTCCTTGTGATCAATAGAAACTGTAAATGCTGTGTGATGAGCGGAATCGTTTTGTTTGACCATCAAGGGAATCTTAAACTTTTGCGCAATCTGCTTAGACATAGGAGTGCAAATTAGTCCTCGCCCAAGACTGGCCATTGTATTGATGGCATCGGGTGTGATTTTACTGGCGGCCATAACAAAGTCGCCTTCATTTTCACGATCTTCATCATCGACAACGATAACCATTTTGCCGAGTTTGATATCTTCAATTGCTTCTTCAATTTTATCTAACATTAAAATCCTTGCTCGCGAATCCAGTTCTCAGTCAACTTCGAATTAGTGGGGGATTGAAACTTAATAAGGTTTTCCAGGTATTTTGCCAGGATATCCACTTCGATATTAACGCTATCGCTAATCTTTCTTTGCCCAAGAACAGTATTATTCCATGTATGGGGAATTATTGTTACGCCAAACCAATCATCACCGACGCGTGAAACGGTAAGACTAATTCCGTCGATTGCAATTGACCCCTCGCTCACAATATACTTTCTAAGCACCGGAGCGATTGAGAAAACAAGGTTGTAGTTTTCGCCTTTATTTTCAATTGTTCTTAATTTCGCGACGCCGTTCACATGGCCCTGAACAATATGACCGCCTAAACGATCACTCGCTCGTACAGCCAATTCTAAGTTGAGCTTCTCATCTTTTTTAAGTTTGCCCAATGTCGTTTTTTCTAAGGTGGTATGAACAGCTACAACTTCAAAGTAGTTCTCGCCAATAGCAATGGCCGTTTGACAGACACCATTCACGCTGACGGAGTCATCAATGGCAATCTCGCTAATAAGTTTGGGAGCACAAATGCGCAGACGTTTACCTTCGGCAATAGAGCTGACCTCAACCAGTGTTCCCATTTCTTTAACTAGACCTGTGAACATGGGGCCCTCCTTGCACTCAAGTGAATATCTTCGCCCGTTAACTGTATCGTGTTTTTCATTAATTCTTGGGCCCTGCCACTAATGGCAATGCCATCGCCCAGGATCCTAGGCGCAATAAACACCTCAACACCATCAAAGGCATTTTGTTCAATAATTGAAGACAATAGTTTGGGCCCACCTTCAACTAAGACAGACGTTATATTTTCGCTCAATAGTTTGTGCCATAGATTGTCAAAGCGTATCGGTGAATTGATTTGTATTGCCTTAATGCCCGCAGGTACAGAGCTAATATCATCAACTGTGATAACCATTGTTTTATCTTTTAAGTTGTCAGTAAATAGATTGGCTTGCCAGTTCATATTAGCAAGCGATCCAAGGACAAGACGCCATGGACTTTGATGATTTGAATCAAGCCCATAGCGGATATTCAAGCTTGGATTATCATTATTTAATGTACCGCTACCAACTAAGACGGCATCATGAGCTTGCCGCAGCTGATGCGCTCTTTTTCTGGAGGCTTCACTTGAAATCCACTTAGAGTCGCCATTATGAGTAGCAAGTTTACCATCTAAGGTTTGTGCAAACTTTAATGTTACAAACGCACGCTGCTCAGTCATGTTGGTAAAAAATACTTTATTCAGCTCTGCACCAGCATTTTCACAGACACCAACAATAACTTCTACTCCCGCATCTCGCAGTTGCTGTACACCTTTACCTGCCACGGCCGGGTTGGGATCTAAATTACTAATGACGACTTTTTTAATTCCACTTTCGATGATGAGCGGGACGCAGGGAGGAGTGGTCTTATTGTGATGACAACACGGCTCTAAATTACAATACAAAGTCGCATCTTTAGCATCACTAAGTTTTGCAAGTGCATCTCTTTCAGCGTGATCACAGCCTTTTTTCTGGTGATAACCCTCGGCCAAAATATTTCCATTGCGCACGATCACGCAGCCAACCATAGGGTTGGGACTAACTGTGAGTTGGCCCTGAGCTGCAAGCTCAATGCATCTCTTGATATAAATAATATCCATATCTTGCACGCTATCCTCGGGCTCTTAGATACCTTTGACTGATTTCCCTGACAAGCGCTCACGCCACTACACTTGCTAGGCGGTGTCAGGGTGTGAACTTCTTTCAGTGTCACTGTGACACTAGGGTCATTATGACTTTGAATTTTTTACCTATTTTCAATAGGATTACCTTTTGCGTTAAACATTTTTTCTTGGCACCTAACTTGCTGTTTTCAGATCATTCATTAAATCATCTCGGGAAGGAGTGCCGTTCATGAAAAAGTTGATACTTTTATTATTTCTATCGCTCAGTATTTTTAGTGCTGATGCTGCATCTACCAAAGATCTCGCCTATGACGGCCAAAATGCAGACAGCTTTGCTCTAGACCTAGAGACAGAGCTCACTCGCTATCGTGAAGAACAATATCCTTCAACATGTACGAGACAAATTCCTTATACAGAACAAGTATGTGGTTATGAGACGAGATATCGTCAACAATGTCGCACGGAACCTGGTCGTAACGAATGTCGTACTGTTAACGACCAAGTTTGTCGCAATGTAACGCGTACTCGCCGCCAGTGTTCTACTGGACCAGATCGCCGCGTTTGCAGAACAGTCCCAAATCATGTTTGCACAACTGTAAATGGCCAAAGACAATGTCGCCAGCAAGGTACTCGTCAGCAATGTAGTAATCAGCCAGGTCAGCAAACTTGTCGTGATGTTCCTTACACCGATCGCGTTTGTACGAATCAGCCAAGACAGGTGTGTACATGGAATCCACCACGCCAAGTGTGTAATAGCGTTCCATACCAGGATTATATTTGTCGCGACGTAACTCGCTATCGTTCTGAGGACTATGCATGTACCCGTACTCGTCAAGTTCCTTATACTGTTGAACGTGAGAATAAAGCAGATGTTCAGGTTTCGTACTCTGATCAAAACCCTGATACTTCAGCTGCAGACCTTGCCTTTGTTCTTGATAAGGCCGGCGATGTCTCGCTTAAGCTTGAAGATCGCTCGAGTCGTCCAGCACTTGTTTTCATTAATAAGCGCCAGAATATTGATAATAGTGACGATAACTTAACAACAGATACTCGTTTTAATATTTCTTTCGTGGCCAGAGAAGACTACTTGGCTTTGATTGAAAGTAATGTCGATGTATCTAGTGTTGATCATCAACACTTAGTCCTTAAGACGGCCAAGATTGTAAGAAAGGATGATCTAACGATTAAGCTTTCTATCGATCAAAAAGGCCTCTTTAGTGGCTATAAGTTTGAAAAGACCTTGTCTCCTGGTCAGTACACAACGGCCAAGACTCAAGGTGCGAGCTTCATTGATATCGACTTCAATTCAATTGGTGCCAAACTTAAGGATGGCAAGAAGTATGAGTTCACTGTAACGCTTGAACTCAAGCCAGGTCGCGATCTTGTCACTCCGCTAAGAAGTGAAGGCAAGAAGACCATACAGTTTAAGAAGAAACTTTAAGTAGGTTAGTGAAAGAGGGTCGCGAATGCGGCCCTTTTTTTTGGCATAAAAAAGGCCATCCGAAGATGGCCTAGTTTTTAAAATCTTTTTAAGCTAGATCTTAAACAAGGAAAACTGTGATCAGTGTGAAGATTACAAGAGATTCCATAAGAGCTAGAGCAAGAATCATAGGAACGAAAAGCTTGTCAGCTGCTGATGGGTTACGTGCCATACCTTCAAGTGCAGATGAAGCTGCAGCTGATTGAGCAGCAGTACCACCAAATGCAGCGATCGCCATAGCGAAGAAATAACCAATGTACTTAACTGACTGATCAGAAAGACCAGCACCGTCAGCAGCATTAGCAGCGCTAACAACGAAGATTAGTGGAAGAACTAGAGCGAAACCAAGTACTAAATTTTTCATGTGAATACTCCTCACAAAAAGTTAAAGGCTCAATCTTAGTGGTGGTCCTCATCATGATCGTGATGAGAAGTCGCCAGGCTGATATAAACCATGGATAAAACCGTAAATACATAAGCTTGGATAAAGCTAACCAGGATTCCAAGAATCATAAAGATGATTGGAATGATCGCTGGCGCTAATTTTGAAAACTCAGAAAGAACTAAGTGGTCTCCCATCATGTTGTTCTTCAAACGAAGTGCAAGTGATAGTGGGCGTACAAAGTTTGAAACGATTTCAATTGGGAAAATCAAAAATGCTAGATACCAAAGTGGACCCGCAAAGTGCTTGAGATAGTTCCAAGTACCTTGCTCCTTACAGCCTTTAAGATTGTAATAAAGAAATGAAAAAGCACCAAGCGCTAGTGTGGTCGATAAATGCTCAGTTGGTGGCAAGAATCCTGGAATTAAACCGATGAGATTCGAAACAAGAATGACGATGAATGTAGTAGCGATAAAGCCAAAGTATTTCTTTGCTCCCTCTTCACCGATGATTTGCTTACACTGACCATAGATAAAGTTGCCATAAAGCTCGACCATATTTCTATAAGTGATACCGCGATCAGGAAACACAACGTTTGATGCTGCTGAAAGTTTTGAACGATAGAGTAGTCCAGCAAGAACTAGCATCACGCCAATCACGATAAAGGTTACTACGTGTTCAGGTAAGTGAACTGCGTGAGCAACATGTGATAACCAAGTGAAGCCGCTAGCTGCTTCAGCTTGAGTACTAAGAAGAGCAGAGAATAAAGCGATCAAAATTTTCATGGTGCTATTCACCCTTATAAAGAAAACTCGCGCACAGCGCAAATATTTGAAATGCATAGTTAAGTACCGGGATTATTATACGATTGCCCATAAAAAGTACACCCAAACTTAACGCTCCAAAAAGAACTAGTAGTTTTCCAAGCGAGTAGGCAAACATAATAAATTTATCTGGTTTTTCTTGGCCCTTGCCGGCAACAATCAATTCGCGCACGACTGTATGCAGCATATAAAAATTGATCAGCACTGCAATATAAACCGCCCAGTGTGTGATCACTTCTGCTTGACCCTTACAGAAGATACTAAAAAACGCCGTGAGTCCCACAGAGATGGGAATAAACAGCTTAAAATTAATCTTTTGAGCGATTTTTAAGGGCATAGACAACCATCATTACCAAGGTATTAACCACTATCGCCAGCAGGATTATTATCCCAACGCCGCGTGTAATGATATCAATTGAGACTAGGTGAAAGATAAACCACGCACAGGCAAAAATAAGCGAGGGCAAGCTCATGGCCAAACCCAGTACCTGAATCCATTTCTTTTGAATTTTCATCGCTTTCTGGCTACGCGACGCGCGTAGATTGTCTCAAGCCGATTCTTGATAACCGTAGTGTTAGGATACTTTCCAAGAATTGAATAATACAAATTATAGGCCGCCTTTAGATCTTCCATTGTCTCGTAGGCGTTTGCCATTAAGAATTTGGCCTGAACAATATGCTCACTGCGCTTTTCTCTTTTAATATAAGCACGCCAAGCTTCAATCGCTTCAGGCCATTTTTCCTGATAAAAAGCACTCATGCCTAGCTCATACATCGAGCGCACATGATACTCATGCGTTGGATTGGCTTCCATAATTTTCAATATCTCTTCTGCTTTTTTATAATTCTTAAGCCCGAGCTGAGATAGGGCCTGTCGGTATTGATAAAAATCATAGCGCTTAAGCTTGGGATTAAATGCGAGAAGGCGAGAGTATGATCTATTGGCAGATTCATAATCGCGAAGATAGATAAAGTTAATCTCTCCCACACGCTCTTCTGCTTTTACTAGCCATAGAGGTTCTTCGGAATACTCTTTTACTTTTTCATAATGTTCGAGTGCTTTGAAGTTTTTGTTTAAGTTAATCGAATAGAGTTCACCAATTTGATAGTGAATTTTAACTTTAATTTCATCGCTAGGATTACGACTTAGAATTTCTTCATACCTATCAATGGCCGTTTTATAGTCTTGATTGGCAATAAGATTTTGCGCATTCAAAATATCTTTATGAAGTCTTGGAGTGAAATCGCAGGCCACAAGGAATGTGACCTGCAAAATAATTAAGAGTTTGATAGTCGAATTACTCGACACTTTCTCCGTCCGTTTCCTCTTCGTCTTCAGCAAAGTTTTCAACTGCAACGACTTTTTCTTCTTCTTTTAAACGAATGATGCGCACACCTTGAGTCGTTCTCCCCATCAAAGAAATTCCAGAGATGCTGGTACGAATGACCTGACCCTTGTCAGTAATAATCATAAGATCTTGACCTTCATTAACCGGGCGAATAGCGGCGATTGCACCATTTTTCTCAGTCAAGCGCATTGCCAGAATGCCTTTACCACCACGTGTTTGTCGGCGGTACTGCGAACACTCAGTACGCTTACCGTAACCATTTTCTGTAACAGATAGAATCTCGACCGTATCGTCGATGATTTCCATACCAATGATTTTTTCTCCCTCTTCAAGATTAATACCCTTAACACCCTGAGAGACGCGACCCATTGGACGGCAATCTGTTTCGGCGAAGCGAATAATTTTTCCAGATGAAGCACATAGAAGAACATCTTTCGAGCCATCAGTAACGCGAACATTAAGAAGACTATCGCCATCGATAATCTTGATAGCACGAAGACCATTTTGCTTAATATTTTTATACTCACTCAGTTCTGATTTCTTAACTAGTCCACCTTCAGAGGAGAAGATAAGGAACTTGCCTTCAAGCTCTTCGTCTTTTGGAATACAGATAATTTCTCTGATCTTCTCTCCGGCCGGAATTTGAATAAGGTTGGCCACATTTCTACCTTTGGCCGTTCTTGTTCCCTCGGGGATCATATAGACTTTTTTAGAGAAGACTGTTCCTTTGGTCGTAAAGAAAAGAATTGTTTCGTGCGTATTAGCAGTAAAGATTGATGTAAAGAAGTCATCATCTGTTGAAGCTCCTTTTACGCCAGTGCCTCCACGCTTTTGCGCTTTATAAGTATCCATTGCCATACGCTTCACATAACCCTTGTGGGTAATAGTCACGATGACTTCTTCCGATTTAACCATGTCTTCAATTTGAATTTCATCGGCATTAGCGATGATTTCTGTTTTTCTCTCATCACCATAATTAGTTAGGATTTCGTCAAACTCCTCACCAATCATCGTGCGAATTTGTTCTTCGCTATTAAGAATTCCTTCTAAACGACCAATCTCTGCCATGATTGCTTTGTAATCGGCAATAATCTTATCGCGTTCAAGACCTGTTAGTCTCTGTAGGCGCATATCCAAAATGGCTTGGGCTTGAATTTCTGATAAAGCGTAAGTACCCATCAAGGCAGTTCGAGCTTGTGATGGACCTTCGGATTTTTTAACAAGTTCAACAATAGCGTCAATATTTTCAACAGCTACTTTTAAACCTTCTAAAATATGAGCGCGCTCTTTAGCTTTCTTAAGTTCATAGACGGTTCTACGAATAACAACTTCACGACGGTGATCAATAAACGCCTGAAGTTGCTCGCGAAGATTCATGACTTTTGGCGAGCCATTAGAAATCGAGAGGAAAATGATACCAAATGAAACTTGCAACTGTGTATGCTTGAACAGACGATTTACAATAACGTTGGCTATCTCACCTTTTTTAAGGTCAATAACTACGCGAATACCTTCGCGCGAGCTCTCATCACGAATATCAGAAATCCCTGTAATGACTTTGTCATTAACTAGGTCAGCAATTTTCTCAATCAGTTTTGCTTTATTAACCTGATAAGGAATTTCTTTGATAACAATTCTTTCACGATCTTTTCCGAATTCTTCAATATCTGTCTTAGCGCGAATTTGAATAACACCCTTGCCGTTATGGTAAGCGGAACGAATTCCTTCGCTGCCATGAATAGCGCCACCTGTAGGAAAGTCTGGTGCAGGTATAAATTTCATCAGATCGGCAACATCAAGACTAGGATCAAGCAGCAACGCTTTAAGCGCTGTCATAACCTCAGTCATATTATGTGGCGGTACATTTGTGGCCATACCAACCGCGATACCAGCAGAACCATTTACTAAGAGATTGGGGATTTTTGTAGGAAGAACTCTTGGCTCTTTTAAAGAATCATCATAGTTGGGCTGCCAATCAACAGTTTCTTTATCGAGATCTTTTAAAAGTTCTTCGGAGAACTTCTTCATTCTAATTTCGGTATAACGCATGGCCGCGGCGTTATCACCATCGATCGAACCAAAGTTACCCTGACCATCAACTAGCGGATAGCGCATGGAAAATTCTTGCGCCATACGAACAATGGTTGAATAAACAGCTGAGTCACCGTGTGGGTGATACTTACCAATAACGTCACCAACCACACGGGCCGATTTTAGAAATGGCTTATTGTGATAGTTACCCATGGAGTGCATGGCATACAAAACTCTTCTGTGTACCGGCTTTAGTCCGTCGCGAACATCTGGAAGAGCACGACCAACGATTACTGACATCGCATAGTCGAGATAACAACTCTTCATCTCATCTTGAATATTAACCGGAGCTATATGTCCGTGGTTTTGTGGTGTATCTGTATCTGACATAATCGCCTCTTACTTAAACGTCTAGGTTGCGCACATTAAGTGCATTTTCTTCTACGAACTGACGGCGTGGTTCTACTTGATCACCCATCAATACCGAGAAGACTTGGTCGGCTTCAATTGAATCCTCAATCTTAACTTGTAAGAGAGTTCTATTTTCTGGATTCATTGTGGTTTCCCACAACTGTTCAGGGTTCATTTCCCCAAGACCTTTATAACGTTGAATATAAGCACCAGCTTTACCATCTTCAAGTATGTGCATAGCAAAGGCATCAAGTCCTTCAAATGTTTGCATCTCCGCTTTTTCGCGCGTGATCTCAAACTTGGCTTTCAAGTAGTTCTTAATACCATCGTAATTATTCACTAGGTCGGCATAATCAGGTGAATCAAAGAAATGGCCACCTAGTTTGAATTTTTTATTTCTGGCAGTTGTTTGAACAGTAATCTTAATTTGATTTGTACCGTGTTCTTTATCTTCGAAAACTTCAAAGTTGTATTTTTTAAGCGTCTTATGCTCATGCTCTTTAAAATACTTCTGTAGCTTTTCAAGTTCTGCTTCTAACTTAACTTTGTCTTTAACAACTTCGTTACTAAGTTCAGAATTCTCAATAATTCTTTTCAACAACATTGTGTCAAAGTGAATATCGTAAGACTGAAGATTTTTTGTATAAGCACGATATTTATTAATTAACTTTCTAGAGTCTTCAATTTCAATATTCTTGCCGTCAATCATCAGTATTGTATCTGACAGTGAGTTTTCGACCAAAAACGCTTCCAATGCCTTTTCATCTTTTAAATAGCGTTCACTCTTACCACGTTTATAGCGATAGAGTGGTGGCTGGGCGATATAGACGTAACCTTGCTCAATCAACTCAGGCAACTGACGATAGAGTAGTGTGAGTATCAAAGTTCTAATATGCGATCCATCGACGTCGGCATCGGTCATGATGACAATTTTATGATAGCGAAGTTTCGCTATATCAAAGTTGTCTTTGCCAATTGATGTACCAATTGCCTGAATCAACATCTTGATTTCGTTATTTCCAAGCATTTTATCAAAACGCGCTTTTTCAACGTTCAGAATCTTACCCTTAAGCGGTAGCACGGCTTGATTTTTACGATCACGTCCTTGCTTGGCCGATCCACCGGCCGAGTCACCTTCCACAATATAAATTTCACATTTCGCTGGATCTTTTTCTTGGCAATCGGCCATTTTACCTGGCAAGCCTGAGACCTCTAAGACGCTCTTTCTTCTTGTGAGTTCGCGGGCTTTTCTAGCAGCCTCTCTTGCAGAGGCCGCATCAATAGATTTTCTAAGAATTGTTTTAGCGGTATCTGGGTTTTCTTCAAAAAATGTTTTAAGTCCATCGCCAACCAATGAGTTAACAATGCCTTCAACTTCAGAGTTGCCAAGCTTGTCTTTAGTTTGGCCTTCGAATTGAAGCTCAGGCAATTTAACCGAGATAATGGCAGTTAAGCCTTCTCTCATATCATCACCTGTAATACTCATTTTTAAATTTTTAGTAAGAGCACTATCTTTGGCGTACTGATTAAGCACTCGAGTTAGGGCCGTCTTAAATCCCGAAATATGTGTTCCGCCACCTGGTGTACAAATGGCATTAGCATAGCCGGATAAAACTTCACTATATGAGTCAGTCCACTGCATGGCTATTTCAACTTCGTAATCTTCTTTAGATTGAGTAATTGAAATTGGCTTTTTATGAATTGCAGTTTTAGCGCGATTTAAATATTCAACGAATTCTACAAGTCCACCGTTGTATTGAAAGATATCCTTGCGATCAGATCTCTCATCTTTAATAGAGATTTTTAAGCCTTTATTAAGAAAGGCCATCTCACGAAATCTATTAACGAGTGTATCGTAATTAAATTCATGAACTTCAAAAATTTCATTATCTGGTTTAAATGTAACTGAAGTTCCAGTTTCTTCTGGCTTATCAAGTGGGCCAATCTCTACCAGTGGCTTTACCGACTTTCCACGCTCAAAGCGCAGTTCATGAAGCTTTCCGTGTTTTTTAATTTCAATTTTAACCCATTTTGAAAGGGCATTAACAACTGCTGCACCCACACCGTGTAGACCGCCTGATACTTTATAAGCAGATCCTTCTTCGTTAAATTTTCCGCCGGCATGAAGCTTAGAATAAACAAGCTCAGCTGCCGATATTTTTTCTGTCGGGTGCATATCAACAGGAATGCCACGACCATCATCAATCACTGTGACAGAATTATCGACGTGAATAATAACTTTGATCTCATTGCAATAGCCTGCCAACGCTTCATCGACAGCGTTATCGACGATCTCATAGACGCAGTGATGAAGGCCTCTGTTATTGGTATCACCAATATACATACCTGGACGTTTACGTACGGCCTCTAGTCCTTCTAGAACCTTAATCTGACCAGCATTATATTCCGAACCAGCTTTTGAAATTGATGTAGATGTGGAATTTTCCAACGAATGACTCCTTTCATATGCCATGTCTTTCTCTAATCCCGAGAAAGTATTTCATATCGTCATTGTTGATTTATTTTTCCGTGGCCGATGTTCATGTGTTTGGCATCATCTAAATGTTGCATCAGTTCTTCTTTAAAATTTTCATTTGCAGTAGTAATGAAAACTTGGAACTGACTCTCTTTTAAATGAGCAACCAATTTTTGCCACCTGAACCGATCTAGCTCCCCAGAAACGTCATCAATTAGTACGATAGGAAATGAGCTAAATTTATACCTGAACAGGGTTATGTAGGCAAACAACAGGCTCAGATAAGCCATTTTTTGTTGCCCTAAAGAACAGTATTCATATGCGTTCATTCCATCAAAAAGAAGCACATAGTCATCTTTATGCACACCACGAGTTGTGTGACCTCTTAAAATGTCGTTTTCTTGGCGCTCTTGCCAAAGTCTTAGCACAGCGTCACTGCTTAATCCCGACAGTTGGCTATCAACACTTAAAACAAGATCGTGTTCCATAGAAAAAATTGACTTAAAAATATCATTCAAAGGAGCAATCAATTCGTAGATCAATTTTTTTCTAAGATTCAGAAGCTCCACATTAATGGCGGCAAAGGCCGGATCTGTCGCGCGAATTTGCTCCAAATACTGTCCAGGCTTTTTACTTAAAAGTGCATTTCTAAATCGCAAGGACTTTTGAAATTTTATGAGCAGCTCTTTGTATTGAGAACTCAATAAGCTTAGATGTTCATCAAACCAACTGCGCCTAAAGCCAGCAATTTGATGAAACGAAAATGAATCCATTGGATTAACAAAGATGGCAGGGATGATATCTCTGCGTTTAACCGGTCTACCGTCTAGAGACCAATCAGTTCCTTCCGTGTGCATTCTTCCACTAAGTGTGAATGCTTTTTTTTCTTCTTCAAACAATCCGGAAAGTATTATCTCTGGTTTTTCACCATCAGCGCTTAGAAGTTGTGGAAAAGCGGTATTTTTTCTAAAAGACTTTTTTGTGGCCAAGCAGTAAATGGCTTCAAGAATATTTGTCTTCCCGTTACCATTATCTCCCGTAATACAATTGATACCTGGATGGAATTCAATCGTCTGTGATGCAAGATTTCTAAACTGCTCAGTATAAAGCTTAGAAATACGTCGAATCATACTTAGAGTTTAAGTGGCATAACAATGCCCAAGTAATGGGGCAACATTTGGCTTTTAATCACAACTGGACGATGTTCATTATCAAGCTCAAAAGAAATTTCTCCCTCATCAAAGATTGAAAGAGTATCAATTAAGTACTTTGCATTAAAGCCAATCTCGAGATCTTTGCCCTCATAATTAATTGGCACTCTCTCATAGGCATCGCCAAGAGATGGATGATTGGCCGAAATCAACATTTCATTTGAGCCGAGCTTTACGCGTACGCCATTTGATTTCTCATTAGACATAATCTTAATACGCTTAATGGCATTAAATAGAGTGACTCTATCTGCTGACATAAAATTCTGACTCTTGGCCGGAATGATCTTCTGATATTTTGGGTACTCTCTTGAAATCAAGCGAACTGATAAGAAATATTTATTCTCGGCACTCGCATAGAGGAATGAATCATCTACTGAAATAAAAATTTTAGAATCCGGATGACTCTCGGCAATTTTTTTAAGCTCGTTAACGCCTTTTCTTGGAATAATAATTCCATTGATTAAAGTTTCAATATCGATATCGTCTGTTTCAACATCAAACATTGAAAGTCTATGTCCATCTGTTGCTACAGCTCTTAGCTTTCCATCAAACGTATGCATGTAGATACCGTTTAGATTTAAGCGAGTTTCATCTGATGAGATTGCATGAGAAGTTTTATTGATAATTTCTAAAACAGAGCTACTTGAGAGTGAGAATTTATTATTCTCATTTCCAAAACTGATTGGTGGAAAGTCAGATCCATTATAAATTAATAGGGAATAGTGAATGTCTTGGCAGTGAAGCTTCAAGGTATTTTCGTCACTATTTAACGAGAGATCAACTGTTCCTGTTGGTAACTCTCTCAGGATATCAAATAGGTTTTTTGCATTAACACAAAAAGAGCCTTTTTCTAAAATATCAGCTTCTACTGAAACTCTAGCTGAGACTTCAAGATCTGTTGCCGATAGGTGAATGAAGCCTTCATCAGCTGTAATCAATGTGTAAGTTAAGATTGGTCTTGAATTTCTTTTATCGACAACAGATAAAACTTTATTCAAAGCGTCTCTTAACGAATCTGTTTGTACTTTCACATGAACTTGCATTCTTTAGCTTCCTGTTGAGATAACAGTTTTTAGCGAGTCTTAGCTTCTAAGGCAAGACCACTTATTCCACACTCTTCTTATGTATTATTATTCTAATTAATTAATAAAATACTAATACATAGTGTGGATTGTGAGTAGTTTGGCCTTATCCTTTAATATTAGTCTCTTAACGCATATGTAATTCAACACAGGTGTTGGTAAAACGAATATTTGAATTTAGTACCAGCGCAGATTACTTTTTGGCCGTTGAAAGATTATGCAATCTTTTTTCTTTTCCATGGCCCAGTTAACATCTACAGATTTTATTTTTTATGCGCATTGATTCATTTGCGTTTTACTCATATTTTTACTCACATGTGGATAAGTTTAAACCTGAATTGGGACTTATTAACTATCTTGCTTATCAACAATTGTGAGTAAGTTTTATAAGTATAAAAAAAGGCCGTAATTCACACTTTTGCAAATTACGGCCGTGAGTAGATGTTGATAATTAATTCATGGAATTTTCGATTTGCAATAGATCTTTACTCAATGACGCATCACTTTTTGTAAGGAGTTCGATTTTACTTACAGCATGGATGACAGATGAGTGATCGCGGCCACCGAAAAATTTTCCAATTTCTTCTTGTGTTACCTTCATTAATTTTCTGGCTAAGTACATGGCCACATGGCGTGCGTGGGCCGTCTCTTTTGCTCTTGATTTAGACTTTAGATCAGCAAAAGACACTTTATAGTAAGCTGATGTTGCTTTAGCGATTGAATCAATTGTTGGCGCTACAGACTCATTAACTCCACCAAGGGTTAATAGCTCTTTGGCGAGCTCAACATCAATCTCCTGGTTCATTACTTCAGAGTAGGCTTGAAGCTTTATAAGGGCACCCTCAAGCTCTCTAATGCTAGACTTAATTGAGTTGGCCATGACGTTAATGACATCGTCGTGAAGAAATAAATCAAGCTCGGTGGCCTTAGCACGAAGAATAGCAATTCTTGTCTCGAGATCTGGCCTTTGGATGTCTAATACTAATCCCCATTGAAGCCTGGTCATCACGCGCTCTTCGATACCGGTGATTTCTTTGGGCGATTTATCTGATGTGAAAATAAGTTGCTTACCTTTATTATGCAACTCATTAAAGACGTGGAAAAATTCGTTTTGCGTGCCTTCTTTGTCCTTTAGCTCATGAATATCATCAATCATGAGGACATCAGTTTTCTCAGTATATTTCTTTCTAAATTCTTCAACATTTTTTTGTTGGTAGGCACTCACCATTTCGCGCATGAAATCACGGGCCGATAGAAGATTAATTCTACTGCTTGGTGAATGCTCTAAGACAGCATTAGCGATTGCGTGGAGAAGGTGAGTTTTGCCAAGACCTGAATCACTAAAAAGATAAAGTGACGGGTACTTGCCAGACTTTCCTGGATTTTCACCCACGGCCTTGGCGGTGGCGTAGGCTAAATTATTTGAGGGACCAACAATAAAGTTGGCAAAGCTCTTACTGCGATCAATTAAGATTCCAGTATTGTCCGATTGAACGTGTTCAATATACTGCGATTCGATTTGCGATAATTTATCTTCTCGCGTGTTTTGCAGCGTAAAACTGGCCTCACGTGCATTTTTAGGATTATGATTCTTTAGTGAATTCAATAAGTTAGAGTTATTTGAGCTCAGACTTGAATTCTTTGACTCAATAACATCAATTTTTATTTGATAACTCTGACCTAGCAGCGAAGTTACGGCTTCTTCTAGTTTATCCAGGTACTTACGCTCGATCATGTTTTTAATAAATGGCGTAGTCACACTACATATAATAACATTCTCTTGTAATTTCAATACGTTGAATGTGCATTCGAAATATGTTTGGAACCCATTGGCAGGTAGCGATTGTTTTAAAAAGTTTAAGATCTCGCTTTCGATAGCTTGAATTTCGTCGCTATCATCATGCTCAATTTCTCCATGATTTAAGGTGTTTAGTGTGTTTTTTGCGATTTCCTTAGGGGTCGCGTTTTGAGGGGCGTCTGCTTTCAAGAAGTGGTGAAAGGGGAATTCAGTCATGTATTCCTTTCTCCCTATGGCTAAGGTTTATCAGTGTGCGGTGGACCTGTGTAACACGGTCTCTCAAGAGTTTTCAACAATTCTTTGTAGCTTGGAATTATTTACTCTTTATTCCCCTG
>TARA_R110000868_G_scaffold19538_8_pt1 | contig 42763 bp, 38 predicted proteins | sample TARA_R110000868 | Tara Oceans TARA_R110000868 (sample SAMEA4397489) | marine metagenome | biome: Polar Biome; feature: [SRF] surface water layer (ENVO:00010504); material: water (ENVO:00002006), including particulate matter (ENVO:01000060) such as... | depth 5 m | reverse complement strand
CGGCGCGAAGACGCGCCGCGCCACCTCCCCATCGCTACGCGACAGGGAGGAGACCTATTAAATCAAAACGCCTCGGCGGGCATGTCCATCAGCACCTCGGCCCCGGTCTTCATCTTGACCAGATGGGCCTCGGCGTCGGGCAGGATGCGTTCGACGAAATAGCGGCCGGTCTGCAGCTTGGTGACATAGAAGGGGTCGGTGTCGCCGGCGGCGATCTTCGCCTGGGCGGCCTTGGCCATCTGGGCCCACATATAGGCCAGCGCCGTCAGGCCGAAGAGGTGCAGATAGTCGGTCGAGGCGGCCCCGGCGTTGTCGGGATTGGCCATGCCGTTCTGCATCAGCCACATGGTGCCGTCCTGCAGCTTCTTCTTCGCATCGGCCAGGCCGGTGATGAAGGGCTTGATGGGCGTGTCGCCGTCATTCTCGCTGACGAAGGCGTCGATGTCGGCGAACCAGCTCATGATCGCCCGGCCGCCCTTGGACGGCAGCTTGCGACCGACCAGGTCCAGGGCCTGGATGCCGTTGGCGCCCTCGTAGATCATGGTGATCCGCGCATCGCGCAGATACTGGCTGGCCGGGAAATGCTCGGTGTAGCCGCTGCCGCCGTGCACCTGCATGCCCAGTGAGGCGACGTGGAAGCCCTTGTCGGTCAGGTAGGCTTTCAGCACCGGCGTGACCAGGCCCATGTAGTCGCTGGCCTTCTGGGCCTCGGCCTCATCGTCGGAATGCTGCAGATCGGCCTGCAGCGCGGTCCACAGGGTGAAGGCCTGGCCGCCTTCGACGAAGGCCCGGGCTTCCAGAAGCATGCGCCGGACGTCCGGGTGGACCATGATCGAGTCCGCCGGCAATTCCGGGCTCTTCGGTCCGGTCAGCGAGCGGCCCTGCAGGCGGTCGCGGGCGAATTCGACGGCGGCCTGATAGGCGGCGGTGCCGATCGACAGGCCCTGCAGGCCGGTGCCGAGACGGGCCTCGTTCATCATCACGAACATGGCCGCCATGCCCTTGTTCTCGGTCCCGACCAGCCAGCCCTTGGCATTGTCGTAGTCCATCACACAGGTGGCATTGCCGTGGATGCCCATCTTGTGCTCGAGGCCGCCGCAGGCCGCGCCGACATTGCGCTCGCCCAGGCTGCCGTCGTCGTTGACGAACACCTTGGGCACGACGAACAGGCTGATGCCCTTGATCCCGGCCGGGGCCCCCTCGATGCGGGCCAGCACCAGATGGATGATGTTGTCGGTGAAATCGTGCTCGCCCGAGCTGATCCAGATCTTCTGGCCGGTGATGTTGTAGCTGCCGTCGTCGTTCGGCACCGCCTTGGTGCGGATCAGGCCCAGGTCCGTGCCGCACTGCGGCTCGGTCAGATTCATGGTGCCGCCCCATTCGCCCGTCGCCATCTTCGGCAGGTAACGGGCCTTCAGCTCATCCGAGCCATTGGCGTTCAGCCCCCAGTAGGCCCCGGCGGTCAGGCCCGGATACATGGAAAAGGCCGGGCTGGCGGCCGCGGTCATCGTGCCGAAGGCCATGGCCACGACCGCGGGCATGCCCTGGCCGCCGTGCTCGGGCAGGGCCGACAGGGCCGGCCAGCCGGCGGCGACCATCTGCTGATAGCCTTCCTTCCAGCCGGTCGGACCGGTGACCTTGCCGTTGTCCCACTTGCAGCCTTCCAGGTCGCCGACCCGGTTCAGCGGGGCGATGACTTCCTCGGCGAATTTCGCGCCCTCCTCGAGAATCTGGCCGACCAGGTCGGATGAGACGTCGGCGAAACCGGGGTGGTTGGCGTAGCGGTCAATCTCCAGAACATCGTTCAGGATGAAGGTCAGGTCGCGGACGGGCGCCTTGTAGGCCATGGGATTACGCTCTCGCTTTGAAGGGCTGAAGGAGGGAGTGGCCGGGGCCGTGTTCAGGGTTGAGCCGGGCCTTGAGCAGATTGGCGTATTCGTCGGCACCGGGCAGCAGGTCGGGGCGATGTTCGCCCAGCTTGCGTTCCATCACGGCGCAGGCTTCCTCGGCTGTCTCGATGGCGGCGTCGAGGTCCTCGCGCTGCTGTTTCAGCGCGGCGATCTGGGCCCGGTGGCGGCGCAGGGCCACGGCCATCTGGTGGGCGTTGTGATCGTCGTGATCATAGAGGTCCAGCATCTCCTGGATCTCGAGCAGGGAGAAGCCGATGCGGCGGCCGCGCAGGATCAGCTTCAGCCGGGCCCGGTCACGGGCGTCATAGACCCGGGTCTGACCCTTGCGGGCCGGGGTCAGGAGGCCCTTGTCCTCGTAGAATCGCAGGGCCCGGGCCGTCGCGCCGAACTCGCGGCAGAGCTGCCGGATCGAATAGGTGCGGTGATCGTCTGCGGTCGCCATGGCCAAGTCATAACTTGACGTGCACGTAAAGGGAAGCCTTTAGCTGGGCATGGCGCGCAAACACGTCAATCTGGGCAGCGCCCCCGACAAGCGCGACCTGCCGCAGAAGACCTGCGTCGTCTGCGGCCGACCGTTCTCATGGCGCCGGAAATGGGCGCGCGACTGGGAGGCGGTGAAGGTCTGTTCAGATCGCTGCCGCGCGGCGTCCGCAGGCCCGGCGTCCGGGTCCGACCGCTAGGATGCCACCTGGCTGGTGCCTGTCTGGCGGCGCGACTTTCCGAGTAGCAGGATCGCGCCGGACATAACGATCTCGATCGCGCCGACGATCAGGGCCAGGTTGACGGGCAGGGTGATCATCGCCAGCGCCGTCAGGGTGCCGATGACAGCCAGCGCGCCACCCAGAACCCAGTAGACCGAACTGCCGTAGACCGTGCGGAAGACCAGATACCGAACACCGATGGACACGGCCATCGCCGGGAACGCGAGTTCCGGCGCCGTGCGCAGGAAGCAATAGGCCAGCAGGATACCGGAAAAGAGGATGAAGGTGCTCTCCAGCGCCAGCCGTTCCAGCGGATTGCCCGGCACCGCCCGCGGGGCCCGGAACACGGCGCGCGAAATCAGCAGCGAGACCGGGAAGATCAGGATCCCGCCGACGAAGAGTGCGTAGAATCCGCTCACAACGCCCTGCCGGTCCCACAGTCCTCCCGCGATCAGCCACACCACGCCCGATACGAACACCCCCGGTGCCCCGTGGACGTGGGCGCGCGCCATATCGGACTGGGCAGTGGCGATCTGCATGTCTTGCGTTCCCCGGGGCGCGACCTCGCCCGAACGCACCACTAGCCGTGAAGCTTGAACTAAGTGCAAGCCGGCCCTCCGGGCTCGGGCCACGCTCACGATGTCGGGCCCGGAACTTCGTCCCGCCCTGTCCGTTCGCCGCCCATGACCCGCCATCGCCGCCTGCCCCTCGTCGTGCTCTCCGGTGCGGCCCTCGCCCTTGCGGCCTGCGCGACGCTTGAGCGCGGCCCGGTCGGCAATCCGGCCGTGCCCCAGCCCGCCCGGACCGTTGATCTGAACCGCTACGCCGGACTCTGGTACGAGATCGGTCGCTACGAGAACGGCTTCGAACGAGATTGCGAGGGCGTGACCGCCCTCTACACCGTGCGCGACGACGGCCTCATCGGCGTGCGAAATTCTTGCCGTCAGGGCGATGTCGCGGGGGAGGAGACGATCGTCGAGGGCCGGGCCCGGGTCGTCGCCGACAGCGGCGGCGCCAAGCTCAGGGTCTCCTTCTTCGGCCCCTTCTTCCTCGGGAACTACTGGGTTCTGGACCGGGCTGAGGACTATTCATGGTCCATCGTCGGTGAGCCGTCCGGCCGCTACCTCTGGCTTCTCAGCCGCACGCCCCAACCGTCCGCCCAGGTTCGCGAGACCATCCTGAACCGGACGCGGGTATTGGGCTATGATGTCTCGCTGGTCCGGCCGGTCGAACAGCCGCCGGCCTGAGGCGAGGAAGGGGCGCGCCGGGGCGGCTCACCCGCGCCGCCGTCTAGCGAACCTCGCGCGCCCGAAACCACAGCACCGGCACCGTGAGGGAGATCAGGATCAGATTGGTCACCGCGGGGCCGACGTCCAGGCTCGCGGCGTGGATCGTCAGCATGACGACTTCCAGCACCAGCAGGCCGGCGGCGGCCGTCACCAGCAGGGGGCGGCCCACCCGCCACGACAACAGCGGGACCAGCATCAGGGCGGCCAGCACGAGTTCGGCCAGGCCCAGGCCCCGCACCAGATTCTCGCTGACGCGCGCGGGCCAGCGCATCAGTTCGACCAGATTGGCCATCGGCTCGGTCAGCTTGGCATAGCCGGCCCCGGCGAAGAACATCGCCAGCCAGCCCTGCAGCGTCCACAGCGTCAGGTTCAGATAATCCGCCATGGCGCGGCGGCGGGGGGTCAGGGTCTGTGTGGTCATGGTGGTGATGGGGTGATCTGGCGGAAGGGGGAAGCGAACTGTAACAGACGCTACATCAGATCGCCGGTTCGGAACCGCAAGGGGGTGGCCGTCGCCGTAACGTTCTGTGATGCCTCTGACCCGAGCTACGGGGCGGAGGCGTCACCGTATGCATAGGCCTGCGACATCTCGATCCCGTTAAGGGCCACGCTTAACGTGACAGGGCATAGGCACCGCGCGACGCCTCCAGACGGGCCAGCTTGGCTGCGAACGGATCCCAGTCGTCGCGCGCGGCAATCGCGGCCCACACGGCCTCGACCTCATCGATCAGCAGTTCCTCGGGGTCGGCGGCGGCGAAAACCGGGTGTTCCAGCCGCTCGGGCCGGTCGCTCTCATGATCGAACAGGGCGGCACGGAAGGCTTCAAACGTCTCGCCGCGATAGAGGCCTGCCCGGGGTCCGGCCAGGGCCCGTGCCGACGAGGCAAAGCCGCCGAACCAGTCGAAGAACAGCGGCTCCCATCGCAGGGCTGCCCCGGATTCCCGCAGGAAGGCCAGGGTCGTGTCGAGCAGGGTCTGGTCCGCCGCCTCACCGGCGCTGTGCACGCCCAGCCGCATCAGGAAGGCGGTGCGCAGCTCGCGGATATAGGCGGGCCCGAACCCGTTCAGGGCCTCGGTCAGGGGCTCGGCCTCGGCGACCAGTTTCAGGCAGCCGGCCAGCTGGGTCAGGTTCCAGAACACGGCCTCGGGCTGGCGGGCGAAGGCGTAGAGGCCGAACTGGTCGAAATAGGCGGCGGTAAAGCCGGGCTCGTAATGGGGCAGGAAGCGCCACGGCCCGTAGTCGAAGCTCTCGCCGGTGACATTGAGATTGTCGGTGTTGAGCACGCCATGGACGAAGCCGGCGGCGATCCAGCGCGCGCTCAGCCGGGCCGAGGCCTCGACCACCGCGCGCAGCAGGCCGGGCACATCCCCCGCCGCGACCCCGGGGTGGTAGAGGCCGCGGACATGCTCGACCAGGGTGGCGATCAGGTCCGGCCGCTCATGCCAGGCCGCGCGCTGGAAGGTGCCGAAGCGCACATGGCTGTGGCCCAGGCGTACCAGCACGGCCGAGCGCGTGGGGGAGGGTTCGTCGCCGCGCTGCAGCGCCTCGCCGGTCTCGATCAGGCTGAAGGCCCGGCTGGTCGGGACGCCCAGGGTTTCCAGCAGGGTCGCGGCCAGGATTTCGCGCACCCCGCCCTTCAGTGTCAGCCGGCCGTCGCCGCCACGCGACCAGGGCGTGGTACCCGAGCCCTTGGTGCCCAGGTCCAGCAGGCGGCCGTCCCCGCTCCGCAGTTGCGCCGCCAGGAAGCCGCGGCCGTCGCCCAGGTCGGCGTTGTAGCTGCGGAACTGATGGCCGTGATAGCGCATGGCCACGGGGGCGGCTTGACCGGGCAGGGGCTCGAACCGGCCGAAATGAGCAATCCATTCGGCGTCGGTCAGGCCCTCCAGCCCGACCTCGGCCGCGGCCCGGTCGTTGCGATAGCGCAGGGTCGTCTGCGGAAAGGCGGCGGGCGCGACCGGGTCGCAGAATTCGCTGCCCAGGTCAGGGAAGCGGGGTTCGGGGCGATAGCGTCTGGACACGGGCATGGGGGGCAGATGCGGCCTGCCGGGCCGAAGCGCAACACGGGTTTTCGGTCGGGGGTGTTGAGCCGCCTGATCGCGGCGGCTATGGTTGAATCAGAGATCAGGCCTGTGTCGACCTCCCGCCCTCCGGCCGGGCGGATGGCCGGGCCGGGCCGGCACTGCTGCGAGGGCGGTGAATCCGGTCCGACGGCAGTCGATAACCTGACGTCACATACAGTCTTTTTGATCCTGGAGACCTGCTTTGCCGCGCAAGAACAAGCTCGCCGCCCTGACGGCCGACGTCGCCGCGGCGCTTCCGGACGTTTTTGTATCGCGCAAGGCCACGCTGGACTTTCTCAAGACCGAATCCGCCGCGGGCGTGTTTCTCGGCCTGTCCGCCCTGGCGGCGCTGATCGTCGCGAATTCGCCCTGGTCCGATCTGTATTTCAGCTGGCTGAAAAGCGTTCACGTCCTGCAGGTCGGGCCGCTGCGGCTGGAGGAGTCGATCTCCAGCTGGATCAAGGAAGGCCTGATGGCCATCTTCTTCCTGGTCGTCGGCCTCGAGATCAAATTCGAGATCGTCCGCGGTGAGTTGAGCGATCCCAAGAAACTGGCGACGCCGATCCTGGCGGCCGTGGGCGGCATGGTCGCCCCGGCCCTGGTCTATCTTATGATCTCGGGCATGCTGGGCGGGCCGGAGCGCGGCTGGCCCATCCCGCTGGCCACGGACATCGCCTTCGCCCTGGCCATCTTCGCCCTGGTGGCCAGCAAATTGCCGCCGTCCCTGCGCATCTTCCTGCTGACCCTGGCCATCGTCGATGACCTCGGGGCCATCGGCCTGATCGCCATCCTCTTCAGCGAGGGTGTGGACTACCAGCCGCTTCTCGCTGTCGCCGGCCTGCTGGCGGTCGGCGCGGTTGTGGTGCGGGGCAAGAAGGTCGCCGCCGCCTTCTGGGTGCTGGGCTTTGCGGTGATCTGGTATCTCACCGTGCTGTCCGGCCTCAGCACCTCCCTGACCGCGGTGCTGTTCGCCCTGATCGTGCCGGTCACGGAGCGGCCGTCCGACGATCAGAGTCCGTTGAAGGAGGCGATGAACGACCTCCACCCCTATGTCGCCTTCCTGGTGCTGCCCCTGTTCGCCTTCGCCAAGGCCGGGGTCAGTTTCTCGGGTCTGAGTCTGGAGCAGGCCTTTGCGCCGCTGGTGCTCGGCATCGCCCTGGGCCTGTTTGTCGGCAAGCAGATCGGCGTCTTCGGGGCCGCCTGGCTGGCCTCGGCGCTGAAGATCGGCCGTCGACCGACCGATGCGACCTGGCTGGAACTGTATGGCGTCAGCCTGCTCTGCGGGGTCGGGTTCACCATGAGTCTGTTCATCGGCATCCTGGCCTTCCCGGGCGCGATCGATTCGCCGCTCCAGGTCGAGGTGAAGCTGGGCGTTCTGGGGGGATCGGCGCTGTCCGGCATCCTGGCGGCCCTGGTCCTGGGGGTGGCGACGCGCCGCCGTGCACGCCGGGGCGAAGTTTCCGCTGTGGAAACCGCCGTCTAGCCGATCGAATATTGGACGATCGCCCGGCGTGCGTCGCGATCGGGGGATCGTCCAAGCCGAGCGCTCGAGCGAATACGGTTTTCGACCAAATCTTGACCTTACGTCATGGCCTTTTGTCGCTTTCACGTCACAGTTGGGGCGACGGAGTGACTGAAATCAGGCCCTTAACGCTGACGCTCCTTGTCGCTTCCCCGGGGTTGGACTACCGAATTGGGTGAACACCCGCGCCCCGCAAGAAGGGCGTGGTCCAGGGATCAGGAAACGCCGAGACCGTGTGAACCGGTCCGGCCTCACAGTCGGGAGCCGTCGATGCGCCTTCATAACCTTCTTCGTAGCACTGCCTCTGCCGCAGTCGTCGGTGCCGTCGCCTTCGGATTTGCCGGCGTCGCATCGGCCCAGTCCGGGCCGACCACCGTCGACGACATCATCGTCACGGCCCAGAAGCGCGAGCAGAACCTCCAGGACGTGCCGATCGTGGTCACGACCCTGTCGCAGGAGACGCTGCAAAACGCCGGTGTCCGCGACATCAAGGATCTGCAGATCCTGACGCCGGGCATGACCGTGACCTCGACCCAGTCGGAAGCCTCGACCACGGTCCGTATCCGCGGCGTCGGCACCGTCGGTGACAACCCCGGTCTGGAAAGCTCGGTCGGCGTCGTGATCGACGGCGTGTACCGTTCGCGCAACTCGGTCGGCTTCGGCGATCTGGGCGAGATGTCCCGCATCGAGGTCCTGAAGGGACCGCAGGGCACGCTGTTCGGCAAGAACACCTCGGCCGGCGTCATCAACATCCTGACCGAGGCCCCGTCGTTTACCCCGGGCTTCAACGCCGAACTGACGTCCGGAAACTTCGACCAGATCGGCATGTCGGCTTCGCTGACCGGCCCGCTGACCGACACCCTGGCTGCGCGCCTCTATGTCGCCCACCGCCAGCGGGACGGCTTCTATAACGTCAACACCGGCGACGGTCAGCGCACGCGGACCGACGACGCCAACCAGAATTTCTCGACCATCCGTGGCCAGCTGCTGTGGCTGCCGACCGACTCGGTCTCGATGCGCCTGATTGCCGACTATTCCGAGCGCACCGAATATTGCTGCGTCGGTGTGCAGCTCCGGACCGGCCCGACCTATCCCTTCATCGACGGTCTCTCCGTCGGCACCGGCCAGGCTCCGCCGGCAGCCGGTTTCGGCCCCCTGCCGTTCTCGCGCACGGCCTACGCCAACCGCGACACCGGTCAGAATATCGAGGACCAGGGCGTTTCGCTCGAGATCAACGTCGACCTTGAAGCCTTCGGCGGCGCGACCCTGACCTCGGTGACCTCGGCCCGTGACTGGTCGTCGTCGCTCGGCATGGACACCGACTACACCGGTGCGGACATCGTCTATCGCAACAACGACGGCGAGTATGGCTACGGGGTCGAGAACCTGACCCAGGAGTTCCGCCTCGCCGGCGCGACGGACAAGCTCGACTGGCTGATCGGCCTGTTCGCCACCAAGGAAGACATCAATCGGGCTGACAGCTGGTATTTCGGTTCGGACTACACGCCCTTCATGTCCTTCCTGCTCAGCGCCGGTCTCGCCGGCGGTGGCGCACCGTTCCCGGTTAGCCCGGGTACCGTCGGCTGCTACACCCGCGTCGCGCAAACCGCGGGCGGTCTGGGTGCCTGCCTGACCACCGGCGGCGCTGTCAGCGGCGGCGGCATCGGCTTTATCGTCGGCCAGGGCTATCGCGATGCCTATGTCCAGGAGTCGACGTCGTACGCCATCTTCACCAACAACAGCTGGCACGTCACCGACGCGTTCGATATCACCCTGGGCCTGCGCTACACCCAGGATGACAAGAGCGTCACCGGGCAGCAACGCAACATCAACGGCAACAGCAATACCTGCAACGCCACCCTGGCCAATGCCGGTGCCATCGGCGGAGTCCTCGGTGCCAACGCCTCGACCATCATCGGCACCATCTGCCTGCCGTGGGCCAACAGCGCCTTCAACAATCGCAACGTCGCCGAAGACTTCGACGACGGCGAGCTGAGCGGCACGATCAAGGCGTCGTACCGGATGAGTGACGAGGTCATGGTCTATGGCTCGTACGCCCGCGGCTACAAGAGCTTCGGCTACAACCTCGACCGGGTTCAGAACGGCATCACGCCGTCGACCTCGCTGCTGTTCCCGTCCGAAGTGGTCGACAGCTATGAAGCTGGCATCAAGACCACCCTGTTCAACCGGTCGGTCCTGCTGAACGCGACCTATTTCGATCAGACGTTCACCGACTTCCAGCTCAACACCTTCCTCGGCACCGCCTTCGTGGTGGAGTCGATCCCCGAGCTGACCACGCGCGGCGTCGACGCCGACTTCCTGTGGTTCACCCCGATCGAGGGCCTGAGCTTCCAGGGCGGCGTCACCTATACGGACGCGAAATACGGCAACTTCACCGCCGCCGACATGACGTCGCCGGGCAATTTCCCGCAACTGTCGCTGCTGCCGGGTTCGCGCGCTTCGTTCGCTCCCGAATGGTCGACCACCGGCTCGGTCAACTTCGATCGCTCGATCGGTAACGGCCTGCGCATCGGCATGAGCCTGGCCGCCAAATACTCGACGGAGTACAACACCGGTTCCGACCTGCTGCCGTACAAGCAGCAGGACGCGCTGACGCTCCTCAACGGCCGGATCATGCTGGGCACCGATGACGAGCGCTGGACCATCGAGATCTGGGGCCAGAACCTGACCGACGAGGAATACGTTCAGGTCGCCTACAATGCTCCGCTGCAAGGCTCGGCATTCCAGAAGACGGTCCAGCCCAACGGCACCTTCTACAACCCGGCGCTGGACACCCAGACCTACGACGCCTTCCTGGGACAGCCGCGTACCTACGGCGTGACCCTGCGCGCCAAGTTCTAGACCCGACGCCGCAAGGCAGATGACAGAGCCGGCCGGGGGCAACCCCGGCCGGCTTTTTCATGTCCGCTGTCCACCCCCCAGATCGCGGCCATGTGCCGGGTCTCCGGGCTGTGGTCGTCTGCCGTGACCCGGGCCGGGTGCCCACCCTCACAGATCGAACGCCAGGCGCGACGGATCTTCCGCCGGCGGCGCTCAAGCCGACGCCGGAGGGGGCTTGCGGTCGCTGGACGCCGGGCACGTGACGCCGCCGTCGCGTGGTCGCAAGGGGGATTGCACCGGGGCGTCCCCGGCGCTGCCCTCAACGGCTCAAGGCCGCCGGCCGGTGAACGGGGCCGTCGGGCCCCGGCCTACTCGGCCGGCAGTCTGGTGCCTTCCGGCGTGTCGCGCTGGCCCTCGAACATCTTGTGCATGCGCCGGACGAAGAAGGCCGCGATATCGTCCACGATGGTGAAGATGGCCGGGATGTAGAGCAGCGACAGGAAGGTCGAGGTGATCAGCCCGCCGATCACGGCAATGGCCATCGGCTGGCGGAAGGCGACGTCCGCCCCCAGGCCGACGGCGATCGGCATCATGCCCGCGCCCATGGCCACGGTGGTCATGATGATCGGCCGGGCCCGTTTGTGGGCCGCGTCGAGCAGCGCCTCATAGCGGGTCATGCCGCCCTTGCGGGCCATGATCACGTAGTCGACCAGCAGGATCGAGTTCTTGGCGGCGATGCCCATCAACATCAGGATCCCGATCAGCGACGAGATCGAGAAGGCGGATCCGACCAGCAACAGGCCGATGAAGGCCCCGCCGATGGCCAGCGGCAGGGCGGCCATGATGGTCACCGGATAGGCAAAGCTGCGGAACAGCAGCACCAGCACCGCATACATCAGCAGCAGGCCTGACCCGAAGGCGATGGCGAAGCCGGAGATCATCTCGGCCAGGAATTCAGCGTCACCGGACGGCACCTCGCGCACGCCGGGGGGCAGAGTCTTGACCGACTCCAGGGCCCGTACGCGCTGGGCGGCCTCGCCGACGGTGATGCCGTCCAGTTCGGCGGTGATGGTGCCGACGCGCGACCGGTTGCGGCGGCTGATCTCGGACGGCCCCGCCCCGAAGGTGATGTCGGCCACCGCGCCCAGCGGTACGGCGGCGCCGCTGGAGGTCGGCACCCGCAGGGTCTCGATCACCGACAGGTCCTGGCGCGCCGCCTCGCTGAGCATCAGCCGGATCGGGATCTGCCGGTCGCCGAGGTTGTATTTGGGCAGGTTCTGCTCGACGTCGCCGAGGGTCGCCACGCGCACGGTCTGGGAGATGGCCCCGGTCGAGACGCCCATCAGGGCCGCCTGGTCGGCCTTGGGTGTGACCAGGATCTCCGGCCGGGCGATCGAGGCCGTATTGACCACATTGGCCAGGCCGGGGACGTTGCGCATCTCGGCCTCGACCGCGCGCGTCGCGGCCTCCAGCGCCGGACCGTTGTCGCTCAGCAGTGACAGGCTGAAGCGGGTCCCGTCGCCCGGTCCCCCGCCGCCGCCGCCGCCGCCGGCACCGATCCGCGCGCCGGGGACGTCACGGAACTGGTCGACCATCAGGCGGACGAATTCCTGCTGGTTCAACCGGCGATCGCCCTTGTCGACCATGTCGGCGATGACCGTGGCGCTGGCCACGCTGATCGAACTGTAGACGGACTCGACCTCGGGCCGCTCGGCCAGGGCCTCCGTGACCCGTTCGACGACCGCGTCGGTCTCCTGCAGCGTCGCGCCCGGAGGCAGTTCGACGCTGAACGAGGCGCGGCCCTGGTCGCCGGCCGGGAACGGCTCCGCCGGCACCTGCATGCCCAGGAAGATCGAGCCGGCGAAGATGACAATGCCGGCCCCGAACACCTTCCAGCGGTGTCCCAGCGAGATCCGCAGCGCCCGCAGATAGGGGGCCATCCAGAAGGGGTCAGCGTCATGGTGTTTGCTGGAATGCCGCAGCAGATAGGCTCCCATCAGCGGCGTCAGCATCCGGGCCACCACCAGCGAGAAGAACACCGCCACGCACGCCGCCAGGGCAAAGGCGATGAAGAACTGGCCGATGATGCCGGGCATGAAGCCGACCGGGGCGAACACGGCGATAATGGTGGCGGTGGTGGCGACCACGGCCAGGCCGATCTCGTCGGCCGCCTCGATCGCGGCGTCATAGGGCGACTTGCCGTCGCGCATGTGCCGGACGATGTTCTCGATCTCGACGATGGCGTCATCGACCAGAATGCCGATGACCAGCGACAGCGCCAGCAGGGTGACGCCGTTCAGCGTCTGGCCCGTCGCCGCCAGAACCGCAAAGGCCGGAATCAGCGACAGCGGCAGGGCCACGGCGGCAATGGCCGTCGCCCGCAGGTCTCGCAGGAACAGGAACACCACCAGCACCGCCAGGGCCGCCCCGATCAGCAGGGCCTCGACCGAGGCGAGATAGCTTTCCTCGATGTATTCGACGTTGGCGGTGATCTGCTGGATCGACACCTCCGGATGGGCCTCGTCGAGCTCGGCCACGACCTCCCGCACCCGTTCGGCGACCTTGACCTCGCTGGCCCCGCGCGACCGCAGCATGTTGAAGGTGACGACCTGCTGTCCATCGTGGCGCGCGATCGAGCGGGGCTCCGACCAGGAATCCTCCACCTTGCCGATGTCGCCCAGACGCACGCTGTTGCCGCCCGCCAGCGGAATGCGGGTGTCGCGCAATTCCTCGAGCGAATTCGCCGCGCCCGGGATGCGGATCGCGCGCTCCGAACCGGCGACGGTCACCCGGCCGCCGGGCAGGTCGCTGTTGGCCGACACCAGCGACTGGCTGACCTGGGCCGCGGTGATGCCGCGCGCGGCCAGACGATCGGGATCGATCTCGACCCGGATCTCGCGGTCGACGCCGCCCCGGCGGTTGACCTCGCCGACCCCCGGAACGGCCAGAAGCGCCCGGCTGACGTCGTTGTCGACAAACCAGCTCAGCTGCTCAGGACTCAGCGACGGTGACTGCACCACATAGGTGATCAGGCTGTCGCCGGTGATGTCGATGCGCTGGACCGACGGCTCCTGCATGTCCTGCGGCAGGGACGAGCGCAGCCGCGCCATGGCGTTGCGCACGTCGTTGGTCGCGCGCTCGACGTCGGTGCTCAGCTCGAACTCGATAATCGTGGTCGAATAGCCGTCGCCCACGGTCGAATTGATCGTCTTGACGCCGCCGAGGCCGACGACGGCGTCCTCGATCAGACGGGTGACCTGGGTTTCGAGCTCGCTCGGGGCGGCCCCCGGACGGCCGGCCGACACATAGATGATCGGGGCCTCCACGTCCGGATTGTTGTTGATCCCCATGGTGCTGAACCCGACCACGCCCGCGATGGTCAGGACCAGAAACAGCAGGATGACCGGGATCGGGTTCCGGATAGACCAGGCGGAGATGTTGTTCATGCTCAGCTGGCCTTGACGGCGGGTGTAGCCGCGACGGCAGCCGGGGCCACCCGCACACGATCACCCTCACCCAGGAAGCCGGCACCGGAGACAATGATGCGCGCACCGGCCTCGATGCCCGTGACGGCGGTCCGCTCGCTGCTGCGGCTCACAATGGCCACGGGCCGAAAGCGCGCGCGGCCCTCACCGTCGAGGATGAAGACGCCGGCCCGGTTCTCCCGATACAGAACCGCTGCCGTCGGCAGCGTCACCGCGGGCTGGGTTCCGACATCGATCCGGGCGCGGCCGAACATGCCGGGCCGGAAGCCACCGCCGGTCAGGGTGATGCGGGCGATACCCAGCCGCGTCTGGGGGTCGACCTCGGGGGTGACGATACGGACTCGGCCGGTGGTTTCGCCGACCTGATCCGACGAGACCACGGCACCCTGGCCGGCACGGACCAGGCCGAGCTCGGTCTCCGGCACCTGGGCGTCCAGTTCCAGGCGGCCGTCACGCACGATGCGGAACAGTTCACTCCCGGGCGAGATGATCTGGCCTCGCGTGACGTTGCGGCTGATGACAAGGCCGGAGACGGGGGCCTTGATCGTGGCCTGTGACAGACGCGTGCGGATTTCCGACAGCGCGGCCTCGGCGGCGGACATATTCGCGGCGGAGGCGCGCTGGTTGGCCAGCGCCGTGTCCAGCGAGGCCTGGCTGAGGAAGCCCTTTTCCTTCAGTTCCTGCGCCCGGCCCAGGGCCGCCTGGTCGCGCGCGGCGTTGGCCCGCGCCGTTTCCAGCGAGGCCTGCTGCTGGCGCAACTGGGCGCGCAGCAGGGCGTCGTTCATCTGCACCAGCGGCTGGCCCTGACGGACATAGCTGCCTTCGTCGACGTACACCCCGGTGGCGGTCAGTCCGCCGGTCTCGGCCCCGACCGGCACCTCTTCCCAGGCCGAAATGGTGCCGGAGGCGGAGACGGTGCGCGGCAGGCTTTCGAGCACGGCGGTGGCCACGGTGACCGTCTGGCTGCTGCCGCCTTCGCCTGCCTTGGCTTCGGCATCGGCTGTTTTCTCGCCACCGCAGGCGGCGAGGCTGAGAGCCGTCGCGACGATCAGTGCCACGCGCAGTGCCGTAATGGAGTTGGCCAAGTTTGAATATTCCCTGTCGGGACCCGCCGTCGAGCGTTGGCGAGCCGGTCGTGCCTCCGGTCACGGGAGGCGGATATAAAGGCTGCTCATAGCCTGTCCGGCCCGGCGTCTCAAACGTTCAGGCCCTCTCTTACGCCGAAGTAATATGGAGGGTCGCCGTGGCCGGGCCGGGTTCGCACGCCATGGCCCGGATTGGCCTTTCCGGCCCGCCGTGCTACCGGCGCGACCATGCCGACTCCCCCGATTGACCGAATTCGCAACTTCTCCGTGGTCGCCCACATAGACCACGGAAAATCCACGCTTTCTGACCGGTTGATTCAATTCACCGGCGGGCTGACCGCGCGGGAAATGAGCGCACAGGTTCTTGATTCGATGGATATCGAAAAAGAGCGGGGCATCACCATCAAGGCGCAGACGGTGCGGCTGAACTACACGGCGAAGGACGGGCTGGATTACGTCCTGAACCTGATGGACACGCCCGGGCACGTCGATTTCGCCTATGAGGTCAGCCGCTCGCTGGCCGCCTGCGAGGGCTCGCTGCTGGTGGTCGATGCGTCCCAGGGGGTCGAGGCCCAGACCCTGGCCAATGTCTACCAGGCCATCGACAACAACCACGAGATCGTCCCGGTCCTGAACAAGATCGACCTGCCCGCGGCCGAGCCCGAGCGGGTGCGCCAGCAGATCGAGGATGTGATCGGTCTCGACGCCTCGGACGCGGTGCTGTGCTCCGCCAAGTCGGGCATCGGCATCGAGGAGGTGCTGGAGGCGATCGTCACCCGGCTGCCGGCCCCGAAGGGGGATCCCAGTGCACCGCTGAAGGCCCTGCTGGTCGACGCCTGGTACGACCCCTATCTGGGCGTCGTGGTGCTGGTCCGCATCTTCGACGGCACGCTCAGGGCCGGCCAGCGCATCAAGATGATGCAGCACGGCTCGACCCATCTGATCGACCGCGTCGGCGTCTTCCTGCCCAAGAACACCCCGGTCGAAAGCCTCGGCCCCGGCGAGATCGGCTTCTTCACCGGCCAGATCAAGGAGGTGGCCGACGCCGCCGTCGGCGACACCATCACCGACGAGAAGAAGCCCACGGCCGAACCGCTCAAGGGCTTCAAGGATGTGCAGTCGGTGGTGTTCTGCGGCCTGTTCCCGGTCGATGCCGCCGATTTCGAGGACCTGCGCGCCGCCATCGGCCGGCTGCGCCTGAACGACGCCAGCTTCACCTTCGAGATGGAATCCAGCGCCGCCCTCGGCTTCGGCTTCCGCTGCGGCTTCCTCGGCCTGCTGCATCTGGAGATCATCCAGGAACGGCTCAGCCGCGAGTTCAACCTCGACCTGATCGCGACCGCCCCCTCGGTGGTCTATAAAATAGGCCTGCGCGACGGCTCCGAGATCGAGCTGCACAACCCGGCCGACCTGCCCGATGTGATGCAGATCGAGACCATCAGCGAGCCGTGGATCAAGGCCACCATCCTGACCCCCGACGACTATCTGGGCGGGGTGATCAAGCTGTGCCAGGACCGGCGCGGCCAGCAGGTCGAACTGTCCTATGTCGGGGCCCGCGCCCTGGTCATCTATGAGCTGCCGCTGAACGAGGTGGTGTTCGACTTCTATGACCGGCTGAAATCCATCTCCAAGGGCTATGCCAGCTTCGACTATGAGCTGAGCGACTATCGCGAGGGCGACCTCGTCAAGATGAACATCCTGGTCAACAGCGAGCCGGTCGACGCCCTGTCGATGCTGGTGCATCGCGGCCGGGCCGAGATGCGCGGCCGCTCCATGGTCGAGAAGATGAAGGAGCTGATCCCGCCCCATCTGTTCGTGATCCCGATCCAGGCCGCCATCGGCGGCAAGATCATCGCCCGCGAAACCGTGCGCGCCCTGCGCAAGGACGTGACCTCGAAATGCTACGGCGGCGACGCCACCCGCAAGAAGAAGCTGCTCGAGAAGCAGAAGGCCGGCAAGAAGCGCATGCGCCAGTTCGGCAAGGTCGAGATCCCGCAGGAAGCGTTCATTGCGGCGCTGAAGATGGATGATGATTGAGGGGACGAGGCCACGCTGACCCCCTCCGCCGCGCTAGACCTTCGCCGGTGAGAGCATCCCTCCCTCCACTACCAGCACCCGGTCGGCCCGCTGCAACAGCGCCGGCCGGTGTGCCACCACGATGCGGGTGATCGGCAGTTGGGCGATCAGGTCGGCGATCACCTCCTCGGTCTGGACGTCCAGATTGGCCGTGCCTTCATCGAGGATCAGGATGCGCGGCTGACGGTACAGGGCGCGGGCCAGCAGGACGCGCTGTTTCTGGCCGCCCGACAGGGTCGAGCCCATGTCGCCGACCAGTGACAGATACTGCATCGGCATCCGGGCGATATCGTCATGCACCTGGGCGGCATAGGCGGCCTGCTGCACGCGGGTCATGTCGAGGTCCGGGTCGAAGAAGGCGATGTTGTCGGCGATGGTGCCGGACAGCAGCCGGTCGTCCTGGGCAACAACCCCGACTTGTTCCCGCCAGGCGCGCCACAGGTCGGGCGTCGCGGTCTGGCCGTCGAGGGTGATCGCCCCCTCCGTCGGATGGCGCAGGCCCAGCATCAGTTTCAGCAGGGTGGTCTTGCCACCCCCCGAGGCTCCGGTGATGGCCAGGAACTCGCCCGGTTCGACGGTCAGGTTCAGGCCGTCAAGAATGGGGCGATCGGCGGCCCCGTAGCGGAAGCCGATATCGCTCAGGTCCATACTGCCGCGAACCTCGAGCCGCGGCGGGGCGGCGGCCGATGAGGTCTCGACCTCGGCGGTAACGATGTCGGCCAGACGGTCGAGATGCAGGGTCAGGAATTTGAACTGGATGGCCTGGTTGATCAGGGCGTTGGCCCGGTCGGTGAAGGTCTGCCGGAACGACAGGAAGGCGAACAGCATGCCGACCGAGAAGCCGTCGCCGGCGACGATTGTGCGTGCACCGAGATAGATTACCAGCACCGTCTGCAGGCCGGTGATCAGCCCCTGGGTAAAGCTGAGGGAGATCTGGAATTTGCTAACCGAGACCGCCGCATTGATGGCGTTGGCGTAGAGGTTGCGCCAGGAACTTTCGCGCTCGGCCTCGCGTCCCATCACCTTGATCGTGGTCGCGGCCCGGACCGTCTCCATGATGTGCGACTGTTCGCGCGCGGTCTCGATGATCTGTTCCTCGGTCCGGGCCTTCAGGGCCGGGAACACGGAAAAGGCCAGTGCCAGATTGATGGCCACCGCCCCGACCACAACCGCGGTCAGGGTCGGCGAATACAGCAGCATGATGATGATCGCGACCACGGCCATCAGGCCGTCGATGATGGCGGCGATGACCCCGCGCGTCAGCACATCCTGGATGGCCGTGGCCGAGCCGATGCGGGACAGGATGTCGCCGACGTGGCGCTTCTCGAACCAGTCGGTCGGAAGCCGCATCAGATGCCGCACCAGATTGCCGACCATCTGGAAGCTGAGCATCTGGCCGAAGACCTGGAGCGCCCAGGCGCGTAGGGCCTCGATCGTCGCCTGGATGATCACCAGCGCCCCGAAGCCGATGGCCAGCACCGTCAGCAGGTCGCGGTCGGCGCGGAAGATGCCCTCGTCCACCACCAGCTGCATCTGGAACGGCATGGCGAAGGCGGCGATCTGCAGCGCGACCGACAGGCCCAGGATCTGGAAGAAGGCCGGCCAGAATCCGACCATGCGTGACCACAGGCTGGTCAGTTTGATCGGCGCGCGGGCGGTGACCTTTTCGAAGGTGTCCGACGGTGTCAGCTCCAGCGCCACCCCGGTGAAATGTTTGGACAGGTCGTCCAGCGAGTAGGTGCGGGCCCCGGCCGCCGGATCGTGGATCACGGCCTTGCCGTTGCTGACCGACTTCAGCACCACGAAATGATTCAGGTCCCAGTGCAGGATGGCCGGCAGTAGAACCTTGTCGAGCGCGGACAACTCCACCCGCAGGGCGCGCGGCGCGAAACCCAGACCGTCGGCCAGCCCCATGATACTGCGCAGGGTGGCGCCCGACATCGACAGGGAGAAACGTTGACGCAGGCCGTTCAGATCGACGTCATGGCTGTGGTAGCGGGCGATCATGGCCATGCACACCAGGCCGCATTCGGCCGCCTCGGCCCCCTGGATGACCGGCAGTCGACGGCGTCGCGAGAAATTCAGGTCAGCAAGCGAATTCATCAACGGCGTCCGGCGGCGTACAGGGGATCCAGCAGCCATTCGAGCAGGCTGCGGCGATCGATGACCACATCGGCCGTCAGCAGCATTCCGGGCTGGAGCGGCACGGTCTGACCATAGGCGGACACGCTGTCCTGCTTCATCCGGACCCGGACCCGAAACACCGGCTCCTGAACCTGCAGACCGGGAATGGCGACCTCGGCCGGGGCCAGAACCGTCCGGGACACCGACGTCACAGTGCCTTCGCCGGTGCCGAATTTCTGGTGCGGAAAGGCCTGGTACATCAGCCGGACCTCCTGACCTTCGCGCACGAACCCGGCGGCGCGGGACGGGGCATAGAGTTCGGCTTCAAGCGGCGAGTCGCCGGCGGTCAGGACGGCCACAGCCGCGCCCGGCGCGACGGTCTGGCCGGTGTCGACGGGCAGGGCGGCGATCCGGCCCGCCACGGTGGCGACCACGATATAGGTCGCCTGGGCCTCGGTCTGGGTCGCCTGCTGGTCCAGACCCGCCCGGACTGACGCAGCCTCGGCGCTGGCGGCGCGCAGGTCGATGGGGATGGCGGCGAGGCGGGCGCTGACTTCACCAATCTCGCGCTGATAGGTCAGGGCCTGGGCCGACAGCTCTGACGCCTGCTGTTCGACCGCCAGCGCCGCCGAGCGTCGGGCCTCCAGCTCCCGCCGCGGCAGAAAGCCCTGGGCGGCGATCGTCTCGGCGCGCGTCACCTCGGCGCGGGCCAGTGCCAGTCGTTGAGCCTGCAGGTCGATGCGGTGTCGGGTCTCGGCCAGTTCCCGCTGCAGGGCGGCGCGGCGTTCAACCATCTGGCGCTGTTCAGCCCGCAGACTGGCCTGGTTCGCGGCGGCCCGGGCCCGTGCCGCCGTGCCCTGGGCCGCCAGACTTTCCGACAGGGCCACGAAGCTGTCGCCGGCCTCCAGCGCCGAGGACAGGGTCAGGGTGGCGACCGGCTGACCGACATCGACGACATCGCCTTCGCGAACATGGATGGCGGTGACCACGCCGCCCTGGCGCGCCGTCAGTCGGATCATGCCCGCCCTCGGCGTCAGCCAGCCCGCGACGGTCTCCTTGCGCGCATAGGAGGCGGTGGAGGCGAAGGTCGCGCCCCCCAGAACCACCGCAACCATCAGGCCGGCGAGCACACGGGAGGAGATGGAAGTGGCCAGAATGACCTCGCCGGCGAGTCGGCGGGTGGCATGGATGATGGCTTCCTTACGGAACAGGTCGGACAAAGAGGAGAGTCTCGTAAAAAGGGAAGATAGTTCAATCTACAGGTTGACAGGATGTCCTCAGCGAGACAATCCTGAAGTTGCGGTCCGGATCACGCATTTCAACTGTAAATGATGGAGTAAGCCATGACGGCTTTAGCTTTGGACGTGCATGAATTGTCGTGGGATGAGGTCTCCTCCGTCGCCGGCGGCGGCATTGACCTGCCCGTTCCGGACCTCGGCTGGCCGGCGAACGGACAGCCGTTCCCGACGGGCACGGGTCCTTACGGCGGTGACAATGAGCCGACGATACCGAATTAGAGAGCAGCGGTCCGGGCCGGGACTGTCGCCGATCGTCCGCCGCCACCCACGTTTTGAAATCGTTCCCACTGAAGAAGCCCCGGCTCATCCGAGCCGGGGTTTTTGCTGAGCAAGATCAAAAGCCTTCGAACACTCGTCCGCTGGGAGAGTGAACCAACCGTTATTTCGACGGGAGCGATCGAATTATACAACTTGCGGGAGCGAGGGTTCTCTGCAACCTTCGGGATGCGATCCGGATCGCACACTTCAACCAATAGATGATGGAGGAAGCCATGACGGCTTTAGCGATGGACGTGCGTGAATTGAGCTTTGAAGAAGTGGACTATGTCAGTGGTGGCGACGCGGACGCGGAGAGCTTCGCTCAAAGCGTCGCCGCTGGTTTGCTGGTCGTTGCCCTTGTCGCCGCCCCCGTCGTCACCATCGGCGTTATCGCTGTCGTGGTCGTCGTGGCCGGTGCTACCGCCGCAAACTGATATATCAAAGCATCGGGTAACAGAACTCTCGGCGCTTCGCGCCGGGAGTTCCAAGGGGTTGGAGGTAATGGTTGTGTTCTTGGGCTAGCCCGTCAGGGGTCCGTTTCCATCGAACAATCTATCCCTTGCGGCCTAAGAGCCGTCGAGAAATGAAAATGACCCAGAATGCAATGGTTGTGGTCCAGGCTCCGGTCACCAGCGCCAGGTATCTGCTGTCGCTGTGCAGAGTTAACGCCCAGTAGGCGGTTGCACCCAGAATCACTATTGTCGCCGTCACTAGACCAATGAGGCCGGGGTTCGTCCATGGGTTGCGATGTGCTGTCTTGATCATTTTGTCAAACCTACTGCCTGCGTGAGTGATGGACCGGCATATGATCGCGTCATTCCCAAACGCAATCAACGTGTTGTGTTGTCCCGGCTGAACCGTCAGGGAGCTAGGCTGGCTGCTCGCGGGTCGATGTGGCTCGTAGAGACAACTTGAGGTTTGTGCCCGGCATTGGGCGGTGTCAATCTGGATTCGATCCGTTCCTCATAAACCTCGGTTTCAAATCGTTTGAAGCGACATCCGGCGCGCCAGGCGACTGGCGAAGGGAAGCCAAGCCAAGCTGGGCGCATCATGGAGAGATTATGCATGCCCAGAACGCTGATTATTGCCCTGAGGCTGATAGGTTTGCTCATCGCGGCCATTTTCATATCGAGCCTTTTTAACCCGCAGTTGCTGCTGTTTCCGTACGTTCGGATGATCGGACAGACGACCGTTTACTCGGACGTCCCCATCCCCGATGCTGCCGCGGCCGTCATCGACAGCGCCGACGCCCTGGTGAGCCGAAGTGCGCTTTTCGAGCCGGGCGTGCTCACACATCCAGTATTTCTGACCGACGGCGGCTGGCGGTGGCACGTGCTGTCGTTCCAGACCCTGAAGGCCTTTGCCCAGACGCGGCCGCTCAGCCGGGCCATTGTCGTCAACCGGTCCAATCTGGCCCGTGACAAGGTATGGGCGGGCCCGGCAGGTGAGCGGGATCTTTCGGCAGTCATTGCCCATGAACGCACGCACGCGCTGATAAGGGCAAAATTTGGCATTCTGGCTGACAGATCATATCCCCGGTGGGTCGTTGAGGGTTACTGTGACCACGTGGCCGGTTCGAGCACCCTGTCCGACGAAGCGGCGGCCACGCTGGTGGCCGAAGACCGCCGGACGCCGGCCCTGTTCTATTATCAGAGCCGAAAACGGGTCGAGGCCGTGCTTCAGGAGAACGGCGGGTCGGTGGAACAGATGTTCAGCTCCGCCGAGCGCTGACCGACCGGTTTGCCGCACGACCTTGCGCTGTACGCGACCGTTGTCCTGATCCTGTACGCGGCCTCGGCCCTGTACTGGCGGAAGGCCGGTATCCCCGCCCGCTATCTGCTGAAGAGTCTGGCGATCACGGTCGCCGTGGTCTTTCCGTTGACGCTGCTGGGGGTGGCGATCGGCTGGATGCCGCTGACCCTGGCCCTGGTCGTGCTGCCCGAGGAATGGGTGCGCTGGTGGATGGTCACGCGCCGCCCGCGGCACCTCAGGCGGCGACATGTCGTGATCGCGGTCGGGACCCTGTTCGGCCTGCTGGAGACCACCAATTGGCTGGGGATAGACAAGGCCCGCGTGGCGCTGGCCGACTCCGGAATAACCGCCCCGTGGTTCGTCGCGGCCGATGCGGCCTATATCGCCGCGGAGTTCGGCTTCGGCGTGATCGTGCATGGCGGGCTGACCGCCTTGTTGTTCGCGGTTCAGGGGCGGACCGACAACCGAGAGCGGCTGGCGCTGGGCGTCGCGCTGGCGATCGCGCTGCATCTGGCGCTGGATGCGGTATTTCTGGGCTAGGTCAGGCCCCACCCTGCGCAAGGACGTGACCTCGAAATGCTACGGTTGCGACGCCACCCGCAAGAAGAAGCTGCTGGGGAAGCAGAAGGCCGGCAAGAAGCGGATGCGCCAGTTCGGCAAGGTCGAGATCCCGCAGGAAGCCTTCATCGCGGCGCTGAAGATGGATGACGATTGACTACTGTCGCGATTTCAAGTTGCTCGATCTTGTGACCTCCCGCAATGTTAGGTGGATATGGAAATCAACGAGCGACAACGCCTACTCGAAAGGCTCATTGCCCAAGGCGTTCTGAGCGTATCGCCAACAGGCGTGCCAAGCATCGCTGATAAGGATAGCGTCGCGAGCGTCTGGATCGCCAAAACTATGTTGGAGCAAATAGCTCCACTCGATCCTCGTCCAAAACTAGCGGGACAAGCGGCGGGTAGTTTGTTCGAGCAAGGCGTCGGCGACTATGTAGAAGCTGTTTTTCCGAAACTAGCTCTGGTTCGCTGCGGCAACTTTGTTGTTGGAAGAAAACGTCGCGTCAGTGATTTCGACCAATATGAGCACCTAGCCGAAATTGTGCGACTAGCCAGCGAAAGGCGAGAGATCAAGATCGCGTTTGGCATGGATTACATTATCCAACCAGACGTAGTGATTTATCGCGAACCGACCAGCATCAAGGACGCTGGTCTTTCCGGAGTGAAGTCGACAGCCTACACCGCCCGTTACACTCCTTTATTCGCAGAAAACCAGGTCCGCCCGACCTTGCACGCCAGTGTGTCTTGTAAGTTCACACTCCGCTCCGATCGCGCCCAGAACGCGAGGAGCGAGGCCCTTAATCTCATCAGGAACCGCAAGGGAAAGCTTCCTCACATCGCGCTGGTAACGGCGGAACCTACCGCTGGTAGGATATCTTCACTGGCGCTCGGGACTGGCGATATAGATTGCGTCTATCACATCGCCTTGCCTGAGTTGCACGAAGCGACACGGCGATACTCAGCTTTCGCGTCCGGTTCATCGGTCAAGAGTGCGGCGGCCGGGCTTGAGCTGCTGGAAACGTTAATCGAGGGGCGGAGACTTAGAGATATTGCTGACTTACCTTTTGATCTCGCAATCTAGGCTGCCAATGCCTGGGGTTTCAGAATTGTTCTGACAACCCGTGCGAGCGCCCCCGCCAAGTTCGGTGGGACAGCATTGCCGATCTGGCGCGCGACCTCGATCTTTGTTCCGTAGAACCTGAAGTCATCCGGGAAACCCATAAGCCTCGCTGCTTCTCGATGGCTGATCGGACGGTTCGCCTCGGGGTGCAGATAGCGGCCCTTCTCCGGCTTGTAGAACTCCGTCCGAATTGTGACTGACGGCCGGTCCCACCATAGACGGCCGAACAAGTCGGTGCCGCCACTGGTCTTGCGGACCCAGCAGTCGGGTGTGATGTCGGGTCGGTTGGTTAGGAGGTCGAAACGGTTGCCGCCCGGGGGCACAGCCGCGTAGCGCTCGAGGCTTTTCGCCGTCGGCGTCCGTCCGAAGTGAAGATTCAGAGTCGGCCGCGAGCCGATCTCGATACCCACGGTCTTGGCGGGCAGGTCGCCGATCACGTCGCGCACCGTCCGCCAGCGGGGCAGATTGACCTTCAATTTCGGATCCGCGTGAGACGCCAGCGGGGGGAAGCTCGGGAGGTTGTTCGCTTCGCGCCAGCCCAGGATGATTGTGCGCTTTCGGGTCTGCGGCGCGCCGTAGTCTGCTGCGTTCAGGATCGCGGCTTGGGTTTGAAATCCGTGTTGAGCAGCCTTGGCTTCGATCAACTGCCGTTCCGGTGACCGGTAGAGCTCCGCGACGTTTTCCATGACAAAAACGCGCGCGCCTGAGCGCTCGGCGATTTCGATGAAGGGCTCCCACAGCGCACGTCGTGCGTCTCCGTCGCGCTTCTTGTTCAGGAGACTGAACCCCTGGCAGGGTGGCCCGCCGATCACGACATCCGCCTGTGGGACCTCGTTGTTCAGCAGCCATTCCTCGATGTTCGCTTGAACGGCGCGGCCGGGAAAATTTAGTTCGTGAGTTTTGACCGCGGCGGCGTCGTTATCGAGCGCCAAGACCGTCGTGAATCCACCGCAAAATTGCTTGTCGCAGAACCCTAGGCTCATGCCACCTGCGCCGCTGAACAGATCAATTAGGCGCAGAGTCATGGATCGCCTCGAGAAGGAATGGTCAGCAAACAAAACGCGAACATTGTGGGGCTGTCAATCGGCTACAGCCTACAGATTGTGGGTGAAGCAAGGGTAACCTACCACAAGTAGGTACTCAATCTTTGTCGGAGCTGATCGGAATTGTTGGTCTCGCACTCCCACAACGTCAGGACCCGCAGACCGAGACCACGTAACGACGCCTCTACGGCTATATCTCGCGCTTTGTTGCGAGCGAATTTCGCGACCCAATCCTCTTGGTTATGGCTCGGCACTGTTCCGCGTTTACAGTCGTGTTGATGCCAGAAGCAACCGTGGACCTGAATGGTCCATCGTTTGGATTGATTCGCAAAGTCCGGTTTCCCCGGCAGAGATTTCACGTTCCGGCGATAGGAAACGCCCATTTGCCGAAGAGTGGCGGCGACTTGTTCTTCAGGAGCGGTTCGCGACTGTCTAACCTTGGACATAGCGGCCGTCGTTCGAGCATTGAGCGGTTTCACTCGTGGAATTTAACAGGCCGCACCAAGGGCTCCAAGCTTCCCCTTGACCCCGCCCCCACTCCCGCCCATGGCCAGTGAAACCGTCTATATCCTGCAGACCTGGGTGGCCGGGCGCGGCGGGGCGTTGACGGCCGGGCCGCAGGTGGGGTGCCGGGACGCGGAGGAGGCCCGGCGCAAGGCCGGGCGGCTGGCGCCGCTGCGGCTGGGGGTGGTGGCGTTTTCGGTCTCGGCCGATACCGAACCGGGCGACTATGACGAGACGCCGGCCCTCCTCTTCAGGGCCGGACAGCTGCCCGAAATCTTCGACTGAGCGGCCGGGGCCCGCAACCGGCACGGGCGGCGGCGGGGGCATTGTGTGTCGCCCCCCGAGTCCTGCTGTGACCGGGGTTTTCGGGGCGGTTCCGGCGATTGACCGCGCACGGTCCGGGGCCGGGTTAGACTGTCGGATGTGATGACCGATCTGGTGCCGCCCCCGTCCGACCGCCCCGCCCACTACCGCCTGTCGACGGCGACGTGGGAACTGATCCTGAAGGAGTATCGCGAGGGGGCGACGGCGCGCGAGCTGGCGCTGAAATGGCGGGTGTCGCAGCACGCGGTGCGCAAGCGGATCACCATGCACGACTCGACCAAGCGGGACTGGGGCGACAGTCAGGCCATCACCCAGGCCGTGCTGCGCGAGGCCGAGCTGGCGAAGGCGCGGGCCAATACCCCGGAGGCGAAGGCGGCGCGGCTGTTCGCGACCGACCCGGGCGAGGATGCGGCGGCCGGGGATCCCGGCGAACTGGCGCGGGCGGCGGTGCTGGCCTCGGGCCGGGCCATGCGGGGGCAGCTGTGGACCGAGGCCCGCACCCTGGCCGGTCTGGCCGAGGTCTATACGCGGCTGGCCGAACGGCGCACGGCGGCGGCGGACGGCGATCGTGAGGGCGAGCCGCGGCTGGACGCGGCCGAGGAGGACCAGCTGCGCGCGGACCTGCTGCAGCGGATCCTGGCCATGAACGCGGATATGGCGGCCGGGGAGCGGGCGGCGGCGGCCGGCGACGGCGGGTTCGCGCCCGGCGACGCGGGCGGGCGCGACACGGAGGATTGACCCGGCGGCCGGGCAGGCCGAGTCTGGCGCATCCAACAGACGGAAAGCCCGCCCATGCCTGCCGATGCCGCCTTTCTCAATCCGCGCGCCCCGCGTCTGGCCGTGCTGATCGACGCCGAGAACGCCTCGGCCCGGATCGCCGAGTCGCTGTTCGCCGAGATCGCCACCCTGGGCGAGGCCTCGGCCCGGCGCATCTATGGCGATTTCGCCAGCGCCCAGATCCAGGGCTGGACCAAGGTGTTGGCCCGCTATGCCATCCAGCCGCAGCAGAATTTCGCCAATACCAAGGGCAAGAATTCAGGCGACATCGCCCTGGTCATCGATGCGATGGACCTGCTGCATTCGGGCCGGTTCGACGGCTTCTGCCTGGTGTCATCCGACGCCGACTTCACCCGGCTGGCGTCGCGCATCCGCGAGGAGGGGGTCGATGTCTACGGCTTCGGCGAACAGAAGACGCCCGAGAGCTTCCGCCAGGCCTGCACCCGCTTCATCTATACCGAGAACCTGAGCGCCCCGGTCAGCGAGACGGCGGCGGCCTCGGGCGGCAAGGGCGCGACGGCGGCGGCCCCGACGGCGGGCAAGCGCAAGCCGACCGAGGCGACGCGCATGATCGCGGCGGTCATCGCCGACATGGACGAGGACGGCGACGGCTGGGTGCCGTTCGGCGGCATCGGCAACCGGCTGAGGAATGCCCACCCCGATTTCGACCAGCGCACCTATGGCTATGCCAAGCTGTCGGACCTGATCCGCGCCACCGGCCGGTTCGAGGTCCAGGCGGGGGCCGGCGGGGCCATGCGGGTGCGCGACAAGGCGTAACGGCGGGGCCTGACCGACATTACGGCGTCGTAACTATCGCCCGGAAGGGGGGCTGCTAGGGTCTGGCTCCCGTTGTTCCGGAGCCGCCGCCGATGACCCGTTTCCGCCTGACCCGCGCCGCCCTGCTGGGGGTCTCCCTGTCCGTCCTGACGCTGGCCGCCCCGGCCCTGGCCCAGGCCCAGCTCGCCGCGCCCGCCGTCGCCCCGATCGCGGTGCCGCCGCTGGTCTATAGCCACCGCGAACTGGCCAACGGGCTGGACGTCTATGCCATGCCCGACGCGACGGCCGGCACGGTGACGGTGACCCTGTGGTACGACGTCGGCGGCAAGGACGATCCGCAGGGCCGCAGCGGCTTCGCCCACCTGTTCGAACACATCCTCAGCCGCAAGACCGTCAACCTGCCCTACGGCCAGATCTCGACCATCGTCGAGAACGTCGGCGGCTCGCGCAACGCCTCGACCAGCCAGGATTTCACCAACTATTACGAGACGGTGCCGCCCCAGTATCTGGAGACCATCCTGTGGACCCATGCCGAGCGGATGGCGCGGCCGGTGGTCGACCAGGCGACCTTCGAGGCCGAGCGTTCGATCGTTCAGGAAGAGCTGCGCCAGCGGGTACTGGCCCCGCCCTACGGCCGGCTGGGGCGGTTCGTGATCGGCGACAATGCCTTCGACCAGTCGATCTATCGCCGCAGCGTGATCGGCTCGCTGGAGGAGCTGGACACGGCGACGCTGGACGACGCCCGCGCCTTTCATGAGGCCTATTACCGGCCGGCCACGGCGACGATGATCGTCTCGGGGGCCTTTGATCCGGCCCAGCTGGATGTCTGGGTCGACCGGTATTTTGCCGGGATCGACAATCCGGACCGGCCGGTGCCGCGTCTGGAGCGGCCGGTGTCGCCGCCGCGCACCGCGCCGCGCCAGGTCGTCGCCTATGCCCCCAATGTGCCGCTGCCGGCGGTGGCCCTGATGTATCCGGGCACCCATGCCGCCGATCCGGACAATGCCGCCCTCGACGTGCTGCAGGCCATCCTGTCGCGCGGCGACAGTTCGCGCCTGTACCAGGCCCTGGTCTATCGCAGCCAGCTGGCGGTCAATGCCGGCTTCGGCGTCAGTTCGATGGAGGAGGACGGCTCGATCACCGTCACCGCCACCGTGGCCCAGGGCCAGGACATCGCCGCGGTCGAGGCGGCGCTCGACGCCGAGCTGGACCGGATCCGCACCGCGCCGGTCACCGCGGCCGAACTGGCCGAGGCCCGCACCGAAATCCTCGCCTCGGACCTGCGCCAGCGCGAGACGGCCGCGGGCCGGGCCTTCATCCTCGGCCGGGCCCTGGTCGCCGAACATGATCCCGCCGCCCCCGACGCGCACCTGCGGGCCGTCCAGGCCGTGACCGCCGCCGATGTGCAGCGGGTGGCGCGCAAATATCTGGTCGATCAGGCCCGGGTCACGGCCCGCTATCTGGACGAGAGCCAGCGGCCCGAGGGCGTGGCCGAGGACAGCTGGCGCAATCCGGCCCCGATGCCGGTGTTCCTGACCGTGCCGCCGGCGATCCGCACCGCCAATGCCCTGTTGCCCGAGGACCAGCGCATGGCCCCGCCGGCCCCGTCCGAGCCGCGGGCGGTGACGCCGCCGGTGATCGCCGAACGGGTGCTGGCCAACGGCCTGCGCGTCATTGTGGCGAAATCGACCGACCTGCCGATCATGAACGCCCGGCTGGTGATCGGTGGCGGGGCGGCGGCCGATCCGGCCGGCAGCGCCGGCCTGGCCCAGCTGACGGCGGCCCTGTCCAGCCAGGGGGCGGGCGGGCGTTCGGCCCCGGAACAGGCCCGGCTGCTCGAGGCCCTGGGGGCCGACATCGGCGGCGGGGCGGGGGCGGATTCCACGACCCTGTTCGTCTCGACCCCGGTCGCCTCGGCGCAGCAGGTCGGGGCGGTTCTGGCCGATGTGGTGCAGCGCCCGGCCTTCGCCGCCGAGGAACTGCAGCGCACCCGCACCCGCGCCATCAACGGCCAGCGGGTGGCGATGCGCCAGCCCGGGCCGCTGGCCGCGGCGGTGCTGGACCGGATCGCCTATGGTGACGCGGCCTATGGCGTGCCCGGCGACGGCACGGTCGAGAGTCTGGCCCGGATCACCCGCGACCAGATCGTCGGCTATCACCAGGCCTTCTGGCGACCCGACAATGCGACCCTGATCGTCACCGGGGCCATGAGCGCCGACCAGGGCTTCGCCTTCGCCGAGCAGGCGCTGGGCGGCTGGGACCGTCCGGCCGCGCCGGTGCCGGTGATCGTCGACCGGGCCGGGCCGGTGCGGCCGCCGCGCGTGGTGGTGGTCGACATGCCGGGCGCGGGCCAGGCGGCGGTGACGGCGGCCGTGCGCGCGCCGCTGCGCGCCAGCGATGACTGGTATCCGCTGGCTGTCGCCAATGCGGTGATGGGCAGCGGCCAGAGCGGCTATCTGTTCCAGGAGGTGCGGGCCAAGCGCGGCCTCAGCTACGGGGCCTATTCGTCACTGGGCGCGCGCGTCGACGGCGGCCTGCTGACCGCCTCGACCCAGACCAAGAACGAGAGCGCGGCCGAGGTCGTCGACCTGGTGCTGGCCCAGATGACCCGGCTGACCGCCGAGCCGGTCAGCGACACCGCCGTGACCGATCGCGAGACCTTCATCACCGGCGGGCATTCACGGGCGCTCGAGACCACCGCCGGCCTCGGCGGGGTGCTGGCCGAGGCGGTCCAGTACGGCCTGCCCCTGACCGAGATCGTCGCCTATCCCGAGCGGATCCGCGCCACCACCCCGGCCAGTCTGGCGGCGGCGGCGACGCGGGTCGATCCGGCCCGGGCCTATGTGGTGGTGGTCGGGGATTCGGCGCAGTTCATCGACGCCCTGCGCGCGGCCCATCCGGACCTGGTGGTGATTCCGGCGGCCGAGGTCGATCTGAACAGCCCGACCCTGGGGCTGTAGAGCCCGCTCCAGCCTCCTCCCGGCACCGAAGGCGCGGTCCCCCTCCCCCGGTGGGGGAGGATTATCCCGCCCGGAACGCGGCGATGGCGTCGACCGTCTGGCGCACCTGGGCCTCGATCCCGGCCCAGTCCTGCGCCTGGATGGCGGCGTCGGTGATCAGTTTCGAGCCCATGCCGGCGGCGACGATGCCGCTGCCGAACCATTTGGCGATCGAGGCCGCGTCGGGGTCGACCCCGCCGGTCGGCATGATCCTGGACCAGGGCATCGGGCCCAGCACCGCCTTGACGAAGTCCGGGCCGCCGACCGACGCGCCGGGAAACAGTTTGACGATGTCGCAGCCCAGTTCCTGGGCGGTCGAGATCTCGGTCACCGAACCGCAGCCGGGCGAATAGGCAATCATGCGGCGGTTGCACAGCCGCGCCATCTCGGCACTGAGGACCGGACTGACGATGAACCGTGCGCCGGAGGCGATGAACAGGGCGGCGGTCGGGGCGTCGACGATCGAGCCGACGCCGAGGATGATGTCCGGATCGGTGCGGGCGAATTCCTGTGCCAGACCGGTGAACAGGCCGTGGGCGAAGTCGCCGCGGTTGGTGAACTCCACGGCCGGTGCCCCGCCACGGGCGCAGGCGCGGATGACGTTGAGGCAGACCTCCGGGTCCGGATGATAGAAGACCGGAACCACGCCCTGGCTTTCGAGGGCAGTCAGGACGGTGAGGCGATCGTGGCGCATGGGGCTTCTTTTCCGTTCATCCCGGCGAAGTCCGGGACCCGGTTTGGTGGACGACCGGTCGGATCGACCGCGCACCATGACTATCCCAACCCGCCCGGATAACGAAAGCGCCCGAACCCGCTATTCGCCGGGTCGGGCGGAACTTATTGTTTCACCAGCGCCACGATCCGCCGCACCAGCGCGCTGTCCGCATCGAACAGCGGGTCCAGCACGGTGAAATGATTGCGGCCGGGCAGGGCGTCATAGCGGGTCTCGACGCCCCGGCCGCCCCACAACTCGGCCATCATCCTCGACTGGCGCAGGAATTCGGCGCTCTCGTCGCCGCCCACGACGCAGTCCAGCACCGTCCCGCCGGGGGTCGAGCCGTCGGGTACCGGCCAGTGGATCGGCGACAGGGCCGCGGCCTCGGCCGCGTCCAGGGCCAGGGCATCGTTCAGCGAGGTCGAAATCAGCGGGGCCAGGTCGAACACGCCCGAGATGGCGACGGCGGCGGCGGCCCGACCCTCGCTCAGCATACAGGCGGCCATATGCCCCCCGGCGGAATGGCCGAAGACGACCGGGCGGGTGCCGCTGCGGGCGCGCATGGCCTCGACCGCCGCGCGGACCTGACGCAGGATCCGGCCCAGCCGCACCTCCGGGCACAGGTCGTAGGACGGAATGGCCAGGCTGACGCCGTGGGCCAGGAACGCCGGGGCGATCCCGCTGAACCAGTCCTTGTCCAGGGCCTGCCAGTAGCCACCATGCAGAAACACGGCGACGGGCGCATCCGGCCCGGCCTCGAACAGGTCCATCACCTCGCGCGGGCCGGGACCATAGGCGATCGCCAGCGGCGGCGTGGCGGCGCGCGCGGCCTCGGCGGCGTCGCGCCAGCCCTGCATCACCGCCGGATGGTCGGGCACGAGGGCGCGGTTATTGTATTCGGCTTCGAGGGACATCGTGGGGCTTCAGGGCTGGTGTGAAGGGCGTAGGGGTTAGGGCTTAGGGCTTAGGAAGCAGGGATGAGCTTGGCCTCTGGCCGGAGAGCGGACTAAGCCCTAAGACCTAAGCCCTACTTCCTGCCGCTCCGGAGCCCCCCGCCATGATGACCGCCATCTTCGTCTTCATCAAATGCGAGCTGGGTCACGCCAACGACGTGGCGGCCGACATCGTCGACAATGTCGACAAGGTCTCGGAATGCTATTCGACCTCGGGCCAGTACGACCTGCTGGCCAAGTTCAACCTGCACAAGGACGAGGACATCGGCACCTTCGTCACCAGGGTCGTTCAGACCCGGCCGCATATCCGCGACACCTTCACCGTCATCACCTTCTCGCCCTTCCTGCCCGGCGGACAGTGAGTCTCCTCCCTGTCGCGAAGCGATGGGGAGGTGGCGCGGCGCGCTTGCGCCGTGACGGAGGGGATGCCGCTTCACACGCGATCGAGCGGCTTCAACAGCCCCTCCACCGCTTCGCGGTCCCCCTCCCCACGGCTTCGCCACGGGGAGGAGACGCTGACGCAGCGTCACCTGTGAATCGCTGCTATCGTCCCGGACGGACAGGAGAGCGCCCATGACCGATCTTGAAACCTTCCGCGCCGAGACACGCGCCTGGCTGGAGGCCAACTGCCCGGCCGAGTGTCGCGGGCCGGTCGAGAGCGACGAGGACCGGGTCTGGGGCGGCCGCAACCCGGTGTTCCGCACCCCGGCCCACAAGCTCTGGATGGAGCGGATGGGTGCGCGCGGCTGGACCGCGCCGGAATGGCCGTCCGAATACGGCGGCGGCGGCCTGTCGCGCGAACAGGCCAAGGTGCTGGCCTCGGAGCTGCGCCGCATCGACGCCCAGATGGCCCTGACCAGTTTCGGCGTCTGGATGCTGGGTCCGGCCCTGCTGCAGTTCGGCACCGAGGCCCAGAAGAAGCGCTTCCTGCCCGAAATCGTGCGCGGCGAGATCCGTTGGTGCCAGGGCTATTCCGAGCCGGGCGCAGGCTCTGACCTGGCCGGGCTGCAGGCCCGCGCGGTCGATCACGGGGACCACTGGATCGTCAACGGCCAGAAGGTCTGGACCTCCTATGCCGACAAGGCCGACTGGATCTTCTGTCTGGTGCGTACCGATCCCGAGGCCCCCAAACACCTCGGCATTTCCTTTGTCCTGTTCGACATGGCCACCCCGGGCGTCTCGACCAAACCCATCACCCTGATCAGCGGCAAGTCGCCCTTCTGCGAGACCTTCCTCGACGACGTGCGGGTCGAGAAGGAGAACCTCGTCGGCACGCTGAACCGCGGCTGGGACGTGGCCAAATATCTGCTGGCGCACGAGCGCACCATGATCGGGGCCATGGGCGCGATCGGCGGCGGCCGGCCGATGGGCCAGGTGGCCGCGGACGCGATCGGGGCCGATGACGAGGGCCGGCTGGACGATCCCATGCTGCGGGCGCGCATCGCCGAGCTGGAGGTCGACCTGGCGGCCTTCCACCTGTCGATGGAGCGGGTCGGGGACCAGGTGAAGGCCCGACAGGTCAGCCCGGCCATCGCCTCGATGCTGAAATACTACGGCTCCGAGCTGAACAAGCGCCGCCACGAACTGGCCATGGCCGCCGGCGGCTCCGACGCCCTGGAATGGGAGGGCGAGCGCTCGAAGGACGGCAAGGCCGCGCGCGACTGGCTGCGCACCAAGGCCAACTCCATCGAGGGCGGCACCAGCGAGGTGCAGCTGAACATCATCGCCAAGCATCTGCTGCAGCTGCCGGGGGCGTAGGCCCCTCCGTCACGGCGCAAGCGCGCCGCGCCACCTCCCCATCGCGTCGCGACAGGGAGGAGACGGACCGAGCAACGTCTCCTCCCCACGCCAGTGGGGAGGGGGACCACGAAGTGGTGGAGGGGCGGGCCCCCGACACCGGAGGAGATGAAATGCCCCTGATCCTGACCGAAGAGCAGACCCTGCTGAAGGACGCCGCCGACGGCTTCCTCAGTGAACACGCGCCGATCGCCCACCTGCGCAAGCTGCGCGACTCCCGGGATGCCGACGGCGTTTCGCGCGACCTGTGGCGGGCCTTTGGCGAGATGGGCTTTGCCGGGGTGATCATCCCCGAGGCACACGGCGGCTCGGGCCTCGGCGCGGTCGAGGCGGGGGTGGTGGCCGAGGCGCTGGGCCGGACCCTGACGCCGTCGCCGTTCATGGGCTCGGGCGTGCTGTCGGCGAAGGTGCTGATCGACGGCGGCTCGGCCGAGCAGCAGGCCGCCTGGCTGCCGCGCATCGCCGCGGGCGAGGCCATGCTGGCGCTGGCGATCGACGAGGGCGGCAAACACGCCCCGTCGAAATGGACGACGACGGCCCAGCGTTCGGGCAATGGCTTCAAACTGAACGGGGCCAAGGGTTTTGTGCTGGACGGCCATGTCGCCGACGCCCTGATCGTGGCGGCCCTGACCGAAAACGGCCTGACCCTGTTCCTGGTCGATCCGAAGACGGCGGGCGTCGCGATCGAACGCACCGTCATGGTCGACGCCCACAATGCGGCGCGGGTGACGTTGACCGATGTCATGGTCGACGCCGATGCGGTGATCGGGGCCGTGGACGGTGGCGAGGCCCTGCTGGAGGGGGCGATGAACCTGGGCCGGGCCTGCGCCGCGGCCGCCCTGACCGGGGCCGGGGACCAGGCCTTCCAGACCACGCTGGCCTATCTGAAAACCCGCAAACAGTTCGGCAAGGCGATCGGCGAGTTCCAGGCCCTGCAGCACCGGGCGGCGCATCTGTTCACCGAGATCGAACTGGCGCGGGCCGCGGTGATGGGGGCGCTGCAGCGTCTCGACGCCGGGCGTGAGGACGCCGGTCTGGCCGTCTCGGTGGCCAAGGCCAAGGCCGGGCGCGTCGCCGAACTGGCGGTGCAGGAGGCGGTGCAGATGCACGGCGGCGTCGGCATGACCGACGAATACGACGTCGGCCTGTTCATGAAACGGGTGCGGGTGCTGAACGAACTGCTGGGCGACGCCGGCTTTCATGCTGACCGGTTGGCCCGAGCCCAGGGCTACTGACGCCCAGGGCTACTGGAGCCAGTCGGCCTTCGGCTCGCGGTCCAGCATCTGTTCGTAGGACGGGCGTTCGCGCACCACGGCCCAGCGACTGTCGTCGACCAGCACCTCGGGCACCAGCGGCCGGCTGTTGTATTCGCTGGCCATCACCGCGCCATAGGCCCCGGCCCCCATGAAGGCGACCAGATCGCCCGCCTCGAGCGGCGGCAGGGGGCGGTCGCGGGCGAAGGTGTCACCCGTCTCGCAGACCGGGCCGACGATGTCGTGCGGGCGGGCGTCGCCCGGACGCGGCCGCACCGGCACCACCTCGTGCCAGGCGTCGTACAGGGCCGGGCGCATCAGGTCGTTCATGGCCGCATCCAGCACCAGGAAGCGGCGGCCGTCGGTGCGCTGGTTGATCTGGATGACGCGGCTGAGCAGGATCCCGGCATTGGCGGCCAGCAGACGGCCGGGCTCGAACGCCGCCTCGACGCCGAGGCCGTCCAGCACGCGGGCGGCCATGGCCATATAGGCGGCCGGGGACGGCGGATCGCTCTGGCCACCGACATAGGGCACGCCCAGACCACCGCCCAGATCGAGACGGCTGACCGTCAGCCCCTGGCCGCGCAGGCTCAGGGTCATGTCGCGCAGCACCCGGAAGGCGGCCTCCAGCGGGGCCAGGTCGGTGATCTGGCTGCCGATGTGACAGGCCAGGCCGACCGGGGTCACATGGGGCGAGGCGGCGGCGCGGGCGTAGAGGTCCAGGGCCTCGGCGACCGGCACGCCAAACTTGTCCGTATCGCCGCCGGTGGTGATCTTGGCGTGACCGCCGGCACCGATGCGGGGATTGACGCGGATGGCGATGGCCGGAGTGGCGGACCGGGCCGCGGCCACGGCGATCAGCCGGTCCAGCTCGACCGCGGACTCAATATTGATCTGGCGCACGCCGCTGTCGATGGCGAAGGCCAGTTCGGCGTCGGTCTTGCCCACGCCCGAGACGATGATCCGTTCGGGCGGGATGCCGGCGGCCAGGGCGCGGCGGATCTCGCCCTCGGACACGGTGTCGGCCCCGCAGCCCAGCCGGGCCAGGGTGGCCAGCACCGACAGATTGCTGTTGGCCTTGACCGCATAGGCGATCAGGGCCTCGCCCAGGGCGTCGGGCCAGGCGTTGGCGGCATCCCGCAGCAGGCCGTAGTGCCGCCGCAGGGTGGCGCTGGAATAGACGTAGACGGGGGTGCCGACCGCCTCGGCCACGCTTTCGAGCGACACGCCCTCGGCGTGCAGGCTCCCGGCCTTCAGGTCGAAATGATGCAAGGCCTAGCGGGGTCCGTCATAGGGATTGCCGGTGGTGCCGCCGTCGATCGGCAGCTGGCTGGGCGGGCGGTAGACCGTGGCCGGCTCGGTCGGGGTCGGACCGCGGGCGTCGGGCAGGGCCCGTTCGGTCTTGCGGGCCGGCGGGGCCTCGAGGTCGGCCATGCGGCCGCACCCGGCGGCGGAAACGACGATGAGGGCGATCGCGCCCGACAGGAGCAGTCTGGTCATGACAGGCGCGTCTTCCATTCGGCGATGCGCGCACGGACCTGTTCCGGCGCTGTGCCCCCGAAACTCTGGCGGCTGGCACAGGAAGCCTCAGGGGTGAGCACCTTGTAAACCGCTTCTGTCACGCCCGCTTCAAGCGATTGCAGTTCGGCCAGCGGCAGTTGCGACAAATCCACGCCCAGGGCCTCGGCCCGCTTCACCGCCGCCCCGGTCACATGGTGGGCCTTGCGGAACGGCAGGTTGAGTTCGCGCACCAGCCAGTCGGCCAGGTCGGTGGCGGTCGAGAAGCCGGCCCCGGCGGCGGCGCGCATGTTTTCGGTGTGGGGCTGGATCACGCCGATCATGGCTGTCATCGCCGCCACGGCCAGGTCGAGGGCGTCAAAGGCCTCGAAAACCGGCGGCTTGTCCTCCTGCATGTCCTTGGAATAGGCCAGCGGCAGCCCCTTCATCACCGTGCTGAGGGCGACGAACGAGCCGAGGATGCGGCCGGTCTTGGCCCGGACCAGTTCGGCGGCGTCGGGATTGCGCTTCTGCGGCATGATCGACGAGCCGGTGGTCAGGTCGTCGGGCAGGGTGGCGAAACCGAACATCGGCGTCATCCAGATGACGATCTCCTCGGCCAGGCGCGACAGGTGGCCGGCGCAGATGGTGGCGGCGGCCAGGCTTTCCAGCGCGAAATCCCGATCGGAAACCGCGTCGAGGCTGTTGCCCATCGGCCGGTCGAAGCCCAGTTCGGCGGCGGTCATGTGGCGGTCCACGGGGAAGGGCGATCCGGCCAGGGCGGCGGCCCCCAGCGGATTCTCGTTCATGCGTTTGCGGGCGTCGGCGAAGCGCGAGGCGTCGCGGCCGAACATCTCGACATAGGCCATCAGATGGTGGCCGAAGGTCACCGGCTGCGCCGTCTGCAGATGGGTGAAGCCCGGCATCAGGTCGGCGGCATGCTGGTCTGCCCGGGCCAGCAGCACCCGCTGCAGGCCCTGCAACTGGTCGACGGTGCGGTCGCAGGCGTCGCGCACCCACAGACGGAAGTCGGTGGCCACCTGGTCGTTGCGCGAGCGGGCCGTGTGCAGACGCCCGGACGGCTCGCCGATCAGCTCGGCCAGCCGCGCCTCGACATTCATGTGAATGTCCTCATAGGCGTCGCGGAACGGGAAGCTGCCGTCGCGGATCTCGCCCGCGATGGTGTCGAGGCCGGACAGGATGGCGGCGGCGTCGGCGGGCGCGATGATCCCCTGTTTCTCCAGCATGCGGCAATGGGCGCGTGAGCCGGCCAGGTCCTGCTGCCACAGGCGCTGGTCGACGCCGATCGAGACATTGATGGCCTGCATGATCGCCGCGGGCTTGGCGTTGAAGCGCCCGCCCCATAGGGTCTGTCCCTGGGCACGGTCCGCAGGGGTCGGGGCGTCGGACGAGGTGGACATGAGCGGCTCGAAGAAGGCGGGATGGACGTTGGCGGCGGCGGCGGTGCTGATCCTCGGGATCGGCGGTGGAGCCCTGCTATACGCCAACAGGACCGCTGTCTTCAAAGGCCCGGTCGCGGTTGAGGCCCCGAAGAGCGATCTGGCCCGTTTCGCCCGGGGGCCGCTGGCCCGGCTGGAGACCCCGGGCGTGCTGGTCATGGCCCCGGATCACGGCTTCAAGGCCCGCGACGGCGGTGCCGTTGGATTCGCGGAATTCCGCGGCAAGGTGGTGGTGGTCAATCTGTGGGCCATGTGGTGCGCCCCGTGCCGGACCGAGATGCCGACCCTGGCCCGGCTGGCCGAGCTCTATGCCGGGCGCGATCTGGTGGTGCTGCCGGTCAATGTCGACACCGGGCCCGACTCGATCGCCGACGCCACCAGCTTCATCGACGTGCATGAACCGCTGCCGTTCTACAACGACCCGGAATTCCGCCTGCCGTTCGTGTTTCCGGGCAAGGGCAAGATGCCCCAGACCATCCTGCTGGACCGCAGGGGCCGTATCCGTGCCGCCTTTGCCGGCGAGGCCGACTGGAGCAGTGCCGAGGCGCGGGCGCTGGTCGATGCCCTGCTGGCCGAGCCGGGCTGAACGCCCGACCCGGCCGACGCGGGTGGTTTACGGCTGCGGCGTGGGGGTGGCGGCCCCGGGGCGACCCTGGGCGGCGGCTTCGGCCTGGTTGGCCTCGAGCTTGTCGGCCATCTTGCCCGCGCCGGCCTCGACGGCCTGGGCGGCCTTCATGGCCCCGCCCTCGATGATCTCCCCGGCGGCGGCGGCCCCTTCCTGGATCTGATCGCCGGCAGCCGCGGCGGCGTCAGCGGTGTTGTCGGCGGCAGCCTCGGTATCGGCCTCGGCCTGGTTCTGCTCGGCCGGGGTGCAGGCGGCGAGGCCCAGCGCCAGGGCGGCGGTGGCGGCGAGGGTGGTGATGCGAATGGTCATGGAATGCTCCCGGAGCAGGTTGAACCTTGACCGTAAACGCGGCTCAACGGTGACGGTTGCGCCGTCCGGTTCCGGGTGTGCGAGGAAATGGTGGCTGGAGGCGGACTTGAACCGCCGACCTGTGGGTTATGAATCCACCGCTCTAACCAGCTGAGCTACCCAGCCACTATGCCTCGCCCCCCGGACCGGCCGGGGCCGGGGCGGGAGAGGCGTGCCTATATAGAGGCGCGGGCGCGGGTTCAAGTCGTCGCTTGCCTATCGGCGAGCGGACAGGTCGACGTCCTGCCGTGACGGGCGGTCATGGTCGCGGTATCATGGCGGTTTCGGGGTGTCCGGCCCCGCTGAAGAGAGTGGAAATCATGCGCCTGATCGGTCTTGTCGTCACCGTCTCCGCCCTCGCCATGGCCGCGGCCTGCAGTGCCCAGGACGGGGCCCAGGACGGGGCCCTGTCCGGGGCCGGCGCGCCGGTCGAGAGCCGTCCGGCCAATGCGCCGGACCAGCAGCCGGCCTTCGCCGGCCAGACCCGGGCCCCGGGCGTGCGCACCGACCTGGCGATGACCCATGCCGTGATCGCGTCCGGGCTCGATCACCCCTGGGGCCTGGCCCTGATGCCGGACGGGCGCTGGCTGGTGACCGAGCGGCCGGGACGACTGCGCGTCATCAGCGCCGACGGCACCGTCAGCGCGCCGGTCGCGGGCCTGCCGGCGGTCGCCGCGCGCGGCCAGGGCGGTCTGCTGGACGTGGTGACCGGGCCGAGCTTCGCCACCGACCGGATGATCTACTGGAGCTATGCCGAGGCCCGCCCGGGGTCCGGGGTCGACGGCGGCAACGCCACCAGCGTGGCGCGTGGCCGGCTGTCGGCCGACGGGTCGCGGGTCGAGGGCGTCCAGGTCATCTTCCGGGCCCTGCCGGCCTATGACGGCGACAAGCATTTCGGCTCATCCCTGGCCTTCGCCCCGGACGGCACCCTGTTCATCACCGTCGGCGAGCGCTCCGACGCGCCGATGCGGCCCCAGGCCCAGGACCTGGGTTCGCACATGGGCAAGACCCTCCGCATCCATGCCGACGGCTCGGTACCCGCCGACAATCCTTATGTCGGCCAGGCCGGGGCCCTGCCGGAAATCTGGTCGCTGGGCCACCGCAACGCCCAGGGCGTGGCCGTGCAGCCCGGTACCGGAGCCGTCTGGACGGTCGAGCACGGCGCGCGCGGCGGCGATGAACTCAACCGGGAGCGGGCCGGGGCCAACTACGGCTGGCCCGACGCCGCCTATGGCATCGAATACCGGGGCACGCCGATCGGGGCCGGGCAGACGGCGCGCCCGGGCACCGAACAGCCGGTCTACTACTGGGACCCGGTCATCGCCCCGGGCGGCATGACCTTCTATGACGGCCCGATGTTCCCCGGCTGGCGCGGCAACCTGCTGGTCGCCGGGCTGAAAGAGAAACACATCGCCCGGCTGGTGATCCGCGACGACCGGGTGGTCGGCGAGGAGCGGCTGCTGACCGACCTCGGTGAACGGGTCCGCGACGTCGCCGTCGGGCCCGACGGCGCGGTCTGGGCCATCACCGACGAGGCGGACGGCAAGCTGGTCAGGCTGGCCGTCCGCCCCGGTAGCTGACGTCCGGCAGATCGGGGGCGATCAGGCGGCGACGCCGGCATCGCCCTCGAAGGTGGTGGTCTCGGCGCGCTTGCCTGACTCAAACTCTGTGGTTGCCGTCTTCTTGCGGGCCCGCATCGCGTCGGCGAGGGCGTCCATGTCGAGGCCGGCGGACCGGGCCTGGCTGAACATGCCCTCGACCCGCTTCTCCTCCTCCTCGACGTGGTGTTCGATCATCTCCGACAGCACCTTGACCTTGGCGTCGTAGAACTGCTCGTCGGGGCCGCCGGCCTCGATCTCGTTGATCAGCACCTTGGCCGCGTCGTGCTCGACAATGGCCTCGTCGACCAGGTCATCCGCGATCTGGCCGCGGCAGGCCGGGTAGAAGACCTCTTCCTCGATCGCCGTATGCACCTTCAGCTCGAGACAGATGGTCTCGGCCAGCGACTGCTTCTTCGCCTTGCCGGACGCCTTTTCGAACTGTTCGAACAGGTCTTCCACCTTGCGGTGGTCGGCCTTCAGCATCGCAATCGCGTCCATCTCTTCATATGTCTGGGTCATGGCCTCGTCCGTGTTGGGGGTACTGACCCGATAAGACGCGGACCCGCATGACCGTTCCTACGGCCACGCTAGCTGAGAGTCGTTCTCGCCAGACCCCGGCTCCGTCCGGCGTCGGGGACAAAATACTTGACGTTGACGTAAACGTAGGGTTCTTGACGGGCACGCTCCAAACCGTTCGTCCCGTTCGTCGCCCGGCATCGAGAGCCGGGCCGGGGACCCCAGACAAGAGAGACGCCCCATGGCCGAAGCCTATATCTACGATGCGGTGCGCACCCCGCGCGGCAAGGGCAAGAAGGACGGCTCGCTGCACGAGATCACCGCCCTGTCGCTGGCCACCCAGGTGCTGGAAGCCCTGCGCGACCGCAACGAACTGGACACGTCGAAGGTCGATGACGTGATTCTCGGCTGTGTCTCCCCGGTGGGTGAGCAGGGGGCCGACATCGCCCGCACCGCCGTGCTGACCGCCGGCTGGGCCGAGACCACCTCGGGCGTCCAGGTCAATCGCTTCTGCGCCTCGGGCCTCGAGGCCGTGAACATGGCCGCGGCCAAGGTGAAGTCCGGCGAGGCTGACTTTGCCGTCGGCGGTGGCATCGAGGCCATGAGTCGCGTGCCCATGGGCAGCGACGGCGGGGCCTGGCCGGTCGATCCGACCAGCGCCTTCCCGACCTATTTCGTGCCGCAGGGCGTGTCGGCCGACATGATCGCCTCGAAATGGGGCTTCAGCCGCGACGACGTCGACGCCTATTCGGTCGAGAGCCACAAGCGTTCGGCCCGCAGCTGGGAAGAGGGCCGGTTCAAGAATTCGGTCATCCCGGTCAGGAACCAGCTCGGCCTGGTCCAGCTGGATCGCGACGAGACCATCCGTCCCGGCACCGACATGCAGACCCTCGGCGCGCTGAAGCCGTCGTTCGCCATGATGGGCGAGATGGCCTTCGATTCCGTGATCAACCAGCGCTACCCCGAGGTGGCCCGCGTCAACCACGTGCACACGCCGGGCAACAGCTCGGGCATCGTCGACGGGTCAGCCGGGGTGCTGATCGGCACGAAGGAAGCCGGCCAGGGCGCAGGCCTCAAGCCGCGCGCCCGCATCCTCGGTGCCGCCTCGATCGGCTCGGAACCGTCGATCATGCTGACCGGCCCCGAGTTCGTGGCCAAAAAGCTGCTCGCCAAGCTCGGCATGCAGTCGACCGACATCGACCTCTATGAGCTGAACGAGGCCTTCGCCGCCGTGGTGCTGCGCTTCATGCAGGCGCTCGACGTCGACCACGACAAGATGAACGTCTGCGGCGGCGCCATCGCCATGGGTCACCCGCTGGGGGCCACCGGGGCCATGATCACCGGCACCGTGCTGGACGAGCTGGAACGCTCGGGCAAGTCGACCGCCCTCATCACCCTGTGCATCGGCGGCGGCATGGGTGTCGCCACCGTCATCGAACGGGTCTGAGTCACTGCTCCCCCACAGGGAGAGCTGTCAGCGAAGCTGACTGAGGGG